>Ga0268299_1000138_pt1 | contig 285869 bp, 262 predicted proteins | sample NOBtaG_FD_193484 | JGI IMG/M metagenome (GOLD analysis project Ga0268299, IMG submission 193484) | Activated sludge microbial communities from bioreactor in Nijmegen, Gelderland, Netherland - NOB reactor | ecosystem: Engineered > Bioreactor > Aerobic > Activated sludge | place: Netherlands... | reverse complement strand
GCATCACCGCCGCCGAGGAAGCAGAAGCAGCGTGAGCAGCGCCCATCAAACAGCCAACGCGCGCCCTCGCTGGTGGCCATCAACCAGATGGATCAGATCGCCATCAGCCAACGCGCTCGGCAACAGCAGGGTTCGCAGAGGCCCTGCGCGCCGCACGTGAAGGGCGCGCCGCACCACGCGCCAGTGTTCGCCCTCGGGTCGAAGGGCCGGCAGCAGGGCTGGTCTGCTCCGCCACACGCCACGCACCGCGTACCTTGCGCATTCTCGACGGTGCCGGGCGCCGTACAGCCGACGCCGCTCGGGCAGGGCGCCTGATGGAGCCCTCCGCAGCTTCCCGCCAAGCACTTCCCGTTCATGCACGCCCCACAGCCATTGCTGCACTGAGCGCCCGCTGCCACGCAGGTCTTGAGCTTCGAGTCACAGCAGCCACCGGCGGCGCATGCATTCCCGGGACAGCAGGGCTGATTCGGCGCGCCGCATCGCAGACAGCTCGTCGTCGCCGGCGGCAGGGGGAACCATGGGGCCGAACCGGAAGCGGTGCAGAAGTCGGAATACCCCAGCCCACTGCATGGGCTCTGAGCGGACCCACCACAACTGCCACAGCCACCCTCTCGCATCGCGCCGCACACGCCGAGGCCCCCGGTGCAGCTGCCGCCGGCCGCGACACAGCGATGACCGACGCAGCAACCGCCATCGCTCGCACACGTCGAGTCTTCACAGCACGGGCCTCCGGTTTGTCCGCACGGCGTCCACGATCCGGTGATGCAGATGGAGCCAGGCATGACGCCCTTCCCGCTCGGAATGCAGGTGTTGCTCGCCGTGTCGAGGCAGGCTGCTCCCGTGCACAGCCCGCCGGCGCACGGCGTCTCGTAGGGGCCACCGCAGCTCGCGCACGCACCGCTGATGCAGGTGCCGCCGTCGGTGCACGCGTTACCCGCGCAGCAGGGTTGGCGCAGGCCGCCGCAGGCAGAGCACTGCCCCGACGGTTGGCAGGTGTCGCCGGCGGAGCAGGTCCCTCCGGGCGCGACGCACTGCGCGCGGGTACCGACACCGTCGCAGCAGCCTCCGCCACACCCGCGGCCGACGCAGCAGGGCTGCCCCGGTTGCCCGCAGCCGACGCAGGTGCTGCCCAGGGGCGCACAGACCGTCTGCGGAGTGCAGTGACGGCCAGCACAGCACAGCTCGCCTGCGTCGCCGCAGTGCAGACACCGCCCCGATTGGCAGTACGTCCCGACTTCGCTGCAAGGCGGGCTGCGGCCGGGACAGCACTCCTCGCCTTCGTGACCGCAATGAACGCAGAGTCCGCCACAGGTGGCGTTGGCGTGAGTGCAGATTCCGCTACAACACGCCTGGCCGAGGTTGCCACAGGCTCCGGAGGCGCAGCTGCCGTTGGCGCACGTTCCACCGCCAATGACGATGCCGCAAGTGGAGCCCTGGGGGCGGCATGACGAGCCGAAGCAGCAACCTCCGTCTGCGCAGCTCGTGCCGGCGCAGCAGGGTTGATCGGGGCCACCGCACTCGACGCAGACCTTCGCCGTTCCCATCAGGATGCAGGCCCGGCCCTCGCCGCAGCGCTCGTCCGAGCAGCACGGTTGTCCCGCCTCGCCGCAAGCGAGACAGCGCTCCTGGGGGTAGACACAGGCGGTGACGCTCGACTCGCACGTTCGTCCCAGGCAGCACGGCTGCCCGAGCGTGCCGCACGGAATGTCGACACAGACGCCGGCATCGGGCACCTCGCCTGCATCCGGAACTCCAGCATCGACCGGGCAGGAGCCGGTGACCTCGCAGCCGTTGCCGCGATTGCCGTCGCAGTCGCTGAACCCCACGTGGCACACGTCGTAGCCACAGGCGCTCATGCCGTCGCCGCACACCGGGTCTGCGCCAGCGACGTAGTTCGGGCAGTTGCAGACGCACGCGCTATCCCGGCAGCGCTGGAGCGGGTTGCAGGCGGTGCACACGGCGCCGGCCGCGCCGCAAGCAGAGTCCGCCGTTCCGAGCCGACAGACCGAGCCCTCGCAGCAGCCCTCGCAGGTCGACGGCGAGCACGAAGACGCGGGAGTCATCGGCGTCGGACATGACGTCGCGAGAAGCGCGATGCCCAGGGCCCCGAACCGCATCGAACGCAGTGTGCCTGAACCTCAGCGCGCCTGCACGCCGCGGTGAACGACGCCGACGGGCAGGTCGGGCTGATGCTCCGCGACGTTCCGGTGCGTCCACAGGTACAGCATGAACAGCGACCACACGCGCAGGTCTTCCGTGTTCCGCCCCTCGAACCAGTCGTTGAACAGCCGCACGACGGCGAGGTGATCGAGGTGATCGTTCAGCGGTGAGAAGCCGTTGATCGCGTCCTGCGCGAGATCTCTCGCCGACAACAGCACGTCGCGAATCGGCACGGTGAAGCCCATCTTCGGCCGCTTCATGATGCCGGCGGGCAGGCGCTTCTCCATCAGCCGCCGCAGCACGAACTTCGTCGTCTTGTCCGGCGTCAGCTTCAGCGCCGATGGCACGGTCGTGAGCCAGCTCATCAGCCGCGAGTCGAGGAAGGGGAAGCGGCCCTCGAGCGAGTGGGCCATCAGGATCTTGTCTGCCTTCATCATCAGGTTGTCGGGCAGCCACGTCTTCTGGTCGTACGCGAGCATGCCGGCGAGCAGATCGGGCTGGCCGGTGAAGTATGGCAGGTACGGGTCCGCCTCGTCGCGCACCGGCTCCTGCATGAGCCGGCCGTTGTCGGGGAAGTAGCTGCTCTCGCGCAGAAACGCGCGCAGGCCCGCGGAGTCGCGGCCGTGACCCGCCGAGATCATTCGGTCGTACTGCCAGTAGCCGCCCATCATCTCGTCGGCGCCCTCGCCCGAGAGCACCACCGTGACGTGCCGCTTGATCTCCTGAGCCAGCTTGTAGAGCGGAATGCACGCCGGGTCGGCGATCGGCTCGTCGATCGCCGCGATGTCTCGCTCCAGGTACGGCAGGAACTCGGACTTCGTCATCACGTGCTCGTGGTAGTCGAGCCCGTACGCCTTCGCGATCTCGCGCGAGAACTCGAACTCGTTCACGCTCTCGAAGCCGATGTTGAAGGCTTTCAGCCGCACGCCCTCGTCGTGGAGCAGCCACGCGACCGTGCTCGAGTCGAGCCCTCCGCTCAGGAGCACACCGATCGGCACCTCGCCCATCAGCTGACCGCGCACCGATTCCCTCAGGAAGTGCTCGAGCCTCTCGACCGCCTCGTCGGCCGTCATCGAGGCGGCCGGCTCGAACTTCGGAAGGTCCCAGTAGCGCTCGGTGCGCGCCTGGCCCCCGCGAATCGTCACGAAGTGACCGGGCGGCACCTTCCGCACCTGCTCGAAGATCGTGTGCGGCGCGCGGATGTAGCGGAACTCGAGGTACTCGCGCACGCCCTCGGCCCCGATGCGCAGCGGCAGCCCGGCGGCCTGCAGACCTTTGAGCTCCGAGCAGAACGCGAAGCGCTCGGCGTCTTCGTACAGGTACAGCGGCTTGATGCCGATCTTGTCGCGCACCAGCCAGGTCTGCTCGCGGCTCCACAGGCAGAACGCGAACATGCCCTCGAGGCGCGAGAACGAGGCCGTGCCCTCTTCCTCGTACAGGTGAACGATCACCTCGCCATCGGTCTTCGTCTTGAAGACGTGGCCCTTCTTCGTGAGCTCTTCGCGCAGCTCGGCGTGGTTGTAGATCTCGCCGTTGAAGACGACCGCGAGCGAGCCGTCCTCGTTGTAGAGCGGCTGCTGCCCGCCCGCGATGTCGACGATGGCGAGGCGCACGTTGAAGAACTGGCGCGAGGGGTCGGGCGTCACGAACGCCGATCCGTTCGGGCCGCGGTGGCGTATCGAACGCTCCATCGCCTCGAGCCAGCCCTCGGGTGCCGCCACCCTGCCCTGCCGGTTCAGCACTCCGCCGATGCCGCACATGCGTCAGCCCACCACCTTCGCGATGAGCTCGCGCCACTGGTCGAGGTACCGATCGATGTGGAACTCCCTGATCGCGGTTTCACGCGCCGCGTCGCCCAGCTTCCGCGCGGCGTCGGGGTTCTTGCCGAGCCACACGAGCTTCTCGGCGAGCTCGCCCGGGTCGCCGCTCACGAAACCGTTCACCCCGTCGCGCATGAACAGGCTCGCGTCGTGGTTCGGCGTCGTCACCATCGCCAGGCCACACAGCATCGCCTCGGCACGGCTGCGCGGCATCGGAGACAGCAGCGTCGGGTTGAAGAACACCGAGTACTCGCGGATGAAGTCGACGTAGTTCCGGAACCGGTGGTGCGCGTAGTCGTCGCCCGCGGTCGACGTTCGCGGCGGCTCGGGCACCCTCACCGCACCGCGCACGTCGTCGCCGACGATGGCGCACTCGACGCCCTTCATGCGCGCCACCTTCTCCCAGAGGTAGTACCCGCAGTAGTGCGGCCTCCGGCTGATGCCGGGGCACACGGTCAACGCCCCCTTCCGCCGCGTGCTGAGCGGGTACTCGGCCGGGTCGAAGCCGTGCCAGATGACGCGGCTGTCGCGGAAGCCCCACTCGGCTGCCGCCTGATGGCTGTTGCAAACGACGGGCAGCTCGCCGATGTGCTCGACGATCTTCCTTCGCTCGGGCTCGTTGAACTCGACGACGAGGTTCGGCCGCTCGTGCTTGCTGTCGAACTGGCCATGAAACGGCACGGTGCCGTGGCACAGCGCGATGATCGGAATCTGCAGCGAGTGCCTGAGCTGGCGGAACTGCAGGCCCCAGTCGGGGGGCACGACTCCGTTCGCGAGCGCCGGGTTCAGGCTCGACTCGTCGAACGGCAGGATCGCGAGATCGAACTCCCCGAGGTTCAGCTGCTCGCGCGGCACGAAGCGCGCGTTCGGCCGCAGGGGACGCACCGTGAAGTCCCACTGCTTGCTCATCAGCGGCTCGCCGATCATCAGCGTGAAGTCGTGCGGCAGCTTGAACAGCTCGTACTGGTGCGCACAGTGCCACCGGTACGTGAGGATGCGCAGACGCTTCGAGGCCCGCACGCGCCCGGCTCTGCTCAGCCACGTCACTTCGCGATGCGAAGCCAGGAAACCGGGGAGCGGGTCGACCTGCGGCGACCGGCTCTCGCGGCGGCTCTGGGCGCCCGCCGCGTACGTCACGCGCGCCCCGAGCTCGTAGAGCCGGTAGCCGACGTCGATGCCCGTGCCGGCCACGCCGGACTTCGCGAGCACCGAGCGCTTCACCGAGAAGACGCCGGTGCCGAAGTTCACGAAGCTGGTCGGAGTCAGCGGGTCGACGAGCGTCTCCGGCTCGGGCGCTGGACACGTTACCGCATCGGTGCGCTCGTTCGCGAGGTACGTGCGCGCGTGAGCGTCGAGAAAGCCCGGCGACAGTACGCAGCCCGCGTCGACGAACACGACGATGTCGCCGCGGGCAGCACGCACCGCTTCGTCGAGCGACGTCGCCGAGCGCAGCCAGGCGTAGCGGCGGCGCGCCCGCTCGAGCTCCTTGCCGCCGGCGCCGACGACGAACACCTCGAACGCCGCAGGGTAGGCCTGCGCGGCCACCGACAGCAGGAGCTCGCCGGGGTCGTTCGCCCGCACGACCAGGGTCAATGTCGGTAGAAAGACGCTCTCGGCGCTGTGAAACGACGCGAAGAACTTCAGCGCCGCTGCGAGCTCCTGGTTGAACGCCACCTGCGCGCGGAAGACCTCGTTCCACAGCGGGCGCGTCGCGCGCAGCGCGCGTGATGCGAGGGGGACGGCGAAGAGATCGCCGAGGCGCGCCTGCTCGGCGATCGACGCCGCGTCGGGCCTGAGCGTCCCGGCGGCGAGCTCCACCAGGTTCGAGATGGCGAGCTCGTTGAACTGTCGCTGCGCGTCGAGCAGCTGGCGCAGCACCGGCTCCATCGCGCTCAGGTACGACGCCTTGGTGCGCACGATCGCGTTGCCCACCGCGTTCTCACGGTGCGAGCGCACCGCCCAATTCGCCGGATCCGAGCAGCCGTCGAGCTGGCTGCGGATGAACGGCCCCGCGTCGGCCTTGGAGACCGCGCCGAGCGAGATCTGACTGAGCACGTTCACCGCCGCGAGGTTGAACTCGCGCTGCGGCCGCAGCGTCTCGACGTGCATCGGGCGCAGCGTCCGAACGAAGACGCGCTTCGCGGCCGTCACGCCGAGACCCGACAGGTTGCGGCGATGCGACGGCGGAACGTCGAACCGCCACGTCTCCAACGCGCGGGAGAGCGCCTCGAGCGGGCTCGCCGAGCTCATGACGAGACGACTCGCGCAGGGCCGCCAGCCTGCCGCTCTCGGACCCACGCGCTGATCTCACCGAGCGTGCTCTCGACTTCGCGGCCGACACGCTCCGGAGAGTACTCGGCCGTGACGGCACGGTACGCGGCCTCGCCCATCGAGGTGCGCAGCGTCGCGTCGGACACGAGCCGCTCGATGCAGTCGCCCCAGTCGTCGGCGCTCCGCGCGATGAGGCCCGTGACACCGTGCTTGATCGCGGTGCGGTAGGCCCCCACGTCGGAGGCGATCGTGGGCCGCTTCACCAGGGCGGCCTCGGTGTACTTGATCTCACTCTTCGCCTGTACGAACGGCTCACCCGCCTCGAGCGGGGCAAGGTTGATGTCGAAGGCGCGCAGCAGCAGCGGCAGCCGTCTCCACGAGACGAGCGCCTGGAAGACGACACGATCCCTGAACTGCTCCAGCTCGGGGTACGGCAGGAGATGGCCCAGCACCCGCAGCTCGACGTTGCGGTACCGCGACATGACGTCGACGATGCCCGGCAGAGCCACTGCGAAGTCGCGCTGGTGTGTCGGCGTTCCGCTCGCATAGCCGATCACGATCTTCCGTTGCCGCTTCTTCTCGGCGGTCGCGACGACGAGGTCCGAGAGCGAGCGCATCTCCTCACAGAAGCCGTTGCGCACCACGAACGCACGCTTGCCGAACGCCTCGATGCGCTGCTTGAGGAACTCGGTGGAGCACGTCGCCGCGTCACACTGCTGCAGCGTCGCCCGGTAGCGCTCGACGTCCTGCCGGCTCACCTTCGACTTGAGCTTCAGGCGCTCGAAGAACTCGGGGAAGGCGTCTTCGAAGACGAGGTCGTCGGTCTCGAACAGAATCGTGCCGCCGCGCTCGCGGATCTTCGACAGCAGCACCTCGACGGACTGGGACATCGCCACGCGGTGAAGCACGAAGACATCGAACGGTTCGATGGTGTCGTCGATGCGCGACCGCAAGAGGTCGGCGTCGTCGATCGACACCTTGCGCCCGAAACGGCCGGCCTTGCGAACGAACTCGAGCACGTGATCGCAGCGGTAGCGCTGCGTGTCGCCCGGCTGGCCCGAGATGAACAGCACGCCGCCGGGCACCCGCGCGCGCGGCCGGGTGACGGGAATCGGGGCCGCCCGCACCGTGCCGCTGCCCAGCAGGTCGTCGAGCGTCTGGCGCCAATCGCCCATGAAGCGATCGATGTGAAAGACGTCGAGTGCCGTGCGGCGTCCCTCGCGGCCCATGCGGGCCGCTGCGTCGGGACGGGTCGCGAGCCAGTCGAGCTTCTCGGCGAGCTCCTCGGTGGAGTTGCTGTAGAAGCCGTTCACGCCGTTGTCGATGAAGCGATCGACGTCGTGGTTGTCGGCGGTGACGATCGCGAGCCCCGTCATCATCGACTCGCCGCGCGTGCGCGGCATGGGCGACGTGCGCGTGGGATTGAAGAAGATCGAGTACTCGCCGAGGAACCGCGCGTAGCGGTCGAACTTCGCCTTCGCGTACAGGTTCGGGTGCGCGAAGTCGCTCTGGTGCACCGGCGGAGGCGACACGCGGTTCGGCATGTCGTCTCCGAGGTAGTCGATCTTCGACTTCATCGCGGCGGCGACGTCGTTGAACAGCTTCAGGCCGCGGTAGTGCGGCCGCTGCTTCATGTTGCCGACGGCGGTGAGGATGCCGCGGTTGCGCAGAGCGGGCGGGTAGTCGGCGGGGTCGAAGCCGTGCCAGATCACCTTGGAGCGTTTGAAGCCCCACTCGGCCTGCGCCTGGTGGGAGTTGCAGACGACGGGAATGTCGCCGAGCGCATCGACCATGCGAACCCGCTCTTCTTCGATCGTCTGCAGGAGGTTCGGCTTGTCGTAGTGCGGGTCGTACGCGCCGTAGAAGATCGGCGTGCCGTGGCAGATGGCGATCTTCGGGCCGGGGAAGTTCGCGAGGAGGTGCTGAAAGATGCTGCCCCAGTCGAACGACAGGCGGCCGTTCGAGAGCTCGGGCCGCAGCGAGAACTCGTCGAAGTGGAGGAGGCACAGGTCGAACTCCTTCATGTCCTTCACCGAGATCGACTCGATGTTGGTCATCGTGGCGTTCGGCCTCAGCGGGCGCGAGTCGTAGTCCCACAGCCGCGTGAACTCGGTGAGGCCTCCGGCGAGCGTGAACTCGTGCGGCATGCGGTACAGCTCGTACTGGTGGCCGCAGTGCCAGCGGTACGTGAGCACGCGCAGGGGCCGCCCGCGGGCGGGGCGCGCCGGCAGCGGCCGCACCGGGTCGAGGCCGAAGAGCGTGCGCAGCGCGCGGGCGTCGGGGTTCGAAGGCTGACCGCTGGAGCGCAGCCAGTTGTCGATCGCACGGAAGGTGTCGAGAGTCCATCGGCGCGCGACGAACTGCAGGTCGGGGTGCTTCTCGTGGAGCTTGCGGAAGTTCTGCACCGACCGCGGAGCCTTCTCGTTCTCCGGCACTGCCGACGGGTGTGACTTGTGCACGGCCCAGGCGCCGGGGTTGAAGCGGACGACGAGGCCCCGCTGGTACATGCGGTAGCCCATGTCGAGGTCTTCCCAGCCGAAGCCCGCCGACGAGTGCACGCGATAGGTGAACGCCTCGTCGAACAGCGGCAGCACGATGGCCTCGCGCTTGAACGAGATCGCGCGCGTGATGCAGTTGAGGAAGGAGTCGCGGTTCTCCGGATCCTGAAGCTGCATGTCGGCGAGCACCTTCTCGGGGTGCGCCTCGTAGTCGGCCATCACCTGGTCGATGGGTCGATCGCCGGACTCGATGTTGAACGCGCCGAGCACGATGTCGCAGCGCCAGTGCGCATGGGCGCCGAGGTGTTCGTCGACGAAGCGGTGATTGACGATGTTGTCGGCGTCCATCACCGCCACGATGTGGCCCGTCGAGGCCGCGATGCCTTCGTTGCGTGACGCGCAGTTGCCGAGGTTCTCGGGGTGCTCGATGAGCACGATGTCGACGTTGAACGGCGCGGTCTTCTTGAGGCGGCGGATGATGGCGACCGAGTCGTCGGTCGACGCGTCATCGACGAGCACGAGCTCGATCGGCCCCTGGTAGCTCTGCTTGAAGTACGCGTTGCAGTACGCCTCGAGGCTGTCGGCCTTGTTGTAGACGGCGCTCACGACCGAGAACTTCGTGCCGCCTGGCAGCGGCGGCCGCTGCACCGGCGCATCGGCACCGCCCGGGCGCAGCCGCTTCGCGTGGAACTTCACGTACTCGACCGTCTTGCGGCCCATGCCGGCCGGGCCCGTCGTCGCGAGCACCCGGGCAGCGCGCAGCGCGACCGGAGCTCCATGCGGCGGGTACTTCGCCTCGAGGAAGCGGAGGTAGTTCTGCGCCTTCGTCAGCGTGCCACGCGGCCCCTCGGTCGCGGCGACGCGAACCCCGCGGGCGAGCAGACCGGGTCTCGTCGCCTGCGCCAGCGAGCCCTGGAGCTCGTCGAGCCGGCGCGCGAGGTCGGCGTGCACCGCGGCCGTGTGCGCCTTCACGGAGTCCTGGTTGATGCGGGTCGCCGTCAGCTCCTTCTTCGTCTCGTCGAGCTCGCGGCGAATGGCCTCGATGCGGTCGTCGCGCTCGCCGAGCTCGCGTGCCTTCTGCTCGAGCTCCTGCTGCCGCGCCTCGAGCTGTTGCTTGCGCTGCTCGAGCGCTTGGTTCGCGGCGTCGAGCTGCTGCTGGGTCTTGTAGTTCGCAGCATGGGCTTCGGCGAGCTGCTCGCTCTCGCCGACGAGCCGCTGCGGGCGGCCCAGAGTGAAGAAGAAGCCCGCGATGACGGCCTTCGACTCGGCGTCGCTCTCGATGAGCGCTCTCAGCTCGGGGTTGATCTCGGCGCCGACGGCGGCGACTCCGAGGCCGTGGCCGAACTCGAACGAGAACGACGGGTAGCGGGCGCGGAGCTCCTCCCACACCTTCCACACGCCGAACGAACGCTCCCGCACGTTGATGTCGTGCAGCACCACGACTCCGCTCGGGCTCAGCTTCGGCAGCCACGAGTCGAAGTCGTGCTTCACCGCACCGTAGCTGTGGAGGCCGTCGATGTGCAGCAGGTCGATGCTGCCGTCGGCGAAGTGCGGCAGTGCCTCGTCGAACGTGCTCTGCACCAGGCGCGAGAACCGGCCGTAGAGGGGGTCGTGGTAGTCGCGCAGCTGCTGCAGCACTTCGGGGCCGTAGCGCCCGGCGTGCTCGTCGCCCGTCCACCCGTCGACGGCGTAGCAGGCGGTGTTGAGCTTCAGCGCTTCGACGGCCTGGCAGAAAGCGAGGTACGAGGTGCCGGCGTGGGTGCCGAGCTCTACGAACGTACGCGGCCGCAGCATGCTGATCAGCGCGAAGCCGAAGGGGATGTGCTCGTGCCAGGCGCTCGACGCCACCTTCTTCGGGAGCATCAGGCAGACGGGATGTGCGAGCGGATTGAAGCGCCGCGGGGCGTCCATGGGCGCCGCTGCTGATAGCGCATGGGTTCTGGGGGGTCAAAGCTGGTAAGTGCGCGGCGTGAGGGTGGCGATCATCGGTGTGGCCGCGGCCTGCCTGGTGCTGATCGCGGCCGGATCCGCGCTTGGGCCGCACGAGCCCGCAGGGCTGCAGAGCGACGTGCTGTCGCGTGGGCTGAGCCACTGGGACGCGAGCTGGTACGTGGGCATCGCGAGCGTCGGCTACTGGTACGAGCCCGGCGAGCAGAGCCCGGTCGTGTACTTCCCGGCGTACCCGCTCGCGATTCGCGCGCTGTCGTTCATCGGCGTGAACCCGTGGGTCGCGGGCAGCTTCGTGACGCTGGTGTGCGGGTTGGCGGCGCTCGCGCTCTTCCGCCGCTGGGCCCAGCACGTCGCGGCGGCGGGCTTCGCGGTCTGGTTCCTCGCGCTCTACCCGTTCGCGTTCTACCTCTACGGCGTCATCTACGCGGACGCCTTCTTCCTCGTGTTCGGCGTCGGCGCGTTCCTCGCGCTCGAGCGCGGGCGGCCCGGGCTCTCGGCCCTGCTCGGAGCCGTGGCGACGCTGGCGCGGCCAGCCGCACCCGCGATCGTGATCGGGCTGCTGGTGCGCAGCCTCGAGCTGCGGAAGGGGCAGAAGCTGCGCGCGATCGACTTCGTGCCCGCGCTCGCGGGGTGCGGCCTGCTCGCGTACATGCTCTTCCTCGGCGTGAAGTTCGACGACCCGCTGGCGTTCGCGCACGCGCAGGCGGCTCCGGGCTGGGACAACGCTCCGGGCTGGCGCACGTGGCTGAAGGTGGCGTGGTTCGAGACGATGTTTCCCCGCGTGGCGCCTCTCGTGGCGGTGCGGCTCGGCGGGCATGCGCTCGTGACGCTCTGCGCGCTCGCGCTCGTGGTGCCGACGTGGAAGCGGCTCGGACGCGGCTACGGCGCGTACGTGGCGGTGGCGATCGGGCTGCCGGCGCTGTCGAGCCACGACTTCCAGGGCCTCGGGCGGTACGTGCTCGCCGCGTTTCCGCTGTTCGTGACGGTCGCGCTGCTGCTCAACGAGCGGCCGAGGTTGCGGCGCGCGTACCTCGCGGCGAGCGCACTGCTGCTCGCCGTGCTGGCGGCCGGCTTCGGCGCCGGTGGCTATGTCGCGTGAGGGCACAGTAGAAGCGCCGCATGCTCGGGGCCTTCGCGCTCATCGCCGTGTCGGCCGCGATTCGGCTGACGTACGCGGCGCCTCCCGAGTGCCCGGCGGAACCGGCGTTCCGGGCGCAGCTCGGCGCGCGGCTCGGGTACGACCCGGTGCGCGAGCCGGCGGCGCAGGACGTCAGCGTCACCGTGCAGAAGAGCGACTCGAGCATCGTCGCCACGCTGAAGATCGCCAACGACAAGGAGCGTTCGTTCCCGGGCGCGGCGAACGAGTGCGAGCGCATTCTCGAGGGGCTCGCGCTCGCGCTGGCGATCGCCATCGATCCCGCGGCGACGGTGCGGCCGCGGCGGCCAGCAGCTGCGCCGATCACGCCCGCGGTAGAAGCTCCGGCCGCGCCGGCGCCGGCACCCGAGGTGAACATCATGTTCGCCGGCGGTCTCCGCTCGGGAATCGGCCTGCTGCCCAACGCGGGATTTGGCCCAGTCGTCGAAGGGCGGGTTCGCTACCGTGCGTTCAGCGCGGCGGTTGACGTGGATGCGGTGTTCGCTCCGGCGCTCGTGGTGGAAGGACGCCGAATCGCCACCTCGGTCGTCCGCGCCAGCGCCGCTGCCTGCGCGCATGCCGCGCTGTTCGCCTTGTGTCTGCGTGGCGCCGTCGGCGGTCTCTACGCAGCCGGGTCGGGCTTCGAGAACGCGCGCAGCGGCTGGCTCGGAGTCGCAAGCGTCGGGCCCACGCTCGGGCTCACCTGGAGCCCCATCACGAATCTCGTACTCCAGGCGTCTGCGGCGCTGGAGCTGGTGCTTTCGCGCCCCGCGCTGGCGGTCGGACCGCGTGAAGTCTGGCGGGCCCCACTCATCGCGGGCACGGTGACCATCTTCGCAGGCTGGCAGCTCCGGTGACGGAAACGGCCGCGTCGATCAGATTGAGGTCGGGCCCGATGGACCTCACGAGCGAGCTGAATGCCCTCTACCGAGCAGAGTTTTCGTACGTTTGGACGGTGCTCGGCCGGCTCGGCTGTCGCGGCGACGACCGCGAAGATCTGGCACAGGAAGTCTTCACCGCCGCTTTCAAGCAATGGGCGACGTTCGATCGAGCCCGCGCGGTGCGGCCCTGGCTGTTCGGGATCAGCTACCGGCTGGTTCGCGATTACCGCAGGAAGCACCAGAACCGGTTCGAGGAGCCAGCCGCGCAGACCGCCGCGGCCGCCGCAGGCCCTGACGCGGAAGAGAATGTCGCGCGGAAGCAGGGGCTCGAGCTCGCACGGCGTGCGCTCGACAGCCTCGAGCTCGAGCGGCGGGCGGTGTTCGTGATGCACGACATCGACGAGCAGCCGATGCCGGTGATCGCCGCCGAGCTCGAGATTCCGCTGAACACCGCCTACTCGCGCCTCCGGCTGGCGCGCAGGGACTTCAACGAAGCGGTGGCGAGACTGCGAGGCAGCCGATGAGCGAAGACCTCGAACCCCTCTCGCAAGATGCGAAGGACCTGCTCGGACTGGAGAGGCTGCGCGACGACGTGTTGCCCGGCGATCAGCAGCGTGTGCTCGGCCGGCTCGTGCAGGCGCAGGCGTTCGGCGCCGCGACTGCGGCGGCCGCCGCGGGCAAGCTGACGGTGGTGAAGGTGCTGCTGGCGGCGACCGTCGGAGCGGCGCTCGGCGGCGGGGCAGTCGGCGTGAAGATGAGCCGCGAGCTCGACGAGGCGCGAGCCGAGGCCAGCGCCGCGCGCGCCGCGCTCGCCGAGAGGCCGCCGATGATGGCGGTGCCGCCGCCGGCTCCGGTGCCTGCGCCTCCGCCGGAGCCCAAGGCGCCACCAACGCCCGCGAAGCCTGCGCCGAAGCCTGAAGCACCCACACCGGTGGCACCCGCTCCGGCCCCAAGCACGATGGGAGAAGAGTCGGCGCTGATCGATCAGGCGCGAATGGCGTTGCTGAAGGGGGACTTCGCGAATGCTGAGGCCGCGCTCGCGAGCTACCGCATGCGGTTCCCGCGCGGGCACCTCGTCGAGGAACAGGAGCTGATGGCCATCCAGGTGCTGCTGGGCCGGCACCAGGAGATCGAGGCGCGCGCGGCGGCAGACCGGTTCCGCAGCGCGCATCCCGACAGCACTTTGATTCGCGCGCTCGACGTGCTGCTCGAGGGCGTACCGTGACGGAACGCACGCGGCCGATCAGATTGTCGGGGTCATGGGAGAAACGATGAAACCTCTCGTCGGAGTGATGTGTGCGGCGCTGGCGGTCTGCGAGGGCCCCCCGCTGGTGGTGGGTGACCTGCCCGACGCCGGCCACGGCGGCGGCACAGGCGGCGGCGCAGCAGTCCTCTGTGCCGGGGGATGTTCGTCGGGAGGGACGTGCATATCGACCTCCACGAATACGACGGCCGCCTGCGGTTTTGACGGGGGCCTCTGCGTGGATTGCTCGAGCAGCGTTCTGCACGCTTCATTGGTGAGCTGCAGCACCGGGACGTGCGACTACTTCGCCTGCGAAACGGGCTGGTCGAACTGCGATGACGATCGCAGCAACGGTTGCGAGCGCAACGTGTCGGCTTGCTTCGACGTGCTGGTTCCCGACCAGCTCGGGCCAACACATGTGCAGAGCGACGGCGTCGATATCTACTGGCGTGTCGAAGACGGGACCATTCGAAAGGTGGCGAGGACGGGTGGCCCGCACACCGACATCGCGGTCACCACGGGCGCGTTTCAGCTCGACGGCAACAACCTCTACCTCATCACCGACACGACGATTTCGGTGATGCCGAAGACCGGAGGAACACCCATGCCCGTGCTGACCACTTCGCCGGCCTTCGAGAGCATCATCACCGACGGCGTGTCGTGGTTCTGGGTCACCCGTACGCCGGACAATCAAATGCAGATCAAGGCCGCTCCGATCTCCGGAGGAGCAGAGAGCCTCCTGGTCGGAGGAGTCCAGAAGCAGATTCGGCACCTCACGGCGATCGACGGCGATCTCTTGTTTGTCGTCGAACTCGATATCCTCAAGGTGCCGAAGGCCGGCGGCGTCGTCAGCCGTGTCGCATCGGTCCCGCCCAATCCCGCTTCGTACTTCGACAATGCCGTCGTCTTGATGCGTGACCGGGTCTACTGGGGCCGAACGACAAAGCTCGGGCAGCACGGGCCGGTGCCAGCCGTAGCGGCCGTATTCACGATGCAGTACGGCGAGAGCACGCCAACGCGTCTGGCCGACCTGACGTATGCGCCCGCGCGCATTGTGGTTGATGGAGCGTTCATCTTCGTAGAAGGCGTTCGTGACTTCACGACGTCGGGCTTTTCGGCGGTTCTCCGCGTGCCCATTTCTGGTGGACGGGTCGACATCCTCGCGTCCGGCCAATCTCCGCGCATGTGGCTCACGCCCGTCGCCGACACGTTGTACTGGGCCGAATGGAGATTCATCGGCCCACATATCGGAGACATTCGGAAGACGTCGAAGAACCCCTGACCGCTCGCTTGACGTCCCCGCGGGGAACAGGCACTCCCTGAGGGCACATGAACGTTCTCGTCACCGGGGGCTGCGGCTTCATCGGCTCCAACCTCGTCAAGTACCTGCGCCGGCAGCGGCCGCAGTGGAAGCTCGTCAACGTCGACAAGCTCACCTACGCGGGCAACCTCGAGAACCTCACCGACCTCGAGGGCGACAAGCAGCACGTCTTCGTGAAGGGCGACGTCGGCAACCGCGAGCACATGGAGCACGTGATGCGGCAGCACGGCATCGAGGCGGTCATGCACCTCGCCGCCGAGAGCCACGTCGACCGCAGCATCCTCGGCCCCGAGGAGTTCACCGTCACCAACGTGCTCGGTACGCAGGTGCTGCTCGACGCCTCGCGCGCCACCGGCGTGAAGCGCTTCCTCATGGTCAGCACCGACGAGGTCTACGGCTCCCTCGGCCCCACCGGCGCCTTCACCGAAGAGTCGCCGCTCCAGCCCTCGAGCCCCTACTCCGCCTCCAAGACCGCCGCCGATCTCATGGCGCTCGCCTACGCGCACACGTTCGGGCTCGACGTCGTCGTCACCCGCTGCTCCAACAACTACGGCCCGTACCAGTTCCCCGAGAAGCTGATCCCGCTCATGGTCGTGAACTGCCTCCACGACAAGCCGCTGCCCGTCTACGGCGATGGAGCGCAGATCCGCGACTGGCTGCACGTCGAAGACCACTGCAGCGCTCTGCTGCTCGCGCTCGAGCGCGGGAAGAAGGGCCAGACGTACAACATCGGCGGCGGCGCCGAGCGCAAGAACCTCGAGATCGTGAAGGGCATCTTGAAGCGCACCGGCAAGCCCGAGACGCTCATCAAGTACGTACAAGACCGCCCGGGCCACGACCGCCGATACGCCATCGACCCCACCAAGACCAAGCGCGAGCTCGGCTGGGCCCCCGCCCACACCTTCGAGCAGGGCCTCGACGAGACCGTGAAGTGGTACGTCGACAACCGCACCTGGTGGGAGCGCGTCACCTCCGGCGCCTACCGCCAGTACTTCGACACCCAGTACAAGCAGCGCCTGTCGAACGCGGCCTGAAACCTTCCCGTTCCGGTCCCTTGCGGTGTTGTCTTCTCGTACGGCTTCCTTGATAGGGTGCCGGTCAAAGGGTGACAACGTCGGTGCTGAAAGGTCCGAGAACTCCTCATGACGGCCCGCTGCACACCCTGGTGCCTGCTCCTCGTCCTCACGGCCTGTGAAGGCCTGATCGGGCTCCCGACGCCGGGGTCCGGTGGAAGCGGGAGCGGTGGTGGCCCCTCGCCGGTCGTCGACGCCGGGCCGCCTCCGTGCGAGCCCGAGGCCATGGCGGTTCCCAAGCTGCTGCGCCTCTCGAACTTCGAGTACCGCAACATCGTCGCCGACGTGCTCGGCGTGCCCATCGACCCCGCGCTGTTCGACCGGTGGACCCCGGTCGCCCAGGTCTACGGCTTCGACACCATGAGCGAGACCCGCATCGACCAGCAGGCGATGCTCGAGCAGCTCGACACCGCAGAGCGCCTCGCGAACATCGTCATGGCGACGCCGGCCCTGACCGCGCACTGCCCCGCCGTGCGCCCCGCGCAGACTCCGGTGTGCACCTCGAAGGCCGCGTACTCGGCGCTCGACGACTTCTCCGACGTGCAGGGCCGCGAGTGCTGGACGTATGTGGACTCGGCCGGCGCGCAGATGGCGTTCGACAACACCACCTTCCGCTGGCGCACGATGCCCGACCAGGGCAACTACCTCTGGCGCGACGGCGCCCACCCCGGCGGCACCGTCGACGCGATCCGCCGCTGGCTCGTTCCGGTCGACGGCGCGCTCACCCTCACCGGCTCCTTCACCGACGTCGACCCGGGCGGCGGCGACGGCGTCCTCGTCACCATCCGCAAGGGCGGCACGGTGCTGTTCACCCGCGACATCCCCAACGGCGGAGCCGCCGCGCCCTTCAGCGTGCAGGTCGCCGCGTCGCAGAACGAGCAGATCGAGTTCATCGTCAACCGCAAGGGCAACGCGAGCTACGACACCACCGCGTTCACGGCGTCGCTCGCGTTCAAGCCGACTCCGCGCAAGGTGGCCTGGACCTGGGAGAGCTGCGTCGAGCCGCTCGTCACCCGCCTCGCCAGCCGCGCCTTCCGCCGGCCGGTGCGCGCCGACGAGCTCGCCGACTACCGAGGGCTCTTCGAGTCGAACATGATGGGCGCCGGCAACGCCGCGTTCGCCGAGCCCGTCGACCACGCGCTCACCGCGACGCTCGTCGCGCTCTTCCTCTCGCCGAACCTCGTCTTCAAGCCCGAGCTCGTGCCCGGCGGCCTCGACCCGCAAGAGCGCCCCTACGGCATCGCCTCGCGCATCTCGCTCTTCACGCGCAGCTCGATCGCCGATGACACGCTCTGGCAGCTCGCCGGCTCCGGCGGCCTCGACACGCCCGAGCAGGTGCGCGGCCAGCTCGAGCGCGTGCTCGACGCGAACGTCGACCGGTTCTCGACGCACTTCGGCGGCCAGTGGCTCGACTACCGCGAGGGCCCGCCGCTGGGCCCGCTCACGCCGTCGCTGCTCGCCGAGTCGCACGACGTCTTCTCGGCGGTCTTCAAGGAGAACCTGACGCCCGAGAAGCTCATGAACCCGGGCTTCACGATCGTGAGCGGCGATCTCGCGCAGCATTACGGTCTGATGGGCACCGGCATGGGCCCCGGCTGGCGGGTGACGACCCCCGACCGCGGCGGGCTCCTGTCGCAGGGCCTCTTCCTGATCAGCACCGCCAACGGCTCCGAGTTCCGCCGCCCGATTCACCGTGGCCTGTGGACGCTGACGCGCCTGCTGTGCCGCACGCTGCCGCGCCTCGACCCGGCGACGCTGCAGGAGATCAACGGCTCGCTCGACGCCATCGACAAGAACCTCCCGCTGCCGAAGCAGATGGAGCTGCACCGCAACAGCGCCACCCGCTGCGGCAGCTGCCACAGCCAGATGGATCCCATCGGCCTCGCTCTCGAGAAGTACGACCCGCAGGGCCGGTGGCGCGACACCTACGCGAACGGCGCGCCGATCGAGTCGAGCCTCGAGTTCAACAAGACGACCGTTCGCGACCCGCGCGAGCTGTCGCGCGCGATCGAGATCTCGGCCGAGTACCGCAGCTGCGTCGCCGAGAAGCTGTTCACGTTCGCGCTGAACCGCGGCCCTCAGGACTCCGAGCGGTGCGTCAGCCAGCGGCTCGGCAACCCGCTCGACGGCAGCAAGCCGACCTTGAGAGACATGACGCTCGACGCGATGACGAAGGCGATGGAGCTCGCGCCATGAACACGTCCCGACGCACGCTGCTGAAGTTCATGGGGCTCCAGCTGGCACTGCCGCTGGTGTCGTTCGGGCAGGCGACCACCCGCAAGCGCTTCATCGCCTGCTACGTGCCGAACGGCGCGTACATGCCGATGGGAGCGAACGGCAGCTGGACGTTCGCCGACGCCCTCCAGCCGCTGGTCGCGCGGAACCTGCAGCAGAACGTGATGATCGTTCGGCAGTTGTTCAACGGGTTCCCCGGTCACGACCCGCACTGGCAGAACTGCGCGGGCTTCCTGTCGTGCGAGCCGATGCTGCTGAACAGCCCGGGCCTCGTGCGCTGCGGGAAGACGGTCGATCAGTTCGTGGCCGACAAGCACCCGGCGCCGATCCGCTCGCTCGAGATCGGCGGCATCTACTACCACGTGCATCACCTGAACGATCACCCCGGGTACTCGAACGACTACCTGAACCGCATCAGCTGGCAGGAGCCCGACAAGTTCCGCTCGCCGATTCCGAACCCGGCCCAGCTGTTCGCGAAGCTGTTCGGCAGCGAGGAGGGCAGCGCGGCCCAGATCGCGTACCTGCACGCGCGCAAGAAGTCGGTGCTCGACCAGATGGCGAGGGACGCGACGCGCATGTCGGCGAGGCTGCCGTCGTCGTACCAGCCGGTGCTGACCTCGTACCTGGACACGGTGCGCGAGGTCGAGCTGGGTCTCGCGCAGGGCGGGTTCACGTGCACGCCGAACCTGGCGCAGCCGACGCAAGACTTCTCGAACCCGAACACGAACTACCTGCTGCGCTTCCAGCTGATGCACCAGATGATCGTGCTCGCGATGCAGTGCGGGCTGACGAACGTCGCGACGATCATGTACGGGCCGGGCGTCTCGGAGCAGATCTCGTTCGCCGAGACCCTGGGCGCCGGCAACGGCCATCACGCGTGCGCGCACCACATGAACGGCCAGGGGATGATCGACCGGCTGAAGGCCATGAACCGCGTGCACATCGGGCTGTTCGCGGACCTGCTCGAGAAGCTGAAGACGGCGAACCTGCTCGGCGAGTCGCTCGTGCTGTACGGGTCGGACATGTCCGACGGCAACGTGCACCTGGGCGAGAACATCCCCACGCTGCTGTGCGGGGCGGGCTCCGACCTGCGGTTCGGGCAGGAAGTGACGCCGTCGTCGCAGCGGCCGATGTCGGATCTGCATATGGAGATCTTCGGCCTGCTCGGCGTGACGTCGGTGACGTCGTTCGGCAGCGGCGTGTGTCGCAGCACGGGGCAGCCGCTGGGCGTCAGGGTGTGAGAGGGGCGCTCTGCGGAGCGTTGTTCTTCTTCGCCGGGTGCAACTGCTACGTGCCGGTCATCGAGGGAATCGATGCGGGCACCGACGGCGGCGCTGCCGGTGGTTCGGCGGGTGGCATGGCCGGTGGAATCGCCGGCGGCCTGGCAGGTGGCACCGCCGGTGGTTCAGCCGGTGGCATGTCGGGTGGCGCGGCGGGCGGAACTGCGGGGGGCACCGCAGGCGGCACAGCCGGCGGTGGGACGCTTCCCGATGCAGGCATCACGCGAGCCATCGAGATCGTCTCGGCGACGTACGGTCAGAACTGCGGCGTGATGACCTCGAACGACACGCGCATCGTGACCCGCTGCACGGGCCAGGCGACCTGCGAGTACCGCGTCGACATCGGCTTCCTTGGCGACCCGGCGCCGGGCTGCATGAAGAACTACGTGGTGACGTACCGCTGCGAGCCGGGCGGGGAGCTGCGCACCGCGACGCAGCCGCAGGAGGCGACCGGGAAGCTCGTCTTCTTGGAGTGCGAGTCGCCGCCCGGCGGCATCCGCACCGAAGGGGCCACCTACGGCGTCGGCTGCGCGATGGCGGTCTTCGGGAACGCGTGGTGGTCGGTGGCCGGCGCGTGCAACGGGCGCCTCACCTGCGCGTACGGCGTCGACCTGATGGTGCTCGGCGACCCGGCGTTCGCCTGCGCCAAGGGCTTCTCCGTCTCGTGGAGCTGCAGCGACGACGGCGGCGTGCGCGTGCTCAGCATTCCGCCCGAGGCGCACGGGCAGACCGCGTCGCTCGCCTGCCCTTGAGTCACGCCGTCGGCGGCTCGAGCGTCCAGCTCGGAGGCGCCGCGCGCACCTCACCCGCCACGCCCGTGATCTCGAGCCCGGCGCGCAGCTCCTGCTTGTCGCCCGGCGCCGGAGGAAACGCCTGCGCCACGACGGTGTACCGCCCCGGCGCGAACGCCTGGTGCTCGATGGTCAGCTTCGCCCTCGCCTGCCCCACCGCCTGCACGCTCGCCGGCAGCGTCGACGCGAACAGCACGCGCCCGTTCGTGTCGCTCACCTGCACCACGAGCTCGAACGCCATCGCCGAGTCCACCTCGAACGTCACCTGCACCTCGACGCGCGCCGCGCCCGGCGTCACGTTCAGCCCCGTCAGCCGCAGCGGCGGAGGCGGCGCCGCCACCGCCTGCGGCAGCTCGAGGTCCGGAGCGCGAAGCGCGGTCGTCGACGACGGCTGCGCCTCGGCAGCGGCGACCGCGCGCCGGTACGCCTCGACGATGTGCCCCGGCTCGCCGATCTCGCGTACGCGGCCCGTGTCGATCCACACCGCGGAATCGCACCACTTCTGCACGGTGCCGAGATCGTGCGTGACGAGCACGATCGTCTTCCCGCTCGCCTTGAACTCGCTCATGCGCGCGTGCGACTTGCGGCCGAAGTGCTCGTCGCCGACCGCGAGGATCTCGTCGACGATGAGAATGTCGGGGTCGACGTGCGTCGCCACCGCGAACGCGAGCCGCATGAACATGCCGCTCGAGTACGTGCGCACCGGCTCGTCGATGAAGTCGCCGATCTCGGCGAAGTCGATGATCTCGGGCGTGCGCTCCTTCAGCTCGGCGCGCGACATGCCGAGGATGATGCCGTTGATGAGGATGTTCTCTCGCCCCGTGAAGTCGGGGTGGAAGCCGGCGCCCAAATCGAGCAGCGCCGAGATGCGCCCGTTCACCTTCACGGTGCCCTTCGTCGGCGCGTAGATGCCGGTGATGAGCTTGAGCAGCGTGCTCTTGCCCGAGCCGTTGCGGCCGACGATGCCGACCGTCTTCCCCTTCGGGATGGTGAGGTCGACGTGGCGAATGGCCTCGATGAACTCTGGCTTCTCAGGCGGCTTCTTCTCGCCCTTGAGGATGCGCAGGAGCTCGGTCTTCAGCGTCGTGTATTCGCGCCGTTTCGTCTTGTGGAAGCTCTTCGCGACTCCGTCGAGCACGATGGCGGCGTCAGGGCTGGGCATGCCTTCTCCACGCCTCTATGCACCATGCTAAGCGGGCTCCGCAATGCCCGCGCCACGCCGCCCCAGACTGCTCGTCTTCGTCATCGCGTACTACGCCGAAGCGACGCTCAAGAAGGTGCTCGAGCGCATCCCCGCCGAGATCTTCCAGCGCTTCGACTGCGAGGTGCTCGTCGTCGACGACGCCAGCGAAGACCGCACCTTCGCCATCGGCCGCGAGTACAAGGAGGCGCACCCCGAGGTCCGCATGACCGTGCTGCGCAACGCCCTCAACCAGGGCTACGGCGGCAACCAGAAGGTCGGCTACGCCTACGCCATCGCCGAGGGCTTCGACTTCGTCGCCATGGTGCACGGCGACGGCCAGTACGCCCCCGAAGAGCTCCCCCGCCTCGTTCAGCCCCTCGTCGACGGCACCGCCGACGCCGTCTTCGGCAGCCGCATGATGACCGCGTTCGGCGCGCTGAAGGGCGGCATGCCGCTCTACAAGTGGCTCGGCAACCGGGTGCTCACCACCGCGCAGAACGCGCTCTTGCGCACCCGGTTCAGTGAGTTTCACTCGGGCTACCGCGTCTACGCGACGGCGGCGCTGCAGCGCACGCACTTCAAGCTCAACTCGAACGACTTCCACTTCGACACCGAGATCATCCTCCAGCTGCTCAACGCCGGGCAGCGCATCGTCGAGCTCCCCATACCCACGTACTACGGCGACGAGATCAGCCGCGTGAACGGCATGCGCTACGCGAAAGACGTCATGGTCGCGACGCTGAAGAACGCCGCGCACCGCTCGGGCATCCTCTGGCAGCGCCGCTACGAGCCCAAGCAGCTGCCGGGCGAGCAGCCGAACGCGCACTACGACCTGAAGCTCGGCTACAGCTCGAGCCACCAGTGGGCGCTCGACGCCGTGCCCGAGGGCGCCTCGGTCATCGACATCGGCTCCGGCCCCGGAGGCATCGCGCGCGAGCTCGTCGCGAAGGGCTGCGACGTCGCCGTCGTCGACCAGTTCGAGCCCGCCGAGAAGCCGAAGAAGGTGCGCGTCTTCACGCAGGACCTCGACCAGCCGCCGCGCTTCGACGTCTCGAAGTACCGGTACATCACGCTGCTCGACGTCATCGAGCACCTGAAGCGCCCCGAGGACTTCGTCGAGGAGCTGCGCAAGCAGTTCGACTACGAGCCCAAGACGCTCGTGCTGACCACTCCGAACGTCGCGTTCGCGGTGCAGCGCCTGCTGCTCCTGCTCGGGCAGTTCAACTACGGCAAGGCCGGCATCCTCGACGCCACGCACACGCGCCTGTTCACGTTCAGCTCGATTCAGCGGCTCTTGCGCGACGCCGGCTTCAAGCTGAAGACCGTGCGCGGAGTGCCCGCGCCCTTCCCGAAGGTCTTCGGCAACAACGCGCTCGGCCTGGGCCTGCTCAAGCTCAACGAGCTCGGCATCAAGCTCGCGCCCACGCTGTTCTCGTACCAGGTGTTCATCGTCGCCGAGTCGACGCCCGACGTGGAGTTCGTGCTCGCCGACTCGAAGTCGTCGAGCCAGTCGCGGGCCGCCCGCACGAAGGCCGAGCCGTCGCCGGACTCCGGCGCCTCGCGCGCGCGGCAGCGGAAGCTCGACGGCGCTTGACGGGGCGCGCCACCTCTGCGAGGCGAGCGGCTGAACATGAAAGGCATCGTCCTCGCTGGTGGCTCAGGCACGCGGCTCTTCCCGCTCACGCGGGTGGTGTCGAAGCAGCTCTTGCCCATCTACGACAAGCCGATGATCTACTACCCGGTGACCACGCTGATGCTGGCGGGCATCCGCGAGATCTTGATCATCTCGACGCCGAGCGATCTGCCGCGCTTCCGCGACCTGCTCGGCGACGGCACCCAGTGGGGCGTGCAGTTCTCGTACGCCGAGCAGCCGAAGCCCGAGGGCCTCGCGCAGGCGTTCATCATCGGCCGGCAGTTCGTGGGCTCCGATACCGCCGCGCTCGTGCTCGGCGACAACATCTTCTACGGCCACGGCTTCTCCGAGATGGTGCAGCGCGCCGCGCGCGTCAAAGAGGGCGCGGTGGTGTTCGGGTACTACGTGAAGGACCCCGAGCGGTACGGCGTCGTCGAGCTCGACGCGAAGAAGAACGCGATCTCGATCGAAGAGAAGCCGAAGGCGCCGAAGTCGCACTACGCCGTCACCGGGCTGTACTTCTACGACAACCAGGTGCTCGACATCGCGCGCGATCTCAAGCCTTCGCCGCGCGGCGAGCTCGAGATCACCGACGTCAACAAGGCGTACCTCGCGAAGAAGCAGCTGACCGTCGAGCTCATGGGCCGCGGGTTCGCCTGGCTCGACACCGGCACCCACGAGTCGCTCATGGAGGCGTCGCAGTACATCCAGATCATCGAGCAGCGCCAGGGCCTCAAGGTCGCCTGCCCGGAAGAGATCGCGTGGCGCATGGGGTACGTCGACTCCGCGCAGGTCGAGCGGCTGGCCGAGCCGATGAAGAAGAACGAGTACGGGCAGTACCTGCTCGCGCTCGTTCGCAAGGAGGAGCGATGAACATCGTTCAGACTTCGCTGCCCGGCGTCATCGTGCTCGAGCCGAAGCAGTTCCGCGACGACCGCGGGTTCTTCCTCGAGACGTTTCACGCGTCGCGCTACGCCGAGGCGGGCATCAAGCTGCCGTTCGTGCAGGACAACTGGAGCCACTCGATCAAGGGCACCCTGCGCGGCCTTCACTTCCAGCAGCCGAAGGGCCAGGGGAAGCTGGTGCACGTCGTCGCGGGCAAGGTCTTCGACGTCGCCGTCGACATCCGCAAGGGCTCGCCGACGTTCGGGAAGTGGGCCGGCGTCGAGCTGTCGGCCGAGAACAAGCGCCAGCTCTGGCTGCCGCCTGGCTTCGCGCACGGGTTCTACGTGATGAGCGAGTACGCCGACTTTCTGTACAAGTGCACCGAGGTCTACGCGCCCGAGTGCGACCGCGGCATCGCGTGGAACGACCCGGCGATCGGCATCCAGTGGCCGCTGCAGGGCGAGCCGCTCTTGTCGCCGAAAGACGCGAAGGCGCCGCTCTTGAAGGACGCCGCCGTGCTGCCGGGGCTGTAGAAGGCTATGATCTGGTCATGAAGACCAGAACCGTCAACATCGCCCGGTTGAAGGCCTCGCTCAGCCAGTATCTCCACGAGCTCGGCGAGAACGAACGGCTCGTCGTGCTCGACCGGAAGCGGCCGGTCGCAGAGATTCGGGCGCTGCCGGATGCCGAGGACCCTCACGAGCGGCTCGCGCGCCGGTATCCCGGGTACCGTCGCGGAACGCAGGCGTGGGACAAGGTGCACGTGACGGTGCCCCGGCGCCCACTTGGCCTGGTCGACACGCTGCTCGCCATGCGGGCTGACCAGCCTTGATGCAGGCGTACATCGATACGACGGTGGTGCTTCGCTTCATCGACACCACCGGGCGTCTGCCCGTAAAGCCTGGGACGCTCTTGGTGTCATCCGAGCTGCTGCGCGTCGAAGCTCACCGGACGCTCGCGACGAACGCCCTGGCACACGCGCCTCGCGAGCAGCTGCTCAGGTCGAAGCGCGACGAGCTGGAGCAGCTCCTCGCCGCCATCAATCTCTTTCCCATCGCTACCGAGATCGTCGACCGCGCGTGCGCGGACTTTCCGATCGCCGTGTCCTCATCTGCCGCGCTGCACGCTGCGACGGCCGAGCTGCTCTCGAGCGAACTGGGCACGCTGGAGTTCTGGACGCACGACCCGCGGCAGGCCGCTGCAGCCGCCTCGCGCGGGCTCACGGTCAAAGGGGTTCGCGGCGGGCGCGCCTGACGTCCCCTACACGAGCTCGACCTTCGGCACCGGCACGATGAACTTCCCGCCGCCCTGCCGCCACGCGGACTCCTTCTTCACGATCTCGTCCTTGTGGTTCCACGCGAGCAGCAGCGCGTAGTCGGGCTTGTCGTTGCGGAAGTGCTCGGGCGACAGCACCGGAATGTGCATGCCCGGGCTGTACAGGCCCTGCTTCGCCGGAGTCGCGTCGGCGAGGTACGCGAGATCCTGGGGACCCAAGCCGCAGTAGTTCAGCAGCACGTTGCCCTTCGCGGGCGCCGTGTACCCGACCACCCGCTTGCCCTCGAGCTTCAGCTTCGCCACCAGCGCGCGGATCTCCTGCCGCAAGACCGAGACCTGCGCAGCGAACCGCTCCAGCCGCTTCGGGTCCGCCACGCCCGCCGCCTTCTCGAGCTCGAAGTGCGCCTGCACGCTCGCCGCCGGCGGCGGAGTGCCCGCGCGCTTGCGACGCGCGAACACCCGAATCGAGCCGCCGTGCACCGCCTGGTCGAGCACGTCGAACACCTCGAGGCCGAACCGCTCGAACAGGTGCGAGAGCGCGCGCACGCCGAAGTACGAGAGGTGCTCGTGGTAGACGGTGTCGAACTCGAGGTGCTCGAGGAAGTGGACGACGTAGGGCGCCTCCATCACGAAGACGCCGTCGTCGGCGAGCACGGCGTTGAGGCCCCGCATCACCTCGTCGAGATCGTCGATGTGCGCGATCACGTTGTTCGCGACGACGACCGACGCGGGGCCCTCTTTCTTGCGGATCTCGCGGGCGAGCCCCTCGGTGAAGAAGTCGGCGATCGTCGGCACGCCACGCGCGCGCGCGACCTCGGCGACGTTGCGGGCCGGGTCGACGCCGAGGATCTTCATCGGCTTGCCGATCAGCGAGCGCAGCAGGATGCCGTCGTTCGAGCCGATCTCCATGAACAGCCCGCCCTGCGGCACGAACTTCTCGGCGACCGATTGGGCGTAGGCGGCGAAGTGCTTCTCCATCGCCTGCGACACCGACGAGAAGTAGACGTAGCTGCGGAACAGCACCTCGGGCGCCACCACGTGCGTCGTCTGGATCAGCTCGCAGCGCGGGCAGTGCGAGAGCGCGAGCGGGTACTTCGCCTCGGGCAGGTGCAGCTCGTCGGCGCGCAAGAGCGCGTTCGCCGGAGGCTGATCGCCGAGATCGAGGAACTGGGCCATCTCGGTGTTTCCGCAGATCCGGCAGCGGCTCTTCTGTCGAAGCGTGTCGCTCATTTGAGGTCACTCCTTAGCGCGATCCACTCGGCGAGGGCGACGTCCCAGCTGCGCATCACGTAGAGGCCGAGGCGCTCGAGCGCGCCGTGCGCCAGCACCGAGTACAGCGGCCGCGGTGTCGCAGAGCCGTACTCCGCCGTGCTCACCGGAGCCACCGGCACGCTCAGCTTCGCGAGCTCCAGCGCCTTCACCGCAGCGTCGAACCACGTCACCGCGCCCGCGCACGTCGCGTGGTACACGCCCGGCGGCGCCTTCTGGGCGATCGCCACCAGCTGCTTCGACAGCTCGCGCGTCCACGTCGGCGCCACCCACTGATCGTTCACCACCTTCAGGCCCTGCCCCGTCTTCGCGCGCTTGAAGATCGCCTCGAAGAAGCTCGGGCCGCCGTCGCCGTACAGCTCGCCGGTGCGCACCACGTACGCCCGAGCGCCCGAAGCGAGCACCTGCTCCTCGCCCGCCCGCTTGCTCTTCGCGTACACCCCCATCGGAGCGCACGCGTCGTGCTCGTCGTACGGCGCCCTCTTGTGCCCGTCGAACACGTAGTCGGTGCTGATGTGGATCAGCGACGCGCCCGTGCCCTTCAGCGCGCGCGCGACGTTGCCCGCTCCGTCGGCGTTCACCTTGTACGTCGCGTCGATCTCTTTCTCCGAGAGGTCGACCTTCGTCCACGCGGCGCAGTTGAAGACCCAGTCGGGCCGCGCGCGGTCGATCGCCGCGGCCACGCTCAGCGTGTCGGTGATGTCGCACTCGGGCAGATCGGCCGACGAGACCTCGAAGCCGGCGGCGGTCAGCGCGGGCTTGAGCTCCTTCGCGAGCATGCCGTTGCCGCCGATGACGAGCGCCCTCACGACAGGTGCCCCTTGCGCGCGGCCATGATCAGCGTGCCTCCCTTGCCGGCCAGCGTGCCGACCGGAACCGCGGGCAGCGCGGCGGCCGTGAGCACCGAGCCGAGCGCGAAGCTCGCCGCGACCTGGCCGGCGCCGGCGGGAGTCGCGCGGCCGGTGAGCCGGTAGAAGAAGACGTTCGGGTCGGGCAGCAGCGCGTTGAGGGCGCTCTGCGTCCACCCGAAGAGATCGATCTCGAGCTCCTGGTGCCAGACCTTCTCGACCTTCAGGCCCTTCGACTCGAGCAGCTCTTTGAGCGAGCGCTCACCGAAGTGGAAGAGGTGGCGCGGGACGTCGAGGTGGAACCAGCGCGCTCCGAACACCTGCGCCTGCAGGCCCTGGGCGTCGGGCACGGCGACGAAGAGCTGGCCGCCGGGCTTCAGCAGCGAGAACGCGCGGGCGACGGCGGCGGCGGGATCTTTGAGGTGCTCGAGGCTCTGCCAGAACGTGACGACGTCGAACTCGCCGGTGACCTGGTCGAGCGTCTCGACGACCTCGAGGCCTTCTTGGCGGGCGAGCGTGGGGTTGAGCTCGGTGCCCATGACGCTCCAGCCGCGCTCGCGGGCTCCGAGCAGCCAGCTGCCGTCGCCGCAGCCGACGTCGAGCATGCGGCCGGTCTTCGGCACGCGCGGGAACACGAAGCGCTCGCGCCGCCAGAGGCAGTAGCGGGCGGTGAAGCCATGGCGGCCGCCGTGGTAGGCGGGGCCGTAGTAGCGGCCGAGATCCGCCGGCTGCGGCAGGGTTTGGCCGAGGCCGCAGCGCGGGCACTCGGCGATCTCGAAGCTCTCGCGGGTCTGCGGGTCGAGGACGCGCGGGAACCGCGTGCGCAGCTCCGAATCGCAAACGTTGCAGCGGGTCGCCATGCTGGCTTAATGCCCCGCCGCGATGAAGCCCTTCATCATGATGCTCGCCTACAACGCCGAGCGGACGCTTGCCAAGACGTACGAGGCCATCCCCGACAAGATGAAGCCGTACGTGGTGGTCGGCGACGACGCCTCGAAAGACGGCACCTCGGAGGTGGCTCGCAAGCTCGGCATCCGCGTCATCCGCCACGAGCAGAACCTGAACTACGGCGGCAACCTCAAGAAGCTCTTCCGCACCTTCCTCGAAGAGGGGCACACGGTCGCGGTCGAGGTGCACGCCGACTACCAGTACGAGCCCGCCCTCATCGACCTGATGTGCGAGTACATCGACCGCGGCTACTACGACATGATCCAGGGCAACCGCATTCGCACCCGCCAGGAGGCCCTCAGCGGCGGCATGCCCCTCTACCGCTGGCTCGGCAACCGCACGCTGACGCTGTTCGAGAACCTCTGGTTCGGCACGGTCTTCGGCGAGTGGCACAGCGGCATGCGCGCGTACGGCCGCAACGTGATCGCGACGCTGCCGTTCGAGACGTACAGCGACACCCACAGCTTCGCGAGCGACATCATGATGGACGCGGTGGCGAGCGGGTTTCGCGTCGCCGAGGTGCCGTGCCCGGTGCGCTACGAGAAAGACAGCTCGTCGGTGAACGTGCCGAACCTGTTCCGCTACACGTTCAACACCGTCAAGACGGCGATGAAGCATCCGCCGTGGAAGCGTCAGGTTCGCCGGTAGCGGCGATCGCGGCGCACAGCATGCCGACGATGAGGAAGTAGTAGTTGCAGAACGCCTGCTTCGCGAACGCGAAGAACAGCGTGAACACCAGCGCCGAGCCCGCGGCGAACGCGGCCGGCGTCTTCGGCGATCTCCACACGGCGAGCGCGAGCCCGGGGAGGATGACCGGGAACGACAGCCACAGCGGCATCGTGGGCACGCCGTTGACCGCGGTCGCGGCGACGTAGCTGAGCGCCTCGACGCGGAACGGCTGCTTGCCCTGGAACTCGACGACGCTGCGCCAGAACGCGCCGGGGTCCCACAGGAAGAACGGCAGCGTGATGACGGCCGCGACGAGGCCGGCCTTGAGCATGACGCGCGCGAATTCTCTGAGCTTGAACGGGCCCGGCAGCAGCAGCACGACGAGCGGAGCGATGAGCACGTAGTACTGCTTCGTGGCGAACAGGGCGCCGAGCGCGTACGGGAGCGCCTTGGGGAAGCGGCAGGCGCAGAAGACGACGGCCGCGAACGCGAAGATCGAGAGCGGCTCGGTCCACCCCTGCTCCAGCACGAACAGCGAGCGCGGCGAGAAGAAGAGGACGGCCATGGCGATGGGGCCGAGGCGGCCGGGGCGCGCGAACGCGAACAGCAGGCCCGAGGCGGCGATCGCGATCACGTGCAGGTAGCGGTAGTCGCGCGCGACCCCGTGCGCTGCGGCGCTGAGCAGGAAGGTGAGCGGCGGGTACGGAAAGCCGACCTTCACCGTCGTGGCGTCGGCGAGGCCCGGCGCGTACCACATGGTGTGGCCGTAGATGTTCGGCATGGTGATGCCGTACGGGTTCGTGCCGCGCGCGAACGCCTCGAACGAGACCTGGTGCCACGAGACGACGTCGATGATGGGCGACGGAGACTCCTTGAGGATCCAGAACCCGAGGCCGACGAAGACTCCGGCGTAGGCGATGACGGCGAGCGTTCGCGCGAGCCCGCGCTCGAGCACGATGAGCACGCCCGTCAGCACGGCCGCGACCGCCACCAGCCGGTGATGCTGGAGCATGAAGTCCTGCGACGTCGGCCGCAGGTAGATGCCGGGCATGACGATCATGTGGACGTAGAGCTCGCGCGCGAGCCCCGCGACCGCGCCGATGAGCCCGAGCTTGAGGAAGCCCGAGTCGAGCCACTCGCCCGGCTGCGGCGCGACCACGACGAGGAAGGTGAGCCCCAGCGCGAGCGTGACCATCTCGAGGGCGTCGGGCGTGTACGCGCCGTTCGCGTATTGCAGCGCCTGCCCCAGCGCGACCGCCGCGATGCCGAGGGCCAGTGCCGAGAGGTAGCTGTCCCTGCGGGCGCGCATGAGGCTTCGGTGCGATTCGCACGCGCGGCGCCGTGAGGCAATGGAAAGGTGGGCGCCGTCGGGGCGGACGCTGGAGCGCGACGACCAGCCGCCAGCCAGCGAGCTCGCCGTCGAGCGCGGGGAAGCCGGCCGGCGCCTGGGTAGCGCGAGGCACCCCGGGTCCGTTTACGCTCACCTGCTGAGGGAAAACGGAGCCAGGCTCCGTGCCTTCGCTGTCACCGGTCGCAGATCCGGGCTAAGCGGTGGCGCGTCATCGAATGAACGAGCGCGCAAAGGTGGCGGTCGGCGCCGGAGTGGCCGTCGGCGCGGCCCTGCTCTCGCGGCTGCCGCCGTACCTGAATGCGGGCGCGGTGAACTCCGACGCGGCGGTGGTGGGGCTGCAGGCGATGGCGTGGCTCGAGCGGGGGGAGCTCGATCTGCACCTGTGGGGAGCGCCGTACCAGACGGTCGTCGACGTGGTGGTGGCGGCGGGGCTGTTCAAGATCTTCGGGCCGTCGCCTTGGGCGCTGTTCGCGATGCCGTGGCTCGGGGCGGGAGCGGTCGCGCTGCTCACGTACCTGATCCTGCACCGCACGATGGGGCCGCTGCCGGCGGTGCTGACGACGCTGACGATCGCGTTCGGCACGCAGGCGATCACGTCGCCGATGACGTACATCTTGCGGCAGATGATGTTCCTCGTGGTGGTGCTGGGCATCTGGCTCGTGCACCGCGCGAGCGAGGCGCGCCTCGGGCCCGTGCAGCTGCTGATCGGGTCTGCGTGCTTCGGCCTGGGCATCTTCACCGACGTCTTCGCGACGGTGATGTGGCCGGCGTGCGCGCTGTTCGCGGTGCTGTGCTGCTTCGACGCTCCGTTCGCGTGGAAGACGTTCGGGGTGCGGGTGGGCTGCGCCGTCGCGGGGCTCGCGCTGGGGCTGTGGGCAGCGAAGGCCGCGGGGCACATCGGCACCGGAGCGACACCGGGCCTCTCGTTCGCCGCGCTGAAGCCGAGCTGGCCGCTGTTCTGGGAGCAGTGCCTGCCGTTCGCGCTGGCGACGAAGGTGTGGATTCCCGGAGCGAGCCTCTACCCCGATCTGTGGGCGCCACCGGCTCCGGTGAAGGGGTTTCAGATCTTCGCAGCGGGGCTCTTGGCGGCGCTGTGGCTGTCGGGCGCGGTGCTGGTGTTCGTGCGGCGGATCGCGTGGCCGGCGCGGCGGCTGGGGCTGCTCGGGGTGGCGTGCGGCTCGGCGACGCTGCTGGCGTTTCTGCTGTCAGGGGCGGGCGTGGACATGTGGTCGGTGAGGTACCTGGCTCCGCTGATGTGGACGATTCCGTTCGCGCTGGCGCCGATGGCGACGCTGCTGCGGCCGCGGGGCTTCGCGGTGCTGGTGACGCCGTTCCTGGTGTCGGCGGCGGTGGGCGGGTGGCTGTCGTGGGGGCCCTTCGTGAAGGGGCCGCTGCCGGTGCTGCACCCGCGCGGTGCGGCCGCCGAGGAGCGGCAGGTGATCGCGGAGCTCGAGAAGCGCGGTGTGACGGCGGCGGCGGCGCAGTACTGGCTCGCGTACCGGTTCACGCTGCTGTCGCGCGAGAAGCTGCCGACCGTGCCGCTCGACGGCGGCGACCGGTACCCGCTGTACCGGGCCAAGTTCAACGCGGCGCAGAAGATCGCGCTGATCTTTCACCCCTCGGAGCCGAGGGCGATGCCCGAGCCGCACGAGCAGATGCTGCAGGCGCAGCGGACGCCGTACGAGAAGCTGAAGGTGGCGGACTTCACGGTGTTCGTGATCGATCGCGCCGCGCCGCGGCTGCAGTGAGGCGCGCTACCGTTTGTGAGCGACCGCGAGGATGCTGAGCCCGAACGGGAGGTCGACCCCGCGGAGCGCGAGCCGCTCGGCGTCGAAGACCTTCGCAAACAGCTCGTTGAGCGGGCCGATCGCGACTGACACGCTGCTGGTGTCACCGTTCGAAGGCCGCGTGAAGCGCTGGGCCAGCCGCACCGCCGCACTGGGAGGAAACAGCACCGTATTGAAGTAGCTGGCGCGCTCGACCTCGAACCCGGCGCCCACCAGGACCGAGCGGAACTGTCCGCGCCGGTACCGCCGATGGTGATGCAGTGCCCGATCGTGCGGGCCGAACAGCAGCTGGTAGGCGGGAACGGTCGTGACGAGCCGACCGCCGGGCTTCAGGATCCGAAAGAGCTCCGCTGCGGCGGCCCCGTCGTCGGCGCAGTGCTCGATGACATCGAGCGCGAACGCGAGATCGAACGACGCGCTTCGCAGCGGCAATCTCTCGCCCGAGGCGAGGGCCAGCCGGCGGTGACCCCGGCTGCTGGTGAAGCGCAGCGCATCGAGCGAGACATCGATTCCGGTGACGGTCCATTTCGCCGGCATCTGGCTGATGGTTCCGCCGGTGCCGCAGCCGATATCCGCGACCTGCACCGGGCGATCGACGAGATCTCGAACCTGATCGAAGACGACGCGGCGCGTTCCGCGGAACCAGAAGTGCCGCTGCTCCGCCTCGAACATCGTCTGGTACTCGGCGAGGTTCACGTTCGCTGATCCAGCCGGCGCCGTAGCGCGAAGAGGGCCGCGGCCATCGACGCCGCGTCGATGCCGAAGCGCACCTTGGAGTCGCCGGTCTCGGCCCAGTCGATCGGCTCCTCGCGGACGCGGCCGCCGGCGCGCGCGATCATCGCGAGCACCTCGAGGTCGAGCATCCACCCCGTCTCGCGCAGCTCGCCCAGCAGCGGCCGCAGGTAGCTCGCCCGGAACAGCTTGTAGCCGCACTGCGGGTCGTAGAGCCCGAGGCCCAGCGTCAGCTCGGTGAGCGTCGCGAAGATGCGGCCCTGCCAGTGCCGGAACTCGGAGCGCACGATCGTCTTGCCGGCCATGCGCACACGCGACGACGCGAGCGCATCGAAGTCTGCCCCGTCGAGCGCGGCGAGCAACCGCACCACCTCGTGCGGCGGTACGGCCCCGTCGGCGTCGAGGAAGCCGAGCCACTCGGCGTCGGCGGCGGCCTCGCTCCAGCCGAGGCGAATCGCAGCCGCCTTGCCCTGGTTGCGCGGCGAGGGGACGAACCGCGCGGAGTGCCCGCGCAGCCGGCCGGCGAGCTCCTCGGTGGCGCGGCGGTGCACCTCGTGATCGTCGGGCCGGCTGCCGTCGTCGACCACGAGCAGCTCGGCCTTCACGGCCTTCAGCGCGCCGAGCTGCTCGCCGAGCGCGGTCAGGAACCGCGGCAGCCGCGGCGCCTCGTTGTACGCGGGAATGGCGATCGAGACCTTCATCGGGTGGCGACGGCGCGCAGCGCGCGGGCGAAGGCGTCATCGGTGGAAGGCTTCACGCACAGCGGCAGCCCGTCGACCGTCGCGCACGAGGCGCCGGCCTGAACGAGCGGCGGGACGAGGTCCGGCCAGAGCACGTAGACGGTGTCGGGGTCGAGCTGGCCGCGCATCACGGCCGACTCCTCCTGCGTGCACGCGGTCATCTGCGCCTTGCCGGCGCGGGCGACGTAGCCGCTGTTGAACGTCAGGTGGTGCACATACGCGTGGTAGCTCAACGCGATGATGGTCGGGTGACGAAAACCGCGGTTGCCGCAGAAGCTGAAGATCTCCGGCGGGATCATCGAGAGGTGGCGGTAGTGGGCGTCGAGCTGGCTCCACGCGGCGTCCTTGTAGCGGACGAGCTCCCCGCGCTTGAGGCGGTCGCCGACCGGAGCGCGCGTGACGTCGCCGAGCTGCAGCGCGATGCACGCCGCGAGCACCGCGGCCGGCAGCCACGCGAAGGGGCGCCACAGGCGCACGATGGTCACGACCGCGAACGCCGCCACTGTGAACATCAGCGGCCAGATGAAGCGGCCTGACGAGCGGAACGGCCCGATGAGCTCGGGGGAAAGGCGAGCGTAGAACCCCTGAAGCCCGACCTTCCCGGCGCCGAAGACCGTCCACGTGGGGCCGAGCGCGAACACCGTGGTCGCGATGAGCAGCGGCACGAGCCACACGACGCGGCGCCACGGCAGCGCCCTCGCCTCTCGATGGCGCACGGCGAGCGAGACGACCGCGAGCGCCATGGCGGCGAGCAGCCCGACGCCCAGGTACGCGAACCCTTCGTACTGGTAGCCGCCCTGCGGCTTCGCCGAAATCCAGCGCGAGTAGTTCATCGGGTTGATGAACGTCATGAGATCGGCGGAGTAGTCGCCGAACGTGCCGAGCTGCCGCTCGGTGCCTCCGATGAAGTAGCCCAACGCGGTGAACAGCAGCAGCACGGTGACCGGCATCGCAACGGTGACGCCCGCCGCGACCTTCTTGCTCAGCTGGCGATCGACGACCGCGAGCTTCGCGGGGATCACGCTGCACGTGGCGACGAGCATCACGGCGAGGTACGGGTGGAGACCGGCGGCGAGCGCGCAGAGCGCCAGCGCGGCGAGCGTCATCTTCCGCGCCTGCGCCGCGGTCTCCGCGCGCCGCAGCAGAATGCCGATCGGCAGCAGCAGGAGCCCCTGAGCGCACAGGCTCGGGTGCCCGACGCGGAAGAGCAGCGCCGGCAGCAGCGCGATGAGCGTGCCGCCCAGCGCTTGATCGATCGCGCGCGGCGAGACGGCGCGCACGACCCAGGCGCCGGCCGCGCCCGCGAGCACGAAGCTGCCGAAGAGGAACGGCCCGATGAACTGAAAGTCCACCGGAAGCAGGAAGCTCAGCGGCCGGAAGAGCAGCGTGAGCCAGGGAATCGAGTCGGTGTACCCGACGGTCGTGCCGACCGGGTACAGCAGGCCCTCGATGCGGCCCAGCGGCCAGTGCAGGCCCTCGTTGCGGAAGAACAGCCAGCCGAGCGTGTGCGTGGACCAGTCGTCGACGAGCAGGCGATCGACGACGAACGGGTTCACCATGCCGCCGGCGCCGGAGGTGAGGAACCACAAGCCGCCCGCCGCGCCGGCGAGGATCGGACCGAGCTGCTGGACGATGAACGCCCTCAACGTGCGCATGGCGGCGAGAAGGCGCGGCGTACACGATTTTCGGACGCCGAGCGTAGAATCTCGCCCATGCCCTCCCGCCTGCGCCTCCTCGTCGCGCTCGCCGCTGCGTTGGCCCTCGCCTGCAACGACGGCGTCTCTCCCGGCGGAGGCCCGAAGCCCGGCAAGGGCCTCGGCGACACGTGCGACGGCGCCGACAACAAGTGCCGCGCCGGCCTCGCGTGCGACGAGGCCAGCAGCGTCTGCGTCGGCGGCATGAGCCTCGCCGAGGGCGCCGCGTGCTCCATCGGCCCCGAGTGCGAGAGCGGCTACTGCGCGCCGAACGGCCCCAAGGGCCAGTGCGCCCCGGCCGGAGCGCAGGGCGCCGGCACCACGTGCCGCGGCGACGGCCAGTGCGCCGCCGGCCTCAAGTGCGCCTTCGACGGCCAGTCGCTCTTCCCGCGCTGCCTGACCGCCGGCACCAAGGACACCGGCGCCGAGTGCACCGCGAACCGCGAGTGCGCGCAGGGCCTGTTCTGCGAAGAGGGCGCGTGCAAGCTCGTGCCGGTTCCCGCCGCCGCCGCTCCGAACGGCTACCCGCCGATCGACCCGTCGCCGGCCCTGACGTGGCAGGGCGTGCAGTGCGCCGCCGCGAAGTCCACCGGCATCACCGCGCTCTTCTCGCTGCCGCGCGACGGCGACGACGACATCGCGAAACAAGACTTCTTTCGGCTGCCTTTTCCGAACGATGCCGCCCGTGACTCCACCGGCACGATCGACTTCTCTCGCTTCCCGCGCGACCCGAACCCGCCGTTCGGCTTCGACGCCCTCGGCCGCTACCTCGAGGTCTTGAAGACCGAGCCGTTCACGAACTACGGCAGCGTCGTCTTCCGCTTCGACGGGCCCGTGAAGTTCGACAGCTTCAACCCGGGCGGCACCAACCTGCGCGTCAGCATCGTGAACCTCACGCAGGGTCCCGCCTTCGGCGCCGGCTACGGTCTGTTCTACCAGCTCAGCGGCGGGCGCAACCGCTACGTGTGCCCGAACTGGTTCGCGGTGCGGCCGTCCGTCACGGCGCTTCTGCCCGGCACCTACGCCGTGATCCTCCGCCGGGGCGTCCAGGCTCCGGACGACACCGAGGTCCAGTCGTCGCCCGACTTTCAGGCCATGCTCGGAGCCTCCGCGCCCGCCGACCCCCAGCTCGCCGCCGCCTGGCCGGCGTACGCGCCGCTGCGGCAGTACCTCACCCTGCAGAACATCATGGCCGCCGACGTGCTCGTCGCCTCGGTCTTCACCGTCGGCGACGGCCAGCGCCTGATGAAGCAGCTCGCGACCGCGATCGCCGCCGAGCCCGTGCCGGTCGCCGACCCGTGGGTGCGCTGCGGCTCGGGCACCGCCTCGCCTTGCCCCGACTCCGCGGGCGTGCGCGCGTGCGGCAGCTCGAGCGCGTTCGACGAGTGGCACACGCTCGTCGACGTGCCGATCTTCCAGGAGGGCACCACGCCGTACCTCACGCCCGCCGACCGCGGCGACATCCGCGCGAACGCCGGCGTGGTGCGCCGCGAGAAGATCTGCGCGGCGCTGACGACTCCGAAGGGCACGCCGCCGCCGGGCGGCTGGCCGCTCGTGCTCTACGCGCACGGCACCGGAGGCACCTTCCGCTCGCACGCCGGCGACGGCGCGGGCAACGCGCTCGCGAACGTCGACATCGACGGAGGCACCGCCGACGGAGGCGCCATCTCGACCGGCTACGCCGTGCTCGGCTTCGACCAGGTCGGCCACGGCCCGCGCCGCGGCGCTCGCACCGACGTGTCGCCCGACGACATCGTCTTCAACTTCGGCAACCCGGCGAGCGCGCGCGGGACGATGGCGCAGGGCTCGGCCGATCTGCTCGGCATGGCGCGCTTCGCGAAGGCGCTCGGCGGAGCAGCCGACGCGGGTCTGCCGCCGATCGACTCGTCGCGGCTCGTGTTCTGGGGGCACAGCCAGGGCGCGACGGAGGGCGCGATGTTCCTCGCGTTCGACCGCACCACGGACGGCGCGTTGCTCACCGGGGCGTCGGCGAGCCTGACCGACGCGCTGCTGACGAAGAAGGCTCCCGTGAACATCGCCGACTCGATGTGGCTGGCGCTCGGAGAAGCGGCGCCCGGCTCGGTCGATACGTTCCACCCGGTGCTGTCGCTGCTGCAGGGGTGGACGGACCCCGTCGATCCCGTGAACTTCGCGCGCGACGTCGTGACGGTGCCGGCCGCGGGAGCGCTGCCGATTCACCGGCGCCACGTGCTGATGTTGTGGGGGAAGGACGACACCTTCACCGCGACCGCCGTCCAGGGGACGTTCGCGGTCGGTGCGGGGCTCACGCTGGTCGGCCCCGAAGCCGACATGAGCGACTTCGTCGACCCGGCGCCGATGCCGGTGCAGGGCAACGTCGGCGGGAAGACCGCGGCTGTGATGCAGTACGCGCCGGCCGGGTACGACGGGCACTTCGTGGTGTACCAGGACCCGGGCGCGCAGCATCAGGCCGCGCACTTCATCGCGCGCGTGGCGGCGGGGCTCACTCCGCGCGTGCCGGCGCCGTAGCGCGGCGGCGGCGCAGCACGAGGAGCAACACCGTCGCCGCGAAGAGCAGCTCGGGCGCCGCATGGCATCCGCAGCCGGGTAGCACGACCTCCTTGTCTCTTCCGCCGCCCGCACTCGCTCCACCGGCAGTCGGTCCACCGGCAGTCGGTCCACCGGCAGTCGCTCCACCGGCAGTCGCTCCACCGGCAGTCGCTCCGCCAGCAGTCGCTCCGCCAGCAGTCGCTCCACCGGCAGTCGCTCCACCCGCGGTCGCTCCGCCTGCCGTCGCTCCTCCGGCTGCGCCTCCGCCCGCTGTTCCGCCACCACCACCTGCGCCTCCTGCGGTGCCTCCATCCGAGCTCACACAACGGCCCTGAAGATCGATCGGCGAGCAGTTCCTGCACTGCCGCGTCGCCGGATCGCACCCGGGCCTCGCCGGATCCATGCAGTCCGCCCCAACGCTGCACTCAGGCCCACAGGTGTGCGTCACCGGCCCGCAGAAGCTGCTCACGCACGCGCGCTGCGCGAGGCTCACCACGCACATACCGCCCGGCACGGACAGACCGTCGGCGACCTTGGCCTCGCATCGGCCGGCATCCAGCAGGTCGTTGCACCAGCTGCCCGCGTCGCACTGACCGTCGGCCGTGCAGCCCGCCGCGCACGTATTCTCTGTCGTTGGCTGCGGGCAGAAGACCGCCACGCCCTGAGTCAGGTTCGGCCCTGCGGGGCACGCCCCCACGTGAAGCGCGATGTCGTCGAAGTCGGCGGTGCCCATGCCGCAGCCGCCCCACAGCTCGCTCTCGATGACGACCGAGTACTCGTTCGCGAGCGTGGTGAACGGCCTCGCGTACCAGCGCCACCGGCCGTCGGAGATCACGGCCGTCGACGTACCTCCGTAGTTGTCCGTGACGACTCCATCGCCGATCAGCCAGTGCTCGTTCACGGGGCTCTCGGTGCCGAGAAAGGGGCAGGTGCCCGCCGAACCGCGGATCCACGCCGTGAGGCAGTACGCCGTGCTCGGCATCATCACGAAGCCCGGAGCCGTCCTGACCCGGCCGCCACCCGCGGGAATCGTCTCTCGCTGAAACGTGCGCGTCGCGACTGTCAGGTCGGTGACCAGGTCCACCGTGCCGCCTGCCCAGCGGGTGGTCCCCATCTCCCAGTGCTCCTCGAACAGCGGACCGGAGCCCTGGCCAGCGAGCATCGCCACCAGGACGGCGAGGCTTTCCATGAGCGGAGATGATAGCCCACCGCGACGTGGACCTCCCCGAGCTCGATCGCCGGATGCAGGGTGTCTTCGCCCTCCTCTTCCCGCACGACGGCTCCGACCTCGCCGGCCATGTGGCGCAATGCTTGCGCGAGATCCAAAACGCCACACCCGATCAATGGAACAAGTGGTCGAAGTCTCTGTTGTCGATTCCCGGCGTGTACGACTCGATCGCATCAGGCGGCCCCGAAGCCCTGCTCGAGCTGTTCCGCCGCTGGATTCACGCCCGCAGCCGTTTCACCGATGCCTTGAAAAGGGTGCCTTCGAGCGGGTAATCACCACGGCTCCCAAGGAGAAGAATCGAATGTCACTCGAAGTCGCGCGCGACAACTCAAGCAAGGTCGCTCCGGGCACCGCGCCACAGGTCGTCAACGACGTCGTCATCCAGGTCGCCACGTCGAACGGCACCGGCAGCCAGTCGGCGAACCTCATCTTGATGCGCGCGATCTTCAACATGGGGATCCCCGTCGGCGCCAAGAACATGTTCCCCTCCAACATCCAGGGTCTCCCCACCTGGTTCACCGTGCGCGCCAACGGCGCCGGGTGGACGGCGCGAAAGAAGCACGCCGACGTCGTCGTCTGCATGAACGTCGAGTCCGTCGACGACGACGTCGCTCACATGCGCCCCGGCGACACCCTCATCATCAACAAGGCCCTCGCCGGCCGCGTCAAGCGCACCGACCTGTTGATGCACGTCATCCCCTTCGACGAGCTCGTCGTGCCGGTCTGCCCCGACACCAAGCTCCGCAAGATGGTCGTCAACATCCTCTACGTCGGCGTGCTCGCCCACCTGCTCGGCATCGAAGAGGAAGAGGTCAAGAAGGCCATCGCCCGCCAGTTCGGCAAGAAGGTGAAGGCCCTCGAGCTCAACACCAAGGCCGCGCTGCACGGCTACGAGTGGGCGAAGGCGAACCTCCCCGTCCACCCGTCGCTCAAGCTCAAGCGCATGGACAAGACCGCCGGCAAGATCGTCATCGAGGGCAACCAGGCCGCCGGCCTCGGCCTCGTCTTCGGCGGCCTCACCTTCCTCGCCTGGTACCCCATCACCCCGAGCTCCAGCCTCTGCGAGAACGCCATCGACTACCTCGAAGAGATGCGGCGCGACCCCGACGGCAAGGCCACCTACGCCGTCATCCAGGCCGAAGACGAGATCGCCTCCATCGGCGCCGTCGTCGGTGCCGGCTGGGCCGGCGCCCGCGCCGCCACCGCCACCGCCGGCCCCGGCATCTCGCTGATGAGCGAGTTCGCCGGCCTCTCGTACTTCGCCGAGATCCCCGCCGTCATCCTCGACGTTCAGCGCATGGGCCCCTCGACCGGCCTGCCCACCCGCACCTGCCAGGGCGACATCTTCAAGGCCTACCACCTCTCGCACGGCGACTGTAAGCACCCGCTGCTGCTCCCCGGCAACCCGCAGGAGTGCTTCGAGTTCGCCGCCGAGTCCCTCAACCTCTCCGAGCGGCTCCAGACGCTCGTCTTCGTCATGCTCGATCTCGACCTCGGCATGAACAACTGGATGAGCGACCCCTTCACCCCCATCACCAAGGCCATCGACCGCGGCAAGGTGCTGAGCGCCGAGGACCTGAAGAAGGTCGGCGAGTTCCAGCGCTACAAAGACGTCGACGGCGACGGCATCTGCTACCGCACCCTGCCCGGCACCGACAACCCGCTCGGCACCTACTTCACCCGCGGCACCGGCCACACCGAGAAGGCGACCTACTCGGAGAAGCCGAAGGACTGGAAGAACAACATCGACCGCCTCGCGCGCAAGTTCGACACCGCGCGCACGCTGCTGCCGAAGCCGATCATCAAGACGATGAACGGCGCGAGGGTCGGCCTCATCGCCTACGGCTCCACCGACCCGGCGCTCGAAGAGGCGCGCGTCATTCTGCGCGACGAGCACAAGCTGCCGACGAACTACCTGCGCCTGCGCGGCCTGCCGATCGGCGCCGAGACCCGCGAGTTCATCAACCAGCACGACGTGGTCTACGTCGTCGAGCAGAACCGCGACGCCCAGTGCGCCTCGATTCTGCGCCTCGACATGCCCGAGGCCTCGACGAAGCTGAAGAGCATCCTCCACTACAACGGGATGCCGATCGACGCGATGTCGATCGTCGACGACATCAATGCAGCGCAGAAGTCCGCGAAGGAGAGGTCATGACCGTGGAAGCCCCTACCGCCCCCGCGAAGCCCGCCGGCAAGACGAACCGCCTCGGCCTCGAGCAGACCGTCTACAAGGGCGCCGAGTCGACGCTCTGCGCCGGCTGCGGCCACGACGCCATCACCGCCTCGATCATCCGCTCGTTCTTCGAGTACGGCGTCGAGCCGTACCGCGTCGCCAAGCTCTCGGGCATCGGCTGCTCGTCGAAGACCACCGCGTACTTCCTCGGCCAGTCGCACGGCTTCAACGCGGTGCACGGCCGCATGGCCGCCATCGCGATGGGCGTCAACGCCGCCAACCGCAAGCTCGTGAACATCGGCGTCAGCGGCGACGGCGACACCGCGTCGATCGGCCTCGGCAACTTCCTCCACATGGTCCGCCGCAACGTGCCGCTCATCTACATCGTCGAGAACAACGGCTGCTACGGCCTCACCAAGGGCCAGTTCTCGGCGACCGCCGACAAGGGCTCGGTGCAGAAAGGCGGCGGCGTGAACGAGATGCCCCCGATCGACATCTGCGCGCTCGCGATCCAGATGGGCTGCGGCTACGTCGCGCGCTCGTTCTCGGGCGACACCAAGCAGGTCGTGTCGCTGCTCAAGGGCGCCGTCGCGTACAAGGGCACCGCGGTGATCGACATCGTGTCGCCGTGCGTGACGTTCAACAACCACGAAGGCTCCACGAAGAGCCAGACGTACGCGCGCGCGAACCAGGACCCGCTGCACGAGCTCGGCTTCGTGCCGTTCTACGAGCAGGTGACGGTCGACTACGACCCCGGCACCACCAAGGTCGTGACGCTGCAGGACGGCTCGAAGATCACGCTCAAGAAGCTCGCGCACGACTACGACCCGACGAACCGGTCGATGGTGATGGACCTGCTCCACAAGGCGAACAGAGAGCAGCTGTTCCTCACCGGCCTGCTCTACAGCGGCGACGCCGGCAAGCCGATGGACGAGCAGCTCAACATGGTCGCCGAGCCCCTCGCGACCCTGCCCGCCTCGCGCATCCGCCCCGGCCCCGAGGCCCTCGCGAAGGTGATGGAGCAGTTCAAGTAGGCGCCTTGTTTCGCTAGGGGCCGGTCACTATCGTCTTGAGTGTCATGGGTCTTCCGGCCAGGTCCTCTCCGCCCAGGCTCGCGCGGCTCTCCGCCGCGCAGGTCCACGCCATGCTTCGGGCTGGAATCCTTCATGACGGAGAGCCGCTCGAGCTGATCGACGGAGTTCTCGTCTACAAAGATCGATCCGCGACCGGAAGGGATCCGATGACGATTGGCGAGAAGCACAATCTGGTCATCAAGCTGCTGGCAGAGCTGTCCGCGGATCTCCGCGAGCACTCCGCGCACATGCAGACACAAGGGCCCGTACAGCTGTCCGAGTTCAACGAGCCGGAGCCGGACGGGGCCATCGTCAAGGGCGCCCCCCGCGACTATCTGAAGCGGCTTCCCTCGGCAGCCGATGTCGCGTCCGTCATCGAAGTGGCGGATTCCTCGCTCGAGAACGATCGCACGACCAAAGCGGCGCTATACGCGGCTGCCGGAATCGAGCAGTACGTGATCATCAACGTGCGGGACGGCGAGATCGAAGTGCACGAGAAGCCGGCTCGCGGCCGATACGCGACGTCGCGGACGGTCGGCCCGACCGAGACGGTCGAGCTTCGGGTCTCGCCCACGGCGTCACTGCCGGTGCCGGCGGCGCGCCTGTTGCCGTGAGCCTCAGCCGCCGCGCTTCAGGTACCGCGACGCGTACACCCCGAGGCAGGCGTCTTGAACGACCGTGATGCCCGCCGCCGCCAGCTTCTCGGCCGCCGCGTCGTTTCGCACCCCCGTCTGCAGCCACACCACCCTCGGCCGCAGCTCCTGCGGCAGGGCGAGCACCTCGTCGGCCAACTGCGGAACCGCGTCGCTGCGGCGGAACACGTTCACCATGTCGACGCGCTCGCTGACCGCCGCGAGCGACGGAAACGCCTTCTCGCCGAGCGCCGCCGTCAGCTTCGGGTTCACGGGGATGACCCGCATGCCGCGCGACTGCGCGACGCGCGGAATCTGGAAGGCCGGCACGTCGGGCTCCGTCTCGTCCTTCATGCCCACGACCGCCACCGTCTTGGTGGCGCGGAGGATCTCGGCCAGCGCTTCTTCGGACTCGACGATGTTCGGGTGGGCCATGGGTGCTCGCGGCAGATGTTTGCGACTTTGTGCTGATCGCTCCAGCACAAACTCACAAGGGTCTCGCCGGCCCCGGCTCAGCCCCCGAAGTCGACGACGATCACGTCGTCGCGCAGCACCTCGGGGCTCAGCCGCGTGCGCTCGGCGTCGTCGAGCTCTTCGCGCAGGTGCGCGATCACCTGCGTCACCTCGTCGACCCACTTCTTCGGCTCGCTGCCGATGTCGATCTGCGCGAACCGCGTCGCGAGCACGTTGAGCTCTTCGTGCTCCTTGTCGATCTGCTCGGCGCGCAGCGGCCCCCACGCGTCGAGGTCGACGATGACGGGCTTGAGGAGCCGCAAGCTCCGCTCCGAGTGCTTGCGCAGCGTGTCGAGCAGGCGATCGAGCTGCTCGCGGAGCTTGCGCTTGCCGTCGGCGCTGCTCGGCGGGCGCTTCAGGTCGCCCTCGAGCTTCGCGAGCTCCGAGCGCAGCACCTCGTGGTCCTTGAGCAACAGCTCGCGAATCTCGCTGTTCTTCAGCTCCATCGACACTCCCCCACGACACTTCGAAGCTCAGTGCTCTTGCAGGAACGACCGCGCCGCCAGCGTGGCCTGCTCCACCAGCGGAGCGGGCCGCAGCCCCAAACCTACCACCAGCAGCAGGCAGACCACGATCGCCAGGGCCACCGCGGGCTGCGTCGTCACGGCCTCGGGCTTCTCGCCCTCGGAGATGAACGTCGAGCGGGCGATCGACAGGTAATAGAAGAGGCCGATGACGGCGACGATGACGCCGATCACCACGAGCCACTGCAGGCCCGCGTGCCACGCCGCCAGCAGCACGAACAGCTTCGCCCAGAAGCCGGCCACGAACGGAATGCCGGCGAGCGAGAGCAGGAAGACGAGCAGCGAGGCTCCGAGCCACGGCGACCGTCGCGACAGGCCGGCGAGCGCGGCCGTGCTGTGACCGGCGCTCTTCTCGGCCGCCGCGTGCACCACGAGAAAGGCGCCGATGTTCGTGAACACGTAGGTCGCGATGAAGAAGAGGGCCATCGCGATGCCCTCCTCGGTGTGCGCGAGCAGGGCGAGCAGCACGTAGCCGATCTGCGCGACGCCCGAGAAGCCGAGCAGGCGCCTCAGGTCGGTCTGCGGCAGCGCGAAGAAGTTGCCGACGATCATGCTGCCCGCAGCCACCGCGCCGACGACCGGCAGCATCACGGCGCGGTGGGCGCCCCACGAGTGCATGATGATCGCGAGCGCCGCGAGGCCGCCCGCCTTCGGCGCCACCGACAGAAACGCGACGAACGGCGTCGGAGCGCCCTGGTAGGTGTCGGGGATCCAGAAGTGGAAGGGGACGGCGCCGATCTTGAAGCCCATGCCCGCGAGGATCATCAGCATGCCGCTCAGGTAGAGCGGCGTGCTCTGCACGTGGCCGAACATCGCGGTGGTCTCCTGCGCGCCCGCGACCAGGCCGAGGCCGAAGAACGTGAACGCCGAGCTGGCGACGCCGGTGATGTAGAGCTTGAGCGCGGCCTCGCCGCCGAGCCGGGTCTCGGGCGGGCCGTCGTTCTTCGCCCACGCGGCGAGCACGTAGAGCGGTATGCCCATCAGCTCGAACGCGACGATGAAGAGGATCCACTCGCGCGCTCCGGGGAGAATCATCATGCCGCACAGCGACAGCAGCATCAGCGCGTAGTACTCGGCCTGGCGCTCTGGGGCGCGCTCCTCGAGCCACGAGATCGAGCCCGCGACGCCGAGCGCTCCCGCGCACAGGAACACCCGCTTGAAGAACAGCACCCAGAGCGTCGAGTTGTACGCGCCGTTCGGAGCCTCGCCCTCGAGCGGCACGAAGAACGAGACCGCGAACAGCCAGGCGAGCGCGGCGACGCACATCCACCCGAGCGTCTTGCCGGGAATGCGGAAGAAGGCGTCGCCGATCAGCACGAGGGCGGCGAGGGCCGCGACCGCGAGATCGAGCGTGAACAGCTGAACGAGATCGCCCCACATCATGGTCGCTTGGCCCCCGTTCGGAGTCGGGAGTCGGGAGTCCGGAGCTCTTGGCAAGCCACGACGACTTCCGACTGCTTCATGGCAGCACCGCCACGATCTGGCTCGTCTCGAAGCGCTTGAGGAAGAGGTCGCTCGCCACGTCGATGTAGTCGAGCAGCAGCCGCGGCCAGAACCCGAACACGATCAGCGCCGCGCCCAGCACCACGAGCGCCGCCCACTCGGTGCCGCGGGCGTCGGGCAGGTGGCCGAACTCGCCCTCCGGCTTCGGGCCCCAGAAGATCGACTTGCACGCGCGGAGCACGTACACGGCCGTCACGAAGGCGCCGAGCACGCCGGGCACCGCCCACCACGGCGTGCTGCCCTTCGCGGCTCCGGCGAACACCATGAACTCGGCGATGAAGCCGGCCGTGCCGGGCATGCCGAGCGACGACAGGCACGCGAGCGTGAAGAAGGCGGCGATCGCCGGCATCACGTGCGCGAACCCGCCCATCTTCGCGATCGCCCGCGTGTGCGCGCGCTCGTAGACGAGGCCGACGAGCGCGAAGAACAGGCCCGTCATGATGCCGTGCGCGACCATCTGGTAGACCGCGCCGTTCCACCCGGTCAGCGTCAGCGTCGCGGCCCCGAGCATCACGACGCCCATGTGGCTCACCGACGAGTACGCGACGATGTACTTGAGGTCGGTCTGGCTGGCCGCGCACATCGCCCCGTAGAGAATGTTGATGACCGCGACGGCCCCGACGATCGGCGCCCACACCGCTGCGGCGTCGGGCGCGATCACCATGCCGATGCGCATCACGCCGAACGCGCCCAGCTTCATCAGCACGCCCGCGTGCAGCATCGACACCGCCGTCGGCGCCGACGCGTGACCGTCGGGCGACCAGGTGTGGAACGGGAAGACGCCCGCCAGCGTGCCGAAGCCCAGCCAGCACAGCGGGAAGATGATGTGCTGCAGCGAGAGCGGGTACTTCGCCTTCTCGAGCACCTGCAGATCGAACGTGGCCGTCGCGTTCCACAACAGGAACATCGCGACCATGATCGCCGCCGAGCCGACGAGCAGCATCAGCGTCAGCTTCATCGCGGCGTACTCCTTCGAGCCGACGTGGAAGCGCCGCCACACGAGCCTGAACGGCCCCTTGGGCTCGACCTCGTGGCTCGCGCCCCAGATGCCGATGAGCAGGTACATCGGCAGCACCGCGATCTCGTAGAACAGGAAGAAGACGAACAGGTCCTGCGAGACGAAGACGCCGAACACGCCCGAGACCAGCACGAGCAGGAGGATGAAGAACTCCTTGTCGCGCTTCGACACGTTCCAGCTCGCGGCGACGCCCGTGACGATGATGAGGCCCGTCAGCAGGAGCAGCGCCACCCCCCACCCGTCGACCGCCAGCTTCAGCGCGATGCGCAGGTGCGGCACCAGCGGCCACGACTCGCCGAGCTGAAAGCCGCCCACCGCGCGGTCGTAGATGAGCGCGACCCAGACGCTGCCGGCCAGCGACACGGCGGCGCCCGCGAGCGAGATGCCGCGCACCGCGAGCCGCGCGCTGTTGGGGACCACGAGCAGCAGGAACGCGGCGACCGCCGGTGCCGCGACGATGATGGCGAGCAGGTGCTCTCTCATCGCAGCACCACGAAGATGACTCCGGCAGCCGCGCCCGCGGCGACCGCCAGCGCGTAGTCGCGCACCCGGCCCGTCTGCAGCCGGCGCACCGCGGCGCCCGCGGCGATGGTGCCGTAGCCCGAGAGGTTGATGAGCCCGTCGACGACGTACCGGTCGAACCACCCGAGCACGCCGCTCACCCCGAGCAGGCCGAAGCGGTAGGCCCCCGCCCAGAACCTGTCGACGTACGAGGCACGGTCGAGCTCTTCGAACGTCGCCGCCAGCGGCGCCCTGCCGCCGGGCCTGCTGAAGACCGCGTACGCCGCGACCAGGCCGATGAGCGCGAGGCCCGAGGCGGTGACCGGCGTGAGGCCCACGTGCAGCGCGTAGCCGGTCACGTTCAGCTGCGCCGCCAGCCGGCCGCCGAGCAGGCCCGCGAGCAGCGACGGCACCGCGAGCACCACCAGCGGCGCCGTCATCGCGAGGCCGCCCTCGTGCGCGGCTTGCGCCTTCGGCGAGGGCTCGCCGAAGAACGCCTTGATGACGACGCGGCCCATGTAGAACGCCGTGAGGAACGCGCAGGCCATCAGCATCGCCCACGGCAGCCAGCCGCCCTTGCCCTCGAGCGTGCCGAGCACGAGATCCTTGCTGAAGAAGCCCGCGAAGCCGGGGACGCCGGCGAGGCTGAGCGCTCCGACGACGAACGCGAACGTGGTGACGGGCAGCTTCTTGCGCAGGCCGCCCATGTCCGAGAGCTCGTTCGAGTGCACCGCGTGAATCACGCTGCCCGCGCAGAGGAAGAGCAGCGCCTTGAAGAACGCGTGGGTGCCGAGGTGGAAGAAGCCGGCGAACGCGCTGCCTGCGCCGAGCGCCGCGACCATGTAGCCGAGCTGCGAGCAGGTCGAGAACGCGAGCACGCGCTTGATGTCGTTCTGCACCAGCGCGAGGCAGGCCGCGAACAGCGCGGTGCCTGCGCCGACCCAGAGCATCAGCTCGCGCGTCGTCGGCGCCTGGGCGAAGAGGGGGTCGGCGCGCACGACGAGGAAGACGCCGGCCGCCACCATGGTCGCGGCGTGGAGCAGCGCCGAGACCGGCGTCGGGCCCTCCATCGCGTCGGGGAGCCAGATGTGCAGCGGGAACTGCGCCGACTTGCCGACGACCGCGAGGAAGAGCAGCGCCGTGACCCACGTCGCGATGTACGGGGTGGGCGTCGCCGTCCACTCGAAGCTCCCCGTGCTCACGTAGAGAATCAGCAGGCCGAACAGGAAGCCCATGTCGGCGAGCTTCGTCATCCAGAACGCCTTCACCGCCGCCTGCGCCGCGCTCGGCTTCGCGAAGTAGAAGCCGATGAGCAGGTAGCTGGTGAGGCCGACGAGCTCCCACCCCGCGAACGCCTGCAGCAGGTTCGGAGCGATCACCAGCACGTTCATGCTGAAGAGGAACAGCGCGTGGAGCGCGAAGTACCGCCCGAACGCCTTCGGCGGCTCGTCGTGCATGTACGCGACAGAGAAGATCTGCACGCACAGCGCCACGGCGCAGACGACCGCGAGCATGATCATCGAGACCGCGTCGAGCTGGAGGCCGATCTCGGCCATCGCGCGCCCGCGCTCGGGGATCCACGGGACGACCAGCCGGGTGACCGGCGTCTGGTCGACGAGCAGCTTCACCGCCGCCGCCAGCGCGATGACGCTCGCGCCGATCGTCACCATCGCGGCGGGCTGCCCGCGGTGTCGAATGGGGTACAGCAGGACGAGCAGCAGCGCCGCTGCGGCGGGAGCGAAGACGGCGAGCAGCCCGAGCTCGATGGCGGTCATTCCTTCGCCTCGCTTGCGAGATCGACGATGGTGTCGCCGTGCCGGCGGTACAGCAGCATCACCAGCGCGAGGCCCACGGCGACCTCCGCGACCGTCACGGCCAGCGCGAACAGCACGAACAGCTGGCTCGACGGGCCTCCCTTGAAGTGCGCGAACGCGGCGAAGACGATGTTGCCGGCGTTCGCCATCAGCTCGACCGAGAGCAGCATCGCGACCGCCTGCTTGCGCGACAACAGGCCGTAGAGGCCGATGCAGAAGACGACCGACGCGAGAATGAGGGTCCGCTCGAGCGTCATGGCGTCGGGGCTCCCTGTCGAATGGGCGCGGCGGGCGTCTCGCGGCCGGTGACGGGGTTCGGCTCCTTGCGGCGCGCGATGACCACGGCGCCGATGATGGCCGCGAGCAGCAGCAGGCTCAGCGCTTCGAACGGGAGGATGTAGTCTTTCAGCAGCAGCGTGGCGAGCTGCTCGGTGGTGGCCTGCGGCGGCGGCTGCGGCGGCAGCACGATGTCGGTCTTCCAGATCGCGATGCCGAGCGCGGCGAGCATCGCGACCGCGGCCAGGAAGCCCCGCTCGTCGCTGTCGGCCGTGATCGGGGCCTCCGCGCCTTCGTGGCGGCGCGTGACCATGACGCCGAAGATCATCAGCGTGACGACTCCGCCGACGTAGGTGAGCACCTGCACGCCGGCCAGGAACGGGGCCGCCAGCAGCGCGTAGAGGGCGGCGGTGCCGAGCAGGCTCAGCGCGAGCCACAGCACCGCGTGGATCAGGTTCGTGGAGCGGACGACCATGAGCGCCGAGACGGCGATGATGGCGGCCGCGATGTAGAAGCCGATGTCCGTGGGAGTCATGGTTTGCCGGGCTCTTCGGGGGTCTTCGCGGTCTCAGCGCCTGGGGAAGCGGAAGCGGAAGGGGAAGCGGAAGGGGCAGGCGTCTGGGGAGCTGCCGGGGTCTGGGGAGCTGCCGGGGTCTGGGGAGCTGCCGGGGTCGCGGGGGCTGCCGGGGTCGCGGGGGCTGCCGGGGCTGCCGGCTTCGGCGGCTTCGGCGGCGTCTGCATCTCGTTCAGCTTCGTGGCGTCGCTCCACGCGCGGTGCTTGCCCTTCTCGTTCGCGTAGAGCTTCGCCATCGTGAGCACGAGGTCCTCGCGCGCGAAGGCGGGGAGCTCCTGCTCCTTGGTCATCACGATCGCGTCGGTCGGGCAGACCTGCACGCAGAGCTCGCAGAAGATGCACGCCGAGAGATCGAGCGTGAAGTCCTTCGCGTAGCCGCGCTTCTTGCCGGTGATGGGCGACTCCCGCTTGTCGGGGCCGTCGATCGAGATCACCTGCGACGGGCAGATCTTCTCGCACTGCAGGCACCCGATGCAGGCCTCGTCGCCGTTCTCTTCGTGCAGCAGCGCGAAGCTCGAGCGCAGCCGCTCGGCCCGCGGGCGAATCACCTTCGGAAACTGCGCGGTCGTCGGCGGGCGGAAGAAGTTCCGCAGCGTCGTGCCCATCGACCGAATGGAATCCAACAGGTACCCCACCCTCACCTCACTTCACGAAGTTGACCCACACTCCCGTGGCCGCGACGAGCGCGACTCCGCCCGGCACCAGCCATTTCCAGCACAGCTTCATCAGCTGATCCGACCTGAAGCGCAGCAGCGACCAGCGCATCCAGTACACGAACACGAAGATGCCGAGCGTCTTCGCCACCATCCAGTGCAGGCCCGGCGCGAACGGCCCGTCCCACCCGCCGAAGAACAGCGCCGCCGCGATCGCCGAGGCGACCAGCGTGTGCACGTACTCGGCCATGTAGAACATGCCGAACTTCATTCCCGTGTACTCGGTGGTCACGCCGGCGACGAGCTCGCTCTCGGCCTCGGGAATGTCGAACGGAATGCGGTTCGACTCGGCCAGCATCGCGAGCATGAACAAGAGCAGCGCGGGCACTCCGAGGAAGAACGGCCACGTCACGAACCAGTGGTGCGTGCCCTGGTAGTTGACGATGTCGCTCACCTTCATCGAGCCGGCCATGATCACCGGCACCATCGCCGCCAGCACGAGCGGCACCTCGTACGACACCGACTGCGCGATCGCCCGCATCCCGCCGAGCAGCGCGAACTTGTTGTTGCTCGCCCAGCCCGCGATGAACACCGGCATCACGCTCAGCGCGCCGATCGCGAGAATGTAGAGCACGCCCACGTCGAGGTCGGCCGCCAGCACCGCCGGCGAGAACGGAATCACCGCCGCCGCCCCGAGCGCGCAGATGGCGCCTAACGGCGGAGCGATGTTGAACAGCGTCCGGTCGGCCTTCTCGGGGACGATGTCCTCCTTCTGCAGGAGCTTGAGCACGTCGCTGAACGGCTGCAGGAGCCCCAGCGGACCCACGATGTTCGGCCCGATGCGCGACTGCATGCGGCCGGCGAACTTGCGCTCGAACCACAGCGCGAACGCCGTGGTCGTCATCACCACGGTGCAGATCACGACGCCCCACACGCTGCCGTGCACGAAGCCGTTCTGCATCCACTCGCTCACCGGTCGACCTCGCCCATGATCGGGTCGAGCGACCCCAAGATCGCGACCGCGTCGCTCACCGTGGTGCCCGGCAGGATGTACGGCAGTGCCGACAGCGCGTGCAGCGACGGCGGGCGGATCTTGAACCGGTAGGGGAACTGCGTGCCGTCGGCCACCAGCCAGCCTCCGAGCTCGCCGCGCGCCGTCTCGATCGCCGCGTACGTCTGCCCGAACGGAATCTTCGTCATCACCGGCAGCTTCACCGGCTTGCCGCCGTTGATGCCGCCCTCGGGCAGCCCGTCGACGAACGCCTTCGCGAGCCGCACGCTCTCTTTGAGCTCCGCGATGCGCACCTTCGCCCGCGCGAGGCAGTCGCCGCCCGTCGCGGTCTGCACGTTCACCTTCACCTCGTCGTACGCGTGGAACGGAGCGTCGCGCCGCAGGTCGTGGTCCACCCCGCACGCGCGCAGGTTCGGGCCCGTGATGCCGAGCTCGAGCGCCAGCGCGCCGTCGAGCACGCCGACTCCGACGGTGCGGTCGAGGAAGATCTGGTTCTCGAGGCTCATCGCTTCGGCCTCGGAGATGCGCGCGGCGATCACGTCGAGCGCCGCGTGCACCTTCTTGTCGAACCCCGCGGGAATGTCGTGCCGGTTCCCGCCGATGGTGTGCGTGTTGTAGTGGAAGCGCGCGCCCGTCACTTCCTCGAACAGGTCGAGAATGCTCTCGCGCTCGCGGAAGCAGTAGAAGAACAGGCTCGTGCCGCCGCCGAGCGCGCCGCCCAGGTCCATTCCGAACGTGCCCAGCCAGAGCAGGTGCGACGCGATGCGCTGCAGCTCGGCGAAGAGCGACCGCATCCACCGGGCGCGGCGCGGCACCTCGAGCTTCAGCGCCGTCTCGAACACGTGCACGAGCGACTGCTCGTTCGTCATCGGCGAGACGTAGTCGTTCTTGTCGACGATCGGAGTGATCTGCACGTACGCCAGCTGCTCGCACAGCTTCTCGACGGCGCGGTGCAGGTAGCCGCAGTGCGGCACGGCCTTCACGATGATCTCTCCGTCGAGGTACAGGTCCATGCGGAAGACCCCGTGCGTCGACGGGTGCTGCGGGCCGAAGTGGAGCAGCATCAGCTCCGCCTCCGGGTCGTACTTCTCGATGACGACGTGGGGGTCGACGCGGCCGCCGGAGCCCGTGAGCACGTGGGTCGTCGTCATCTCATCTCCACGGAGGAGCCGGCGCGTTCGACTTGAAGTCGCGCCTCAGCGGGTGACCCACGTAGTTCTCGGTCATCATCAGCCGGCGCAGATCCGGGTGACCCGCGAACTTCACGCCGACGAGGTCGTACTGCTCGCGCTCCTGCCAGTCGGCGCCCGCCCAGACTCCGGCGAGCGTGAAGATCGGCTCGTCGATCGCGAGGCGCACCGCCCAGCTCGCCGTGCGCGACCCCGCTCCGATCGTGCGCACGACCGTCACGACCTCGGTGTGCTCGGGCTCGTTCGCGTCGGCGCCCTTGCGGCCGGTGCCCGCCTTCCAGTGGGTCGCGATCACGGACACGTACTGCACGTAGCCGATCGCCTTCAGCCGCCGCGCGAGCTCGAGGTGCTTCGACGCCGGCACCAGCGGCGGCCCGTCTTTCGGCAGCTCTGTGATGCCGAGCTCCTTCAGCAGCGCCTCGAAGTCGGATGACTGCAGCGGAGCGAGCTCGGGCGCGCCGGCGGGGTCGACCTTCAGCGGGGCCGTCGCCTCGATCTCGGTCGCGACGTCGGCCGACTCTTCCTGCGCCTTCGAGAGCTCCGGAGGCCGCGCCGCATCGCGCAGGCGCGGCACCGACGGGTACGTGATCTTGAGCAGGTCGGGGTTCGACTCGGGCTGCACGTGCTCGCCCTTGCGCTGCTTCTTGACCTTCTCCTGCAGCCGCAGCATGCCGTGCATCAGCGCCTCGGGGTTCGGCGGGCAGCCCGGCACGTAGACGTCGACCGGCATGAACGTGTCGACGCCCGGCACCACCGAGTACAGGTTCCGATAGAAGTCGCCCGAGATCGCGCACGAGCCCATCGCGATGGCCCACTTCGGCTCGGGCATCTGCTCCCAGAGCTTGAGCACGCGCGGCGCCATCTTCGTCGTGATGGTGCCCGCGATGACCATGACGTCGGCCTGCCGCGGAGTGCCGCGCACGATCGTGCCCATGCGATCGATGTCGACCCGGCTCGCCGCGACCGCCATGAGCTCGATGCCGCAGCAGCTCGTGGCCATCGGGAAGATCCACATCGCGTTGGTGAGGCCCCACGTGAGCAGATCGTCGATGACCGCCGTGCCGACGCTCAGGCCCGGCATCTGGATCATCTTCTGGTACAGCGGGTGCTGGAAGTTCCCGCCGTCGTCCATCGTCAGGCGCTTGGGCTTCACTGCCATTCGAGAGCCCCTTTGCGCTGCGCCCACGCCCAGCCCAGCATCAGCACCACGACGAAGCTCACGATCGCGACGAGGCCGGCGGTGCCGAGCTCGCGCACGCGGATCGCCCACGGCAGCAGGAAGACGGCCTCGATGTCGAACAGCACGAAGAACAGCGCGACGACGTAGTACCGCGCGTGGAAGCGGACCCAGGCGAGGCCGCTCGGCGCCTCGCCGCACTCGTACGTCTGCGGCTTCAGCTTCGACGCCGTCTTCGCGCGCACGCGCAGCACCATGGCCCCGATGAGCATCGACGTCGCGACCACGGTGGCGACGAGCAGGAATGCGAGCAGAGCAAGTCCGACGGTCATGGCGCGGTGCGGACCCTAATTGATCGCCTTGCGCCCGACTACCACGCAGTGTTCTAGATGCCCGCCATGCGGAGGCCATGGGTTGCGGCGCTGATCCTGATGTGCGCCTGCGACCTCATGCAGATGAAGCGCGACCGGGACACGGTGAAGGCGCTGACTCCGGCGCCGCTGGCTCCGGCTGCGGCGAGCGGCCCGGCTCCGGCGGCTGCACGCATCGTGCGCGTGCGCGCCGCAGTCGACGACGCCTATGCCGCCCAGAACCGCGAGTACGCGCAGCGCGTCCGCGACCTGTTCGCCCGCGCCACCGAGTTCGCGCGGCCCCGGTTCGGAGTCACCTTCGAGCTCGTCAGCATCGACCGCTGGGAGCACCCGCCCATCAACTCCCTGAAGCCGCTCGTCGACCAGCTCAAGTCCGCGCGGCCCGCCGACGGAGCGCACCTCGTCGTCGGCTTCACCTCGGCCCTGCCCCTCTTCAGCTCGACGTTCGAGGACGTCGGCGCCGCGCACCTGTTCGGGCGCCACGCCGTGCTGCGCGGCATCGACGCCAGCGCCTACGCCGACTACCTGCAGGCCCGGCTCAAGACCGTCGGCGACGACGAGAAGGACGGCGTCGTCCGCAGCCGCGTTCAGCACCAGGAGACCGCCGTCTTCCTCCACGAGTGGGGGCACGCGCTCGGCGCGCTGCACGATCGCGACCTCGAGCACCTGATGTGCCCGCAGTACCGCGACTCGCTGCGCGACTTCTCGACGGCGTCGGCGCGGCTCATCGAGCTGGGGCTCTCGCACCTCGACGACGCCGACGTGCGGCCGTGGCTCGAGGAGGCGCGCAAGGCACAGCTCGAGCTGCCGCTGACCGCGTTCGCTCCGAACGAGCGGGAGTCGCTGTGGGAGACGGCGGACGGCGGCTCTGCCGCGCCCGCGCCGCCGGCGCCGTCGACGTTTCTCTCGGAGACGGACCGCAAGCTGTTTCAGATCGCGATCGAGAAGCAGGACGCCGGACGGTATGGCGACGCGCTGACGACCGCGCTGCCGATCGCGGCGCGCAACCCCGCCCACCCGACGCTCGCGACGTTCGTCTGCGCGATGAGCGTGAACACGAAAGCGGCGGAGACGATTCAGCGGTGCACGGTCGCGGCGGCGCTGAGCGGCGACGACGCGCGGGCGCCGCTGTGGCTGGGGTGGGCGCACGCGGACGCGAAGAACGCGGCGGCGGCGCGGCAGGCGGCCGACGAGGCGGCGGCGCGCCTCGACCGCGGGGCACCGAACGTCGAGCTCGAGGCGAACCTGGCGCAGCTGTATCGCCGGCTCGGGTGCGCGAAGTGCGCCGAGGGCCGCACGCGCGCGTCGGACCTGCCGCTCGCCTCCGATGCGCCGACCGCCGAGGCGGCAGACGCGTCGGACAAGTTCAGCGAAGGCGTGAGGGCGACGATCGAGGAGCTGCGCGCGAAGCGGACGGCGAAGGCAATCGAGCGCGCGTATTCGCTGACGCGCGACTTCCCGAAGCAGCCCGCGGCGTGGGCGCTCGCGTGCGAGGCGCAGCTGCCGGTGTCGCCGGCGAACGCGCGCGCGGCGTGCAACAAGGCGGCGCAGCTCGACCCGTCTTCCGGCCGCGCGCACTACCTGCTCGCCGTGCTCGATGAGGCCGCCGGCCGCCGGGGTGATGCCGTCGCGCACCTCGAGAAGGCGGTGGCGGGCGAGCCGTCGAACACCGATGCCTGGCAGCGCCTGGGCCGGCTGTACCGCGGGCTCCACATGACGGCGGCGGTCGATGCGCTCTCGGCGAAGTATCAGAAGAGGTTCGGCAAGCCGCTGCCGTGACGTGGAGCGACCGACGGCCGGCAGGAAACGGCTGCTCTTCCCGCGCACGCAGCTGAGTGCGAGCCGCGCGACGGGCTCGAGGCACGGCTTTCGGCTCTCGGCCGCTCGAGCTCCGATGCACTCCGTGTCCGGCGACCGACGGGCGACCGCGCGCGAGAGCTCGCACGACCACGCCTCGGGTCACCGCCGGGCTGTCGCGCGCGTCGCCGAGCCTTCGGCCGCACGCGCGCGTCTCGATCGCTCATCGATGGTGGCGACCGCGCGCGAGAGCTCGCACGTTCGCGCAGCGAATGACCACGCCTCGGGTCACCCGTTGGGGCAGACAGGTGACGGCCGGGCTATCGTGCGCGTCGCCGAGCCTTCGGCCGCACGCGCGGGTCTCGATCGCTCATCGATGGTGGTGATCGCCGTACCTCGATGCTCCCGACGGGCCTGCGAGCGTGCGACCGAAGTGCCGGGTCGATGCGCCTTGGGCACTCGAGCGACGTGGTTGCGTTTACTGACCCCACGGGGGGCACCAAACGCAACCACGTCACGTCGCCGGCGCGAACCTCACGCGCGCCTGGTGGCCGGCGCGCCGGTCGCTGCACGGGGGGAGCATCGAAGCGTGAACGACAGGCGACCCCAGCCGTGCGCTCGTGAGCGGCGAACCTGCACGCAGCCGCCACCACGAGCAAGAAGGCCGAGCCGGTCTCTGTATGCCGTCGCGCGACGAAGACCGGTCGCGAGCAAGCGCTCGCGCTCGTCCGCCCGCGCTGGCCGTTGGTCGCGTTCGACGCCGCGCCCCGAAGTGGTCAGGGCTTCCGGCCAACGACCACGCAGTTCGTCGCCGGCCACCCCAGCCGCCGCCCGTGATCGTCGCTGACCTCGACGTGACCGTCGTAGCGGTTCTTCGCGATCCACGCGTTCACGTACGCCGACAGGTGCAGCGGCTCGAGCCCCACGCGCCGCAGCAGCGCCGCCCAGCCGTCGAGCGTGAGGGCTCCGTATTCCTCGTCGACCTCGATGTGCCAGTTCTTCAGGTAGTCCTTCTTGCAGAGGAACTCGTTGGCGTAGTGCGCCGAGAGCCGCGCCTCGCCGCCGCTCAAGCGCTCGTGCGGCGCGCCGGTGCCCTTCTTGAACTCGCGCGCGAACCGCTCGAACGTCTCGCGGGTCTGCGAGTCGAGGAAGCGCAGCCGCCAGGTCGCCGTGCCCGGGCTCACGCCGTCGCGCATCAGGAGCCGCCCGCCGGGCCTCAGCTCGTCGGCGGCGTTCTTCATCGCGCGCTCGAGCTCGGCGAGGGAATAGCCGCTGTACGAGTAGATCTCGTGCGTCACCGACGAGAAGATCACCGTCGACGCCGAGCCGTCGGGCACGTTCTTCTCGATGATGTTGCCGTAGACGAGCGCGACGTCTTCGCCGAAGTACGTGTTCTCGTCGCTCATGCGCAAGAGCTCGCGCGAGAGGTCGACGCCGACGAGCTGCGACTCGGGCCACCTCCGCGACAGCTCGACGAGCAGCTTCCCGGTGCCGCAGCCCTTGTCGACGATGCACCCCGGCTCTACCCACGGCAGCAGGTCGTCGAGCTTCTGCTTGAGCGACGCGTCCATCTGCGTCCCGTACGTCTGAAAGTCGCGCGCGTGGCCGAGCTCGCCGTCGTCGTTGAGCAGGCGCTGGTGGAAGATCTTCTTGAGGAGCGCCCCGTCGCCGTACGCCTCGCGGGTGGCGTCGCTGGCCTCGCTCTGCCACTCGCGGCCGTCGGCGATGCGCTGCACGAGCTCGTGCGGCGTGAGGCCCTTCACCTCCTGCGAGACGACCGTGAAGCCCGCGGCGCGGAACAGCGCGGCGACCTCGCGGTTCGACGAGTACACCTGCGTGTCGGCCGGCGAGGGGCGCGGAGCGACGTGCGAGAGCACGTGCTCGACCCACGCGTCGGTGTTGGGGATGTCGTCGATGGCGAAGAGCTCGTGCGGCTTGCCGGCCAGCGCGGCGCGCATGAGCTTCTTGCGACTCTCGATGTCGAGCGGGTTGCGGCGGGTGCCGTGGTGGTTCGCGCTGGTGAGCACGCAGACGATGTTGCCCTGCAGCGAGCGCAGCCAGGTCTCTTGAGATTTCGTGACGGCGTGAAAGCGGCCGACGAGCAGGGCGTTCACGGCTTCCATTCAGCGGTCGAGACCGCGATGCCGACATCGCCCGTGAATCGTGGGGCGCTGCGGGCGCCGACTGCGATGCCACCGATCAACGCGAACTTCGCCCCGACGGTTTCGAGGTGCTCGATCGCGGCCCGGAGAGCCTTTGGCTTCTTGGCAGCGCGCGATCGTTCAGGCACCTGCGGAGCATACGCTCGATGTCTGCGGCCTCGGCCTTGGGATTCTCGAGCTTGAGCCGCGTTCGAAGCATGCGAACCCCGGTCGCGTGCAGAGCGAAGACGGCCGGAAGTCGCTTGGCCAGCGGCGGCACGGGAGGGGGAAGCATGGCTGGATCTCAAGACGCCCGCTTGAACCGGTACACCGTCGCCGGCTTCGACACCGTGATGCGCTTCCCCGGCGCCTTCTCGAGCACGCCGTTCTCGAGCATCCGGTTGAAGCGCCGGCGGAAGTTGCCCGGGTCCATCTCTTTGCCCGTCACGATCGCGAACACGTGCCGCAGCTCGGGAATCGTGAACGTCACCGGCACCAGCTCGAACGCGATGTCGCTGTAGTCGAGCTTGCCGCGCACGCGCTCCACCGCGACGGCGATGATGTCGCGGTGATCGAACGCGAGCTCCATCTTCTTCAGCATCGAGACCTCGAACCACTCGGCGTCCGAGACGTCGCCGCCCGCGCGCACCAGCGGCGCGAGATCGGGCCGCACCAGCGCGTAGTACGCCACCGTGATCACGCGCATGCGCGGGTCGCGCCCCGCCTTCCCGAACGTGAACAGCTGCTCGAGGTACACGCGGTCGGGGCCGAGGCCGGTCTCTTCCTCCAACTCGCGGCGCGCCGCCGCGTCGAGGTCTTCGCCCTGGTCGTCGGGCTGCTCGCCGACGCGCACGAAGCCGCCCGGCAGCGCCCAGCTGCCCTTGAACGGGTACACCTTGCGCTTGACGAGCAACACTCGCAGCTGCGCGTCCACGATCGTGAGCACTACGAGGTCTACCGAGACGGACGGCCGGGGGTAGTCGCGCGCGCTCATGGCACGCGCACCTCGTCATCGATCACTTGCGCTTCCCTTTACCCTTCGGCTTCTGCGGCGGCTTCTTCGGCGGTGGAGCCTTCTTGGGCGGCGCCGCCTTCTTCGCCGGCGCTTTCTTCGCCGCCTTCTCGATCGGCGCCTTCTCGGTCGCAGCCGCCGCTCCGTTCTTCTTCGAGGCCTTCTTCTCGGCGGTCTTCGCGGCCTTCTTCGCCGCGCGCTTGCCCATGCGAGCCTGGCCCTCGGGCGACGCCAGGTACTCGCGCCGCGCGGCGAGCAGCTCCTGCGCGCGCTCGGGCGACATGTCCTCGGGCCCGTCGCCGCGCCGCAGCGTCGCGTTCGTCTCGCCGTCGGTCACGTACATGCCGAAGCGGCCTTCCTTCAGCACGATCTCCTTGCCGCTCACCGGGTCGGGCCCGAACGTCTTCAGCGGCGGCTTCGGCTGCCCGCGCCCGCGGAACTGCCGCGGCTGCGCGAGAATCGCCAGCGCCTCGTCGAGCGTCATCGTCAGGAGCTTCGCCTCGTTCTCGACGCCGAGGTTGCGCGTCTCGTCGCCCCACTTCACGTACGGCCCGTAGCGGCCGTTGTGCGCGGTGACCGGCTTGCCCTCTTTCTCGCCGAGCGTGCGCGGCAGCGAGAGCAGCTCGAGCGCCTTCTCGAAGGTCACGTCTTCGACCTTCATCGACTTGAAGAGCGACGCCGTCTTCGGCTTCTCGGCGTTCTTGTCGTCGCTCATCTCGCCGAGCTGTACGTACGGCCCGAACCGCCCCTGCTTCACGTAGACGTTGAGGCCCGTCGCGGGGTCGACGCCGATCGGAGTGTCGCCCTTCGGGGCCGAGAGCAGCTCCATCGCCTTCGCGACGGTCATCTCGTCGGGCGGCAGCGTCTCGGGCACCGACACGGTGTCTTCGCCGCGCTTGAGGTACGGGCCGTAGCGGCCGGGCTTCACCACGATCTCGACGCCGTTCGGGTCGACGCCGATGGGAATCGAGTTGATCTCGGCGGCGTCGATCTTCGACAGGTTCTTCGTGACCTGCTCGTGAAGGCCCCCCTTCTTCTTCGGGCCCCAGTAGAACTCGGACAGGAACGGCACCTTCTCCTGCTTGCCGTCGGCGATGTCGTCGAGGTCGTCCTCCATCTTCCTCGTGAACTCGTAGTCGACGAGGTCGTGGAAGTGCTTGTCCATCAGGTTCACGACGGCGAACGCCGTCCACCCCGGGATCAGCGCGCTGCCCTTCTTCCAGACGTACTTCGCCTGGAGCGTCCCCATGATCGACGCGTACGTCGACGGCCGCCCGATGCCGAGCTCCTCGAGCTTCTTCACCAGCGACGCCTCGGTGTACCGCGCCGGCGGAGACGTCGTGTGCGACTTCGGCTCCAGCTTCTCGACCGGCACCGTGTCGCCCACCGCCAGCTTCGGCAGCGGCGCCTCGGTGTCCTCGCCCGCCTCGGTGTCGTCTTCGTCGTGGCTCTCGACGTAGGCGCGCAGGTAGCCCTTGTTCGTCAGGGTGCGGCCGCTCGCCGAGAACTCGATGTCGTCGACGCCGAGCTTCACGCTCACCGAGAAGCCCGTCGCGTTCACCATCTGGCACGCGAGCGTGCGCTTCCAGATGAGATCGTAGAGCTTCATCTCGGTCGCGTTGAGCTCGCCCGACAGCTCGTCGGGAGTGCGGAACGCCTCGCCCGCGGGGCGAATGGCCTCGTGCGCCTCTTGCGCGTTGCGCACCTTCTTCACGTACGTGCGCGGCTCGGGGGGCAGGAACTGCTCGCCGAACAGCTCCTTGATCTGCGCGCGCGCGGCGGTGATCGCCGTCTCCGACAGGTTCGTCGAGTCGGTGCGCATGTACGTGATGTAGCCGCGCTCGTAGAGGCCCTGCGCCACGCGCATCACCTGCTGCGCGCTCATGTTGAGCTTGCGGCCGGCCTCCTGCTGCAGCGTCGACGTCATGAACGGAGGCTTCGGGCTGAGCGATGCGGGCTTCTCGTCGACGCTCTTGACCGTGAATGGCTTGCCGGCGATGCGCGCCGCGATGTCGCGCACGGCCTCTTCCGACAGCGCGACCGTCTGATCCGGGACCTTCAGCGCGCCCTTCTCGTCGAAGTCCTTTCCGTACGCGACGCGCTTGTCGCCGACGCCGCTCAGCGTCGACTCGAACGCGGGCTGCGTCGGGTGCGTCGCGGTGATGTCCCAGTACGTGGCCGAGCGGAACGCCATGCGCGCTCGCTCGCGCTCGACGATGAGGCGAATCGACGGGCTCTGCACGCGGCCGGCCGACAGCCCGGTCTTCACCTTGCGCCACAGCACCGGCGAGACCTCGTAGCCGTAGAGGCGATCGAGCGTGCGCCGCGCCTCTTGCGCGTCGACGAGGCCGGTGTCGATGTTGCGCGAGTTCTGCACCGCGTGCGCGATCGCGGCCTTGGTGATCTCGTGGAACACCATGCGCTTCACCGGCACCTTCGGCTTCAGCTGGTTCTTCAGGTGCCAGGCGATCGCCTCGCCCTCGCGGTCTTCATCGGTGGCGAGGTAGAGCTCGGTCGACTTCTGCAGCGCCGCCTTGAGGTCCTTGATGACGTCTTTCTTCGTCACCTCGTAGGTGAGCTCGAAGTCCTTGTCGACGTCGACGCACAGCCCGCTCGAGGGCAGATCGACCACGTGGCCGATGCTCGCCATGACCGTGTAGTCCTTGCCGAGGAACGCGCCGATGGTCTTCGCCTTCGCGGGAGACTCGACGATCACGAGCGGCCGGGACATGAGGCGCCTTCAGATAGGGGTCCGTACCCGGCCTCGTCAAGGTTGTTGCTGCGACACCACCCTGTCCGCGAGGCGCTTCGCGGCCACCGATCCGATGCGATTCCCGTCGAGATTGAAGCGTTTGACTGCTCTCAACGCCGGCGAATCGAGCAGCGCCCGGGCGCCGTAGGGGCCGATGTGGTTCGCGTACAGACCGAGGAATTCGAGCCCGCCGAGCCGCGGCGACCCCGCCAGCACCCGCGCCCCTTCGTCGCCGAGCAGGTTCTGCCCGAGGTCGAGCGAGCGCATGCGCAGCGGCGAGACGGCGTTAGCGACCAGCGCGGTACCGCCCAGGCCGAGGTGGTTGCGGCTCAGGTCGAGCCCGGCCAGCCGCTGGAACCACTGGTGCTCCACCAGCACGCCGATGCCGACGGGCGTGAGGCCGTCGCGCGCGACGACGAGCTCTTCGAGGCGCGGCACCGCGGCCGGCACGTTGTGCGCGAACATCATCAGGCCGGTGTCGTCGAGCGCGTGGCCGGTGAAGTCGAGGCGCCTCAAGCCCCGCAGCTTGTCGGTGTCGAGCAGCGCGACGACGTCTTCGCCGTTCAGCGCGCGCCGCCGGTCGCGCGGGTTCAGGTGGTGGAGCTCGAGCGCCGTGAGCCGCGCCAGCCACGGCTTGAGCAGGAGGCGCGGCACGTCGTCGGGAGCGAGATCGATGAGCCGCAGCTCGCGCACGGGCTCGGAGTCGAGCAGCGCCTCGCCGCCCTCGTGCAGCGCCGCCGCGTTCAGCGTCGCGCGCTCGACGAAGCCGCGGCGGTACTCGAGGTAGATGACCTTGTCGGCGAGCTTCTCGCGCCACACCTGCTCGAGGCGGGCGCGCAGCAGCACCTCGCGCTCCTGCAGCGGAGCGCGCCGCGTGTCACCCGGCTCCAGCCGCTCGAGCATCAGCTGCACCGAGATGAGCTCGCCGCGGGCGTCGCCGCGGTCCTGCAGGAGGTCGGCGTAGACGGTGCGGGGCTCCAGCGCGTCGGGCTGCGCGAGCACCGCGCCGAGCAGCGCGTCGGCGGCGCGCGAAGGCGGCTGCGCCGAGGGCCGGTCGAGCGGGATCTCGACACACTTGTCGCGCAGCCTCCTCGCCCAGCCCTGCGCACGGCTGAGGCACGACGCGCTGCCGTCGGGGATCCACCGGTCGAGCTGCGGCCAGATCTGACCGGGCTGCGGCGAGCTGCCGCGCGCGGCGCCGATGCCGACGGTGACGCCCTTGTCCGAGCACACCACCAGCACCAGGGTCGTCTGCGCGCGCGCGTCGTCGACGCTGCCGCCCGTGCGCAGCGCGTAGCCCGTGCGCAGCGCCTCTTCGATCGTCTTCAGCACGTCGAGGCGCGTGAGCACGCGCGCGGTGCGCCGGCCGTTCGCCGCCGCCAGCAGCGCGTCGATCGCCTCTTCGTGGCTCGGCTCCAACATCAACATCCCGCCGGTGACTCTAACCCCGAGCTCGCCTGTGTGGAGCATCGTGCAACCGCGCCGCGAATCGCAGCCAGCAGCGCCGAACATCATGGGGCGCGCCCGCATCGCGCTCCACGCAGGCGAGCGCGTGATGAACGCGTTAGATCGCTTTTCCCATGCTGCGGGGAAAGATCGCCGTCGTCGCCGGAGCCACCCGCGGTGCAGGCCGCGGCATCGCCGTCGCCCTCGGCGAGGCCGGCGCCACCGTCATCTGCACGGGCCGCAGCAGCCGCACCCGATCGCTGACGTCCGACTACGCGGGCCGCGCCGAGACCATCGAAGAGACCGCCGAGCTCGTCACCGAAGCCGGCGGCACGGGCATCGCGAAGGTGGTCGATCACCTCGACGCCGCGCAGGTGAAGCGGCTCGCCGCCGAGCTCGGGCCCATCGACGTGCTCGTGAACGACATCTGGGGCGCCGAGGTGCTCAAGGGCCCTCCGCCGCTGTGGAACAAGCCGATCTGGGAGGTCGACCTCGAGGCCGGCCTGCGCACGCTGAGGCTCGCGATCGACACGCACCTCATCACCGCGCACGCGCTCCTGCCGCTGCTGGTCGCGAAGCCCGGCGGGCTGCACGTGGAGATCGGCGACGGCACGTGGGCGTACAACGCGACCCACTACCGCATCTCGGCGTTCTACGACCTGGCGAAGGTCGCGGTGAACCGGCTGGCCTTCTCGCTCGGTCACGAGCTGAAGGCACACGGCGCTACCGCGGTGTCGGTGACCCCGGGGTGGATGCGCTCGGAGCTGATGCTCGAGGCGTTCGGCGTGACCGAGGCGAACTGGCGCGACGCGCTCGACGGCCGGGCGCCGCCAGGCTTCGCGCAGTCGGAGTCGCCGCGCTTCGTCGGCCGGGCCGTCGCCGCGCTGGCCGCCGATCCCGGGCGCGCGCGGTGGAATCAGCAGTCGGTGACCGCCGGCCAGCTCGCGGCCGTCTACGGCTTCACCGACGTCGACGGCACGCAGCCCGACGCATGGAAGGAGATGGGCTGATGCGCGTGCTGAAGCCTCCGGCGCCGCTCACGTGGCAGCCTCACGAGCGCGCGGTGTTCCTCGCCGGCTCGATCGGGCGGTGCCGAGCGCCGGGCCAAGCTCATCCGGATCAGCCTCGCTCGACGCGAAGCGCGTGGACTCAAGCGCGTGACGACGCTCTGGGTGAGATCGTGCCGGTCTGAGCCGGCACAACTTCACCCAGAGGCCTCAGACCAGCGCGTGAGACAGCTCCGTGGCGTCGGCCTCGCTCAGCCCCTGCGAGTTCGCCTTCACCTTCGCGAGCAGCTCGGCGTCACCCGTGTTCTCGACCGCGCACTTCGGGTGCAGGTACCCGGGCCCGCTGCGCGTGAACGTGCCGGTGTCGACCTCGCGCTCGACGGCCACGCGCAAGGCGCCCTTCTCGATCGGCTCATCGCACTGAATGCACTTGCTGCGGCCGGTCGAGGCCCGCTCTGCGTACGGGTACGCCGCCTTCGGCCCGCCGCTCGACTTCGGCGGGTTCGCGATCGCCGCCTCGAGCTCGGCGCGGTTCGGAAGCTCGCCGGTGTACGCATCGAGCACGGGCTTGAGCAGCGCGCCCTTCTTCTGCGCGGCGCACAGCAGGTGGTGCCACATGTGGCTCGTGCCGCCGCCCTCGTCGAACTGGTTCGGAGTCTCCTCGCCGAAGCGCAGCACGCCCTTGTCGATCTTCTGACGGCAGGTGCGGCACGTCGCCCGTCCCGACTTCGCCTCTTCGATGACATGGGGCATGGTTGCCGCTGCATATGCCCAAGCAGCTCGAGATGCTCGACAAAGCCGCCGAGGAAGCTGCCTCGATTCGCGAGACGCTGCCGGAGACCGAACCACAGCCCGAGCGCACCGCGGTGCAGCCGGCGCGCGAGGTGCTGCCGGGTCTGACGCCGAGGCAAGACGTCTTCGCGGGAGTCGTGCTCGGCGCGGCGATCGGGGACGCGATGGGGCATCCGGTCGAGTTCATCAACTCGGTCGCGCAGATCCGGTCGAAGTACGGCCCCGAGGGCGTGACGAAGTTCGAGCTCTATTGGGATCGCGACGGCAAGCGCTTCGCGCCGTACACCGACGACACGCAGATGGCGGAGTGCGTGGCGCGCGCGCTGCTCGAGTCGGGCACCCTGGACCTCGACGCCGCGATGCAGCTCATGGCGAAGAAGTTCATCTCGTGGTCGATCGATCCGCAGGGTGGGCATCGCGGCCCCGGCAACGCGTGCCTCAACGGCTGCGAGGCGCTCCGCAACGGCGTGCACTGGTCGAAGGCCGGCGGCGCGACCGCAGGCGGCTGCGGCTCGGTGATGCGTGCGTATCCGTTCGGGCTCTTCTTCGCGAACCAGCCGCCCCTCGCCGAGACCTGGGCGGTCGCGCACTCGAAGCTGACCCACCGCGACCCGATCGCGCTGGCGGCGAGCGCGGCGATGGCGGCCGGCGTCGCGCTGCTGGTTCGTGGCGAGACCGTCACGCACACCACGAGCGAGATGGTCGCCGCCGCGTGCCGCTACAGCCCCGCCACGGCCGCGATGATGGCCCAGGCGATCGGCGAAGCGAGAGCGGGCGTCGGCCCGGAGGTCACGCTCGACCGGCTGCGAGCCTGGGCGGCGCACGAAGCGATCGCGGCCGCCGTCTACATTCTCGAGCGCCACCCCGACGACCCGCGCGCCGCGATCCTCGAGGGCGCGAACACGCCGGGCGACAGCGACAGCATCGCGACCCTCGCCGGAGCCCTCGTCGGCGCCCGCGCCGGAGCGCGCGGCCTGCCGCCCGAGTGGGTGCGCGACGTCGAGCGCGCCGACGAGCTGCTCGCGCTGTCGCTGCAGATTCGTTCGTTTTGACGAACGATTCGCGGCTCCCTACAAGTCGCGCGCATGAAGCGCGACGTGCTCGCAGTGCTCGTGGCGTACCCCCAGATCTGGCACACGTGCCACACGCACCATAAGCGCGGCGACCGCACGGGCGACCCGCTGACCGACCGCGAGTCGAGCGTGCTGGCGCACGTCTCGGCGTTCGCGCCGGCGAGCCCGAAGGCGCTCGCGAAGCACATGGGCATCACGAAGGCGACGCTCAGCGCGGTCATCGATCGCCTGCTCGAGAAGGGCCTGCTCGATCGCCGGCAGCACCCGCGCGACCGCCGCCGCCACGAGCTGACCCTCACGCGCGACGGCGAGAAGGCGGTGCTGAGCGGCTCGGTGCTCGACTTCGGCCGCGTCGAGCGCGCGCTGAAGAGCCTGCCCGTCCGAAAACGCAGCATCGCAGTCGAAGGCATCTCGCTGTTGGCGGCCGCGTGCCGGGAGCTCCACACATGAAATGGCTGCTCATCGCGGGCGGCGTGCTCGTCGCCCTCATCGTCGTCATGGTCGTCATCGGAGCGATGCTCCCCGTCGCCCACACCGCGACGCGCAGCGCGCAGTTCGCGAAGGCGCCGCCGGAGGTCTTCGCCGCGCTGGAGCAGCTCGCGGGCGAGCAGACCGACGTGCCGTTCGACGTCGTCGAGCGCAGCGAGCCGAGCCGCCTGGTCACGAAGATCAAGCCCGGCCAGCCGTTCGGCGGCACGTGGACGTACGAGCTGAAGGCCGACGGCGCGGGCTCGACGCTCACCATCACGGAGAACGGCGAGGTCTACAACCCGCTCTTCCGCTTCCTCTCGAGGTACGCGTTCGGCCACACGGCGACCCTCGACGGCTTCCTGAAGCAGCTCGGCACCCGCGTGTGATGCCGAGCCGCTCCGGGCGAAATCAGTCCGCCTGCTGCAGCAGCCAGAGCTCGCGCACGCCCTGCGGCACGGTCGAGTTCGAGCCGTTCACCACCACGACGACCTCGCGGCGGCTCGACACGCCGAGAATCGCGCGCGGCTGCATGCGGAAGAACTCGGGGCTCGGGCTGACGGCCGACGTGAGCGGAATGACTCCGAAGCCGCCCTCCTCGGTGAAGAAGCGGATCTCGGGAATGGTGGTCGCCGCGGCGTAGAGGTTGTCGTCGCCGTCGAGCGCCGCCAGGCGGTTCACGCTGTCGAACACGTGCAGGCCGTTCGACGCGGTCTGCCACTTCGTGCCGTCGGGGGTGGGCGTGTTGTTGTTCCCGTTGAACACGCTCGCGATGCCCGAGCTCTTGAACGACGACGCCACCTCGAAGGAGTCACCGTCGATGTCGAGCACGCTGGTGGCCTCGGTGTCGCTGAACGCGACGCGGTAGACGGCGTTCGTGTTCCACGCCACGAACTTGCCGCTCACGCCCTTCGCCGGCAGGAGCACGAAGTCGTGGTGAAAGCTCGGCGCCGGGAAGGGCTTGCGCGTCGTTCCGTCGGTGATGAACAGGTCACTGCCCACGGTGAACATGCGAATCGTGGTGCTGCCGACGACGACCGCACCCTGGCCGCGCTTCGTGAGGCCGTTCTCGGTGCCGCGATCGAACTGGAGCGGCACGGCGCCCTCCTTGAACTTCACGTTGCCGAAGTCGCGCAGGCCGAGCCACGCGCTGCCGTCGGACTCGACGGCGATGGGAGACCGCGCGGTCGAGATGAACCCGGGAACGTTGAGCGTGCCGAGCAGCACCGAGGTGCCGCTGTCGAGGTCGTAGCGCGCGACGCTGATCTTCCCCGAGCCGGGCGAGTGCGCGTAGTACAGCTTCCGGTTCACGACGACGAACTCCGGGTTGTTCTGGAGCGGCACGTGCGCCGGCTGCGGCAGCTGCTTCAGGCAGAAGCCGCTCGGGTCGGTGCAGCCGGTCGGCGACGGGCCCTTCGGCACCAGCTTGCACAGCAGGGGGCTCGTCACGCAGGTGAGCGACTTCGAGAGCGAGAGGATGCCGGCCGCCGCGACGCCGGGCGACGGCAGGTCGACGGTGATGGTCGACGGGTCGCCGGCCTTGCGCTCGAGGCGCTGCCAGTTGCCGTCGGTGCGGTGCCACACCTTGCAGTCCTCGGGGCTCTGCTCGTGGCGGAGGATCGCGGCGGAGTCGAGCGGTACGGTGAGCTCGACCGGCGCCGCGAACGTGACGTCGGCGGGGCCGATGGCGATCTGCGGGCCGACCTGCTCGGCGGTGTTGCTGAGCGGCGTGGGGTCGATGGTGCCGTCGAGGGTGATCTTCACCTTCGAGGTCAGCGCACCTGCGGGAACGCGCAGGCGCACTCCGGCGAGCGGGCTCTCGGAGGAGGCGATGATCTCGCCGCCCTCCGGGCCGATCTCCTGGGTGATGACGCTGGGAGCGACCTCCTCGGAGTCCGGAACCGACGGACCGGGACCGCAGGCAGCGAGGAACGACGAGACGACGAGAGCAGCGACACGCAGGCCGAGATGAGATTTCAAGTGTGGGCTTCCTCCATGAGGGGGTTGGGGCGGGGTCCCGTTCAGCAACCGGCAAGCCAGCGCCGGGACGAGTCGCCACGGGCGCTTGCGGCAGCGCACATGCGGGAGGAAGCCGCCGCCCTGAAGGCGGCAGCCGACAGCTCAGCGAACGCGGTGGAGACAGTCGGCGTGGCGCTGCGCGAGCTCGACGGCGACGCGCCGGTTCGTGGTGCGCACCGAGCACTGCCCGGCGTGCGCCATGATCTCGAGCCCGGCGTGATGGCCGGTCGCGGCGAGCTCCCGGCGCTTCGCGCGCTTCGAGAAGATGAACCCCACGCAACCGGCGACGATCGCGACGCCAGCGGCCGAGAGCAGCCAGACCGGCTTCATCGCAGCCCAGACCGCGAGGCCGAAGCCGCCGCACAGCCCGCCGGCGAGCAGCTGCTGCGTGCCGAGCTCGCGATCGACGTGCGGGCGGCACATGCGGCACAGCGGCACCGGCACGAGCGCCTTCACGCGCGAGTGCGAGGTGCCCGGGTCGAAGTTCACGAGCTCCGCGCCGGCGACGTCGCAGCAGACGCACTGCGTGCCGAGCTCGGGCATCGGGAACTCGGCTTTGAGCCCGAAGGCGCCTTGAGCGAACAGCTTGCCGCCCGAGAAGCCGCGCCGGAGCACGACGGCGTACCAGGCTCCGGGCGGCTTCTGCTCGACCATCACGGAGTGAAGAATCCCGCATTCACGCCCGGAGCGATACGCCCCTGGCTCGCCCTGATCGCCGACCGGCTCACCATCACGAACGCGGCCCGCAGCGCGCTCGGCGTCGCGTCCTTCTGCACCAGCACGCAGCCGTCGGGCACCCCCATCGCCTTCGCGACGGCGTGGAAGTCGACGTCCTTCCCCACCCCGACGAAGGCGAGCGTGAACTGCTCCGACGCCAGCAGGTCGGCCGACAGCCGCGCGCAGTCGCCGGCGGTGCGCCTCGACCCGACGTCTTCTCCGTCGGTCACCACCACCACCACGCTGCGGCACGGAGTGCCCCCGTCGCGCAGCCGCTGCGCGTACGCCACGTTCGCGGTCAGCGCGTCGCACCACGTGTCGTACAGCAGCGTGCTGCCGCCCGGCCGGTAGTTCTTCGAGTCGAGGCGCACGGCGTCGTCGACCGGCACGTAGCCGTGCAGCACGTCGGCGCTCGACCCGAACGTCCACAGCGCCATCAGCACCGAGTCTTTCTCCTTCGCTCCGGCGAAGGCGTCGACGAGCGCGTTCTGCCCGTCGCGCACGGCGGCTTGCAGCCGGCGGTCGGCGATCGAGCTCGAGCGATCGACCAGCAGCGTGATGAGCGTGACGTCGGAGGCGGTGATGTCCTCCAGCGCCTTGCCGGCGGCGCCCGCGACAACGACGGCGCCGAGGTTGCCGGTGATGGCCCCCTGCGACAGCACGCCGCTCGCGACGGCGTTCGACAACAGCGAGCCCACGGATCCCGAGGAGCTCATGGCTTCACCTCGTCGCTCGTCTTCACGATGTTCATGCCGGCGGCGCGCCACTGCTCGATCGCCTTGTTCGCGATCAGCGGGAAGTTCAGCGCGTCGGGCAGCGGGTCGAGCGGCGGCGGAGCCACCGGGCTCATCGCGTCTTCGAGGACGTAGATCTTCGAAGCGAGCTTCGGATCGAGGTGCGCCTGAATGTCGTTGAGCGTCGAGAGCACGCAGTGGCTCTTCGCCTGGCCGAACACGTAGACGCGGTCGTACTCGAGCAGCATCTTGAAGAACGGCGCGTTGAACGCTCCGACGACCTGGCCGTTCACCTCGGTCACCTCGGGCGACAGCACCGAGTAGTTCTCGGTCATCGCGTGGGTGCCCTTGGTCTCGAAGTGCGTCTGGTGGCGGCGGGCGTGCGCGTGGAACAGCGCGGCCTCCATCACGGCGGGCACGAGGGCGTGCGACAGGCCGCCGAGCAGCGTGTGGTACGGCCAGATGGTCAGCACGTACTTTCCGGCGGCCTCGAGGCGCTTCGTGTACTCGAGGCTCTCTTTCGGGTGGCTGACCGCCGTCCACTTCCCGGCGCGCACCTCTTCGTGGAACACGGGAGTGAACGGCGGCGGGTGCTGGCCCTTCGCGTCGACCCACCACGCCGGGTGGAAGATCTGGAACACGCGGTGCGTGTCCATCGAGAAGAACAGGCCGGTCAGCTTGTCGAGGTTCCGGTAGAGCCACTCGACGGTGCGCGTCGTGTCTTCCACCGCGCCGGGCACGAACAGCGAGGCACCCGGCGTGCAGAAGCCGACCTGCACGTCGATGCCGAACGCCGCGATGCGCGTGCGGTCTTGCCCGGCCGGCTTGATGCCGTGCTTCTTCGCGTACGCCTCGCCGGCTTCGGCGATGAGGCCTGCGCGCTCGAGGTACAGCTGGGGGACCTGCTTCGGGTCGTAGTGGTCTGGCAACGGCAACGGCATGACGGCCTCCTTGTTGTGCTTCACGACAGCGACAGCTGAACGATCTCCTTGGGCCCAACGACGATGAGCGAGCCGTCGGGCTGAGGCAGCAGCTCGTCTCCGGCGCCGACGAACGGCTCGGTGTCGGTGAACAGGGTGCCCTCGACGAGCACGCCGGAGTCGGCACGCAATGACAGCAGTCCTGCGTCGGTGGCGCAGACGACGCGTCCGCCGAGCAGGGCGTGATGGCGAGCGCGAGCCGCACCGGTGGCGAGCCGCTGCCCGGCGGCGTTGAACAGCCACAGCTCGTGCGACTCCTTGCCGTCGTGCTCGGTGACGGCCGAGAGCAGCGCGTGGCCGTCGTCGAAGACGCACGACGCCTCGACGAGCCGGCCGCGCAGCTCGACGACGGGGCCGCGGCCTCCGGGAATGTGGCGCGCGGGCACGAGCCCGGCCTTGCCGGCGTGCAGGAGGAAGACGTGGGTGACGTCGCCGGCGCGGTAGAAACCGAGGCCGAGGCGGGAGCCGCTCCACAGCCCGGTCTGGCCCTCGAGGATCTGGCCGACGCGGGCGCCGGTGAGGTGGTCGACGATCCACTCCTGCTCGAGGCGGTAGCGGTCGGTGAGCACGGGCGCGGTGCCGCGCAGGCCGGTCTGGGCGCGCTCGGCGACGCGGCCGCCGCACATGCGGGTGAGCCGGCCGCGGCGGTCGGCGATCCACGTGGACGCACCGCTGATCGCGAACCGGGTGCCGGCGGGAGCAGGCCCGTCGAGCACGAGCGAGCCGTCTTCGCGGCGCACCACGCCGTTCTCCTCGTAGACGTAGCGCAGGCCGCCGTGGAGCGCGGCCTCGAGCACGCGGCCGGTGGTGGTGAACAGCGAGAGGGCGCGGCAGCGGCCGTGGTTGCGCAGGGCCTGCCTCGCCGCGGCGGGCCCGCGGGTCCGGCAGTCGGGGCAGGCGGCGCGAGCGTGCTCGAGGCCGCAGGAGCACTTCGTCCAGTCCATGCGGAGCGCGCCGGGGACGCCGCGCTCGCCGCCGTCGAAGACGCGCGAGAAGTGCTGGAGCACGTCGTCGGGCAGCACGCGCCAGTGCACGGCGCTCTTGGGGAAGGCGACGTCGGGCTTGAGCACGCTGTGCCGGGCCTGGGCACGGCGGAGCAGCGTCGGCAGCTTCGGGTGCACGCCGCCGAACGGGTGCACGTAGAGCAGGCTCGAGAAGAGCAGCACGTTCCACGCGTACCAGTCGGTGCCGGGCGTGAAGCGTGGAGCGGCGGTGAGATCGACGCCGTAGAGCGAAGGGTCGAGGGTCTTCTCGTGGCCGACGATGCAGGGGAGGCCGGAGAACTGCATCGAGTCCGAGTCGATGAAGGCGAGGCCGCGATCGAAGAGCACGTTGCCGTCGTTGAGATCGCCGACGACGACACCGGCGGCGTGCAAGCGCTGCAGCACGGCGGCGGCCGCGCCGAAGAGGTCGAGGACGCGGGCGTTGCTGACGGCACCCTCGCGCCACTTGCGGCTCGAGAGCCGGGCGAGCTCTTCGTGCCCTAGAACGGCCGGCATGGCGTAGCCGATGACGGCGCCGCGCTCGTCGTGCACGGTGCCTCTCGGCGCGACGACCTCGGCCGGCAGGCCGCGGGGGAACTTCGCGAGCTTCTCGGCCTTGAGCTGAGACGGAGCGTGGAAGAGCTTGATCGCCTGATCGCCGTAGCGGTAGACGCGCGCCTCGCCGCCTTCGCCGAGGAGATCGGCGTCCGAGAGGCGGATGCGGGTTCCGCCCAGGAAGACGTTCATGGCGTGGGCCCCTCACCCCGGCCCTCTCCCCTACGAGGGGAGAGGGAGTCCAGTAACGCAACGGTGCAGTCGTCATGGAGGCCGGCGGTGACGTTGAGCCGGCGCTGCAAGGCCTGAGGGTTGGTCCAGCCGAACGACGTCTCCAGGTCGAGGCCACGTGCGCCGTCGGTGGCGATGGCGACCCGCGTCGCGGCGCCGACGTGGTGGACGACGAGCGGAGCGTCCATGCCGAGCAGGCGATAAGCGACGTAGGGCGGAGCGTTGTCGGGGCCGGCATCGAGCTCGCGGCGGACGCCGTCGATCGAGAAGACGCCGTCACCGATGCCGAAGACGGTGACGACGCCGTCACGAGCGACGGCGCACAAGAAGGTGGCGAGGAGCTGCTCGGCAACGAACGCGTCGCCGAGCGAGAACGAACGAAGCCAGGCAACGAGGGCGTCGACGACGGCGACGGGCTCGACGAGCTCGCAGGCGCGCAGAGCGACGAAGCGGGAGATGAGCCGGGCGCCGACCTCGCTGAAGGCGCCCTCGCTGCAGCCATCGGAGACGCAGAGGGCGACGACGCCGTCACGAGAGCAGCCGGCGACGGCATCCTGGTTGTTGCGGCCGAGGCGAAGGTGCTCACGACCGGTTACGGACGCGAGGGCCACCGCCCACTCGGCCGTCCCGGTCCGCGTCCCCGGCAGGTCAGAGATCAGCACCGAACGCATCCCTTCTGAGCGCAGCGACGAGGGCGCGGGTCTCAGCCGACAATTCGAGGACAGGCTCGTGGTCGGCAACGACCAGAGGCCGGGCACTCCCGGTGAGCAGCTCATACCCGGCGGGAACCGCCTCGCCCTCCTGGCCGACGATCCCGACCGGTCCCGCCGTCCCAGCGCCACGCCGGAACAGCACGGGCCGGCCGGGAATGCTCTGCTTCCCCGCTCCGGTCTCGTTGCCGAACTTCATCGTCGGCTTCTTCCCCGACTGCGAGAGCTTGTAGACGGCCTGCACGCGGTCGCGCGTCAGCGGCGAGCCCGAGGTCGTCGCGACCAGGTACCCGCCGTAGCCGTAGACCTGCTCCTGCGGCAGCCAGCCGAGCTCCTTGCGCAGCTCCTCGAACTGGCGCGTCAGCGCCGCATCGAAGCCGTCCTCGAGGATCTGCACGGGCCGCACGCCCAGCTGCTTCGCGAGCGCGATGGCGTGCCGGTACTGCGCGACCTTGTCGCCGGAGTCGTAGCGGATCGAGTCGCCCTCGGCGGGCCGCTCGGCGATGAGCCCGAGCGCGGCCGGAATGCCCGACTTCAGCGTGTCGTACGTGTCGAGCAGGTACGACGAGCGGTTCGGCCGCCGCTCGCTCATCGCGCGGAAGGCCGCCTCGTCGGAGCCGTACCGCTGCACGTGCTCGTGCCCCATCGTCCCGACCGGAGTCATGCCCAGCCGGCGCGCGCCCCAGACGTGCGACGTGCGCGTGACGCCGGCCTCCTTGCAGCCCTCGAGCGCGATGAGGTGCTGCTCGACGCACGACGCCGACCGCAGGCCCACCTCGAAGATGCGGCCGGGGTCGCCGACGATCGACACGAGCTCCGCGGTCTTCACGCGCACGCGCTCGCGGTACGCGTCGGAGTCCACCTTCATCGCCGGCGCCTTCACGCCGACGGCGTCGAGCGCCTCGAGCGTCAGCTCCTTCTGCCGCTCGCAGGTGAGCACGCCGACGGCCGCCGCGAGCTCGGCCGGAGCGAACCGCGCCACGGTCGCCACCTGCACCCGCCAGTTCCACGTCAGCACCAGCGGCTCGAGCCACGACACCAGCGCCGACGGCCCCGTGGCGGAGAGGATCGGCTCGCGCGGGTGGAACACCGAGCCCTTCGGCAGCGCGTGAACGGTGACCGCGGCGTGGCGCTGCAGCGCGGCCTTCAGGCCCGGCCCGCACTCGTAGCCGTTCTCGGCGAGCCAGCGGAGCTCGGCGTCATCGACCGCCGGCAGCAGCGCCGCGACCTCGGCGCGCGCGTCGAACGGCAGCACCTGCGGACCTCCGCGGCGGTGCGACCAGTAGAACGTCTCGCGCCGCAGCGGCCACCCGGCCTCCGCCATCGAGAACTTGTAGCCGTCGGTCATCAACAACGACGCCGCCATCGCTGCCTCCACTCGCTTAGAGTTATACGAACCAAAGAAAGAGTCGTCAAGACTTCATCGTCACATTGAGGTGACTGCCCGGTCACACCTCTGGCCTTTCGCGCTGTCGCCGCGCTACGAGCCGCAGCCATGTCTGGGCGCCTCCTCATTCCGCTGCTCCTCGTGTCGTGCGTCGACGTGCCCTTCGAGCCGGCGGCGAAGGTCATCACCGCGGTCTACGATCCGTCCACCTCGAACCTCCCCACTCTGAACGATCTCGCGCTGGCCGACGGCAAGGTCGCCATCGCGAACAACCCGCTGCTGTCCGAGGCCGAGAACCTGCTGAAAGCCGGCTTCAACGGCAAGAACGGCTTCTCGCCGGCGTCGACGGCGCGCGTGCAGTTCAGCGGCGCGCTCGCGGCCTCGAGCATCACCGCCGAGAGCGCCGTCGCGTTCGATCTCACCGCGGGCAACGCCCCGGTCAGCGTCGCGCGCACGTACGCCGAGTGCGACCGGAGCCTCAGCCTCACGAGTGAGACCGGCTTCCTGCCCGGGCACACGTATCTCTTCGCGGTGACCACGGCGCTGAAGGGCTCCGGCGGTGAGGCCGTCGTCCCCGCCCCGGCCTTCTACTTCCTGCGCGCCGGCGAGAACCTCGAGGAGCACCCCGACGCGCTTCCGGGTGCGACCCGCGCCGAGAAGCGCGAGGCCGCGAAGCGCCTCGAGGCCGTGCGCCAGAAGATCGAGCCGCTGCTCCAGGTGCTCGAGGCGAAGGGCGTGCCGCGCCGCACCGTCGCCGCGGCGTGGAGCTTCACGGTTCACACCGAGCCGGAGGCGTACTTCGACCCGGTGAGCCGCCGCATCCCCTTCCCCAACGATCTGCTGATCGACACCGCCACCGGCCGGGTGTCGCTGCCCGTCGCACAGACCGACAGCCCGGAGCAGCAGAAGCTGAAGGCCACGCTCAACCAGCTCGACGGCTTCTCGACGACCGCGGCGCTGACCGTCAGCTTCACGACGCCGGTCGACCGCAGCACGCTCGGCAGCGTGAAGCTGATCCCCGCGGCGCCGGTCGACGTCAGCGTCGGCCGCGACGGCAAGAAGATCGTGCTGCAGCCGCGCTCGCCGCTGCTGCCGAGCACGCAGTACGTCGTCAGCGTCGCGGGCGTGAAAGACACCGCGGGGCGCACCTACGCCGCGATGCCGCTCGCCCAGGTGCTGACCCTGCCGGAGCCGCTCGTCGACGCGGAGGGCCACTCGACGCTGAGCAGCCTCTGCGACGACGCCGCCGCGCGGCTCGAGAAGCTCCGCAGCGTGATCGCGAGCCGCGTCACCGGCCCGCAGCAGGCCGCCTGGAGCTTCACCACGCTCGACGTCGCCAGGGCCGTCACGAACCTGTGGAAGACGCCGTACGACCAGAACCTGCCGCTGCAGGTCTTCGACGCGAAGGTCGAGAACGGGCCGCTCACGATGCCGAGCGTGGGGAAGATCGTGACCGGCAAGCTCGCCACGCTCGAGCGGCTGGACCCGGCGACGCGCGCGTTCGAAGCCGGCCCCGGCCGGCAGCGCAACATCGACTTCATGCTGGTGCTGCCGAAGACGGCGGCGCCGAAGGTGAAGGTGGTGGTGTTCGGCCACGGCCTCTACACGGCGCGGCAGCTCGGCATCATGGTGGCCGACCGGCTGGCGCGTGCGGGCTTCGCGACGTTCTCGATCGATCTGCCGCTGCACGGCGACCGCACGCTGTGCCTGCAAGACAGCCACTGCGCGCTCGGCGCGCGGTGCGCCGCCGACGGCTCGTGCGTGGGCGGTGACCTGGCGAGGCTGCCGCCGATCCCGGGAGCTCCGGGCAAGGGCGTGCCGGTGGCGACGGGGCAGGCGTGGGTCGACGTCGAGAACCTGGGCGGCACGCGCGATCACTTCCGGCAGGCGATCATCGACCTGTCGGCGACGACGCGGCTGATCCGCGAGCTCGACTGGCGAACGGTGACGCAAGGGCCGGGGCTCGACGGCGACGCGATCGACTACGTGGGCATCTCGCTGGGCGGGATCATCGGGGCCGAGGTCGCCGGAGCCGACCCGCACTACAAGACGATGCTGCTGAACGTCGGCGGCGCGGGGCTGGTCGATCTGCTGCGCGAGTCGCTGACGTTCTCGACGACGCTGCGCAGCGGGCTCGCCGCGAAGGGCATTCACGAGGACACCGACGAGTACGACGCGTTCGTGAACGCGGCGCGGTGGGTGCTCGACGAGATCGACCCCATCAACGTGGCGCCCCTCGCGCGCGGGAAGAAGAAGCTGCGGCTGCAGATGGCGATCGGGGACACGGTGGTGCCGAACTCGGCGACGCGCCGGCTGGTCACCGCGACCGGCATCGACGAGGCCACGCAGTTCCGCAGCTTCATCGGGAGCCACGGCTTCCTCGCCGACCCGGCGGAGCCCGCCTGCTACGTCGGGCAGGACGACATGGCTTCGTTTCTGGAGGCGAACTGATGCGCGCCGCTACGCTGCTTCTCGTTTCGTCCCCCGCCCTCGCCGGCGGCTTCGCGATCTCCGAGCAGGACGCCGCCGCCTCCGGCCGCGCCGGCACCGCGATCTCCGCGAACGGCACCGCGAGCTCGCTGCACTACAACCCCGCGGGCCTCGCCTTCCTCAAAGGGCCCGCGGCGCAGGCCGGAGCCACGGCGATCCTCCCGCAGCTCACGGCGATCGACGCGAACGCCAACGCGACGCGAGCAGACAGCAGCCTCAGCCTGCCGCCGCACGTCTACGCGGCGTGGGGCTTCGACCGCTTCGCCCTCGGCGTCGGCTTCAACACGCCCTTCGGCGGCGGAGTGAAGTGGCCCGACGACTGGTTCGGCCGCACCGAGCTCACGCAGCTGGCGCTGCGCGCCTACGCCGGCCACGCAGGCGGCGCGTACCGGCTGCACGAGACCTTGAGCCTCGGCGCCAGCGTGCAGGTGTACGGCGTCACCGTCGCGCTCACGCGCCGCATCGACTTCGTCGACACCGAGGCCACCGCGCTGCTGGGCGGCTCGGGCATCGGCGTCGGAGCGCAGCTCGGCCTCGACTGGACTCCAACCGCCTGGGCGCACCTCGGCCTGGTCGGCCGCATCCCCGCGCAGGTCTCGCTGAAGGGCCGCGCGCACTTCACCTCAGTGCCCTCCTCTTTCTCCGGCACGCTGCCCGACCAGGCGATCACGTCGTCCATCACGCTGCCCGGCAAGCTCGGCCTGGGCGGAGACTTCGACGTCCGCATCGGCCGGCTCTACGCCGACGTCGAGGTGACGTTCTGGCAGTCGTTCGATCGCTTCGCGATCGACTTCGAGAACCCGCGCACGCCCGACGTGAACCAGCCGCGCAACTGGGCGCCGGCTCCCACGTTCCGCCTCGGGTTCGAGCGCGCGATCGGGAACGCCACGCTCCGCGGCGGCGGCGTCGTCGATCTCGCGGCCTCTCCGTCGGACACGCTCAGCCCCTCGCAGCCCGACTCCGATCGCTTCGGCTTCTCGCTGGGTGTCGGCTACCGCCTCGGGCAATTTCGCGGCGATTTCGCGTACCAGTTCGTCGCCTTCCGGAACCGCGTCGCGACCGGAGAAGCCTTGCCGGCCGGGTACTTGGCCAGCGCCCATCTCCTGGCGCTCACGCTCGGCTATACCCAGCATTAGCAGGCCTACTCTTCTCAGTAGTTGAGAGAAGCCTACATGCTACCGGCATCGCTGCGCTTTCGGCGCAGCGTCAACGTTTCTTACCCGATGGGAGCATCCATGCCGCGGTGCGTCCGACAACACCGCATCTGAAGTCATCCGCTGCTCACGCATCACAAAGTCTGGGACGCCGCCGCCATGAAAAAGGGAAAAGGGAAGATCGAAGAGCTCTACGCGAAGCTGGGTCCGGTGATCTACGCGCGCTGCCGCCGCATCTTGAAGGACCGGGCGGCCGCTGAAGACGCGACCCAGGAGATCTTCATCAAGATCCTGAAGTCGGCCGAGTCCATCCCGGGTGAAGACGCGATGATGCCGTGGATCCACCGCGTCACCACGAACCACTGCCTGAACGCGCTGCGCGACGCCCGCCGCCGCGCCGAGCCGATGCCCTCCGAGAGCATGCCGGAGCCCCGCGACGACGACTTCGAAGACAGCGTCGTCACCAAGGACTTCGCCGAGCAGCTCATGGCCCGCCAGCCCGAGGAGCTGAAGGCGCCCGTCATGCTGTACCACGTGAAGGGCATGGAGCAGTCGAAGGTCGCCAGCTGGCTCGGCATCTCGCGCCGCACCGTTCTCTACCGCCTGGCCGAGTTCACCGACCGCGCGAAGAAGTTCGAGGCGCTCGCGGACGCCGGTCTGGCCTGAGCCGGAGCGAGGTCAGCCCTCGCCCGGATCCATCGGTACGGACTGGTTGCGGAAGCGCGGCGGGTTGACGCGCTTCATCGCCGGCATCGCGCGCAGCCTTTCGAGCGCCGCGGCGTCAGGGTCCGCCGCGTGCGCACGCAGCTCGACGCACTCGAGGCTGGCAAAGCCCGGCGTGCCGATGACGGCGTCGACCCAGTCAGGGTGAAACGTGTGCGACACGACCGAGAGCGTGCGGATGCCCGCGACGTGCGCACCGATCGCGCGCAGACCGGCGCCCGTGAAGTCGTTGTGATCGAGCTCGAGGTGGCGAACCCCGGCGAGGCTCGGAGCGAGCGCGGCGAGATCCTGATCGTCGAGCCCGGGGGACAGAGACAGGCCATGGAACCGCCCCAGCGCGAGCTTGCACAGGGCCGCGACGGTGGCCTTCTTCTTCTTCTTCAGCGACGTCACCGTGAGGCGCAGCCGCGGGCCCAGGCCCACCACGTGGAGGTAGCCGTCGATGAGCTGCTGCGCCTCGCACGTGGCCGTCGCGACGAACCCGACGCGGTCGTTCGTCCACGCGCGCACGAACGGCCGCGCATCTCCGAGCCACTTCGCCCGGTCGCGCTTCAGCAGCGCGGCGGCCTGCCGCTCCTGCTCGGGGGACGGCGTCGCCGCCAGGCGGAGATTGATGTACTCGCCCTGGCTGTTCCCCTTCGCGAGGAGCCAGTCGGCGTACACGCGGCACGCCTCCAGGTCGGAGGGGTTCGCCCACACCGCCTCGCGCAGCCGCATCCCCTCGTCCATGCCCGCGCGACGGTAGCACGCGGGAGCTCGGCCACGAGGCGCGGACGAGAGCCTCGCATGCGCTAAGAAGACGGGCAGTGAGGTCTCTGCCCGCATTGCTGATCATCGCCGCCTGCTCGCGCCCGCCGGCCGAGACCGCTCAGCCGCGCGGCCTGCAGCTCGAGGGCGTCACGATCACGACGTGGCACGGCGCCGCCCAGACCGCCACGGGCACCGCGGCCCGCGCGCTGGTGACGCCGTCGGGGTTCTACGCGGAAGACGTGAAGCTGAAGAGCGCGAGCGGTGTCGAGCTCGTCGCGCCCCTGCTCGACGGCGCCCTCGACCTGAGCCGCGCCGCCGCCGCCGACGGGGCGTCGGTGAAGACGAGCGACGGCTGCTCCGGGCAGACGCGCGGCCGAGTCGACTACGTGCAGCCGATCGTGCGCACCGAAGGCCCCGTGACCGGCGGCGGCTGCGGCTTCGAGCTGAACGGCTCGAAGCTGACCTACGACCTCGTGCAGCGCCGCGCCGAGATCGCCGGGCCCGTGCGCACGCGCATCGAGGCGGCCCGGTGATCGGGTTGATGCTGTTCGGCGCCCTGCTCTCGCGCCCGGTGGAGATCACCGCCGACAAGCTCGAGGTGCTCGACCGCGAGCACAAGGCGATCTACCGCGGGCACGCGAAGGCGGTGCGCGACAGCACCACGCTGACCTGCGACACGCTGACGGTCTTCTACTCCGAGGCGCGCGAGGTGCAGCGCATCGAGGCCGACGGCAACGTCGAGGCCGTCGACGGCGACCGGCACGCGTGGGGCGACCACGCCGACTTCGACAACGCGACCGGCGTGCTGAAGGTGACCGGCTCGCCGCGCGCGCAGTCTGGGGAGCGGAAGGTCACCGGCGACGAGATCACGTTCACCACCGGAGTCGATCGGCTCGACGTCACGAAGCCGAAGACGACGGATCAGCAGGTGATGATCGATGCGGATCACCTCGTGCTCGACGCCGACAAGAAGGTCGCGACGTGGACCGGGCACGTGAACGCGAAGAAGACGACGACCACGATGCGGGCGCCTACGCTCGTGGCCCGGTACGACGACAAGGGCACGATCACGCGCGTCGAGGCGCGCGGCGGAGTCGTCGTGACCGACAAAGACCGCTGGGCGCGCGGCGCGCGGGCCGACTACGACGCCGCTGCGGGCCGGCTCGTGGTGACCGGGAAGCCGGAGGCAAAACAGGGTGCGAGTCACATCACCGGGCGCAGCGTTACTTTTGTTTCCGGCTCCGATGTTCTCGAGGTCGAGGACGCTCGGTCGGTCATCGATGTGAAGGAAAAGCCCAAGTGACTTCCCCTCACCCCGGCACTCTCCCCTACGAGGGGAGAGGGAGTGTGCTTTCGGCCCGCGGTCTCGTGAAGTCGTACCGCCGCCGGCGCGTCGTCAACGGCGTCGACCTCACCGTGAAGCCCGGCGAGATCGTCGGCCTGCTCGGCCCGAACGGCGCCGGCAAGACCACCACCTTCAACATGATCGTCGGCCTCGTCCCTGCCGATGCCGGCGACGTCGTCCTCGATCACTTGAACCTCGCCAGGCTCCCCATGCACGAGCGGGCGAGAAAGGGCCTCGGCTACCTCCCGCAGGACAGCTCCATCTTCAAGAAGCTCACCGTGCGGCAGAACATGCTCGCCGTGCTCGAGCTCAACAAGAAGCTCAGCGCCCATGACCGGCAGCGCCTCGCCGAAGAGACGCTCGCCGAGTTCTCGCTCGGCACCGTCGCCGATTCACTGGGCGAGACGCTGAGCGGCGGAGAGCGCCGCCGCGCCGAGATCGCCCGCAGCCTGCTGCCCGGCCCTCGCTTCATGCTCTTCGACGAGCCGTTCGCCGGCGTCGACCCCATCAACGTCCAGGAGCTGCAGAAAGAGATCGCCCGCCTCAAGGAGCGCGGCCTCGGCATCCTCCTCACCGACCACAACGTCCGCGACACCTTGAGCATCTGCGACCGCGCGTACATCCTCGCGGACGGCAGGATCCTCGAAGAGGGCACCCCGCAACAGCTCGCCGCCTCCGACAAGGCCCGGTCTGCGTACCTCGGCGCCGGCTTCAAGCTCGGATGAGCAAGCCCGACCCACAGCGCCAGCGCGACCTCGTCACCCTGTTCCAGTACCAGGCGCCCGGCTACACCTCGGTCGACACGCTGCTGCACGAGGCGCTCACGACCGCGCTCTACGCGTTCGGCGCGGATCAGGCCGCCGTCGTCGAGTACGCCGGCGGCGAGTACCGGCGCACCGCCGCCGTCGCGCGAGATCCTTCGCGCCCGATGCTCGAGCCGCCGGCGGGCTTGCGCGAAGCGCTGACCCTCACGCACGGCGATCGGCTCTTCGTGGCCGCCCCGTTTCAAGACGCGCTCGACCCGATCGACGGCATGATCTGGCTCAACCGGCTCGCCACGCTCGGTCCGTTCGACGAGCACGAACGCTCGCTGCTGGACGTCCTGGCGCAGCGCACGCGCCGCAGCCTCTACGGCCTGCGCGCCCAGCCGCCGCCGCGCCTGCCCGCCGCGCTCGAGTTGATCGTGCATCTCGCGACCCGCGCTCCCGACGAGGCGACGCTCTTCCGCACCGTCGTCGACGCGGTGTTCGACGCGCTCGACCCCGACCTCGCGGCCGTGCTGCTGCGCGACGGGCCTCCCACGATCCGCCGCGCGCGCACTGCCGACGGAGCCGTCGAGCCCGCCCTCTTCGCCCTCCGCCCCCTCTTCGAGAACGCCGCCGTCATCTCGGCCCCGAACGCGGTCGTCGACGGCGGCTTCCTCGACGTCGCCCACCCCGACGCGGGTCAGGTCCGCTGCGCGATCGCGGCTCCCATCGTGATCCGGGGCGTCGCCGCAGGTGCGCTCTACTGCCACTGGGCCCGCGGCCCATGGCAGTTCGCCCGCGACGATGTCGACGCTTTGCTCACCGCCGCCGACGCGATCGCGGCTCGCCTCGAGGCACACCGTTTGCGCGCCGCGGAAACGTAACCGTTTCGCCCCATTACGATGCAGGGTGGTCATCCCCGTTCGACGCTGCTACTTTTGGCACGCTCTTTGTCTGTGGAGGTTGGCCGCGAATGGGAATGGAGCTGAAGCAAAGCCTGAAGATGTCGCAGCAGCTGGTGATGACGCCCCAGCTGCAGCAGGCGATCAAGCTGCTGCAACTGTCCAGAATGGAGCTCCTCGAGCAGGTGCGCGAGGAGATGGAGCAGAACCCGCTCCTCGAGCAGCCCGACGAGACCGTCGAGGGCGACATGAGCGACAAGGCGCCCGGCGAGGCCTCGCTCGAGGCCGCCAACGCCGAGGCCCCTCCGGGGCAGGAAGACAAGCCGCTCGAGCAGGCGGTCGAGGTGAAGGTCGAAGAAGGCACCGCGCCCGGCGAGATCGACTGGGACGCGTACTTGAACAGCTACCAGTTCAACGAGCCGACCACGCCGTCGAACAAGGGCAACATCGACACCGAAGATCTGCCGAGCTTCGAGGCCAACCTCGTGCGCAAGGAAGATCTGTTCGAGCACCTGACGTCGCAGCTCGGCTTCCTCAAGATGAACGACGCCGAGCGCCGCATCGCGATGCTGATCCTCGGTAACCTCGACGACGACGGCTACCTGAAGCTCCCCGACGTCGACGGCGACCCGCTGATCCGCCTCGCCACCGAGGCCGACGTCAGCGTCACCACCGCCGAGAAGACGCTGAAGCGCATTCAGCAGCTCGACCCGAAGGGCTGCGGCGCGCGCGACCTGCAGGAGTGCCTCCTCATCCAGGCGTGCGCGCTGAAAGACGATCACGCCGCGCTGCTCGGCACGCTGCTCAAGAAGCACATGAAGTTTCTGGAGTCGAAGAACTACCCGGCCATCGCGCGCGACCTGAAGATCTCGCTCGAAGAGGTGGTGAAGGCGGCGAAGCTGCTCACCAAGCTCGACCCGAAGCCGGGCCGCAACTTCACCGGCGACGACGCGCAGTACATCACCCCCGACGTCTACATCTACAAGCTCGGCGACGAGTACACGGTCGTGCTGAACGACGACGGCCTCTCGAAGCTGCGCATCTCGAACGCGTACCGCTCGGCGCTCAAGAACGGCGCCATTCCCACCGGCCAGACGAAGGAGTTCGTGCAGGACAAGCTGCGCAGCGCGATGTGGCTCATCCGCTCGATTCACCAGCGCCAGCGCACGATCTTCAAGGTGACCGAGTCGATCGTGAAGTTCCAGCGCGACTTCCTCGACAAGGGCATCGCGCACCTCAAGCCGCTCATCTTGCGCGACGTCGCGGAGGACATCGGCATGCACGAGTCGACGGTCTCGCGCGTGACGTCGAACAAGTACGTGCACACGCCGCAGGGCATCTTCGAGCTGAAGTACTTCTTCAACTCGTCGATCGCGCGTACGAGCGGCGACGACATCGCCTCCGAGGCGGTGAAGAACCACATCAAGCAGCTGGTCTCGCAGGAGGACGCGAAGAACCCGTACTCCGATCAGAAGATCGTCGAGCTCTTGAAGGCGCAGGGCATCGAGATCGCGCGCCGCACGGTCGCGAAGTACCGCGAGGTGCTCGGCGTTCTGCCGTCCAGCAAGCGCAAGAAGTACTACTGAGGTCGGCAGTCGGCAGTCGGCAGTCCGCAGTCGCGCTGCCCGCCGGGCTGTGACAGCATCGGGCCATCATGGGTCAGCCCGTCGTCCTGATCGTCGAAGACAATCAGCTGAGCCGGACCATGCTCCGCGACGCCTTGAAAGAGGTGCCGTGCACGGTGAGCGAGTGCCACGACGGCGACGAGGCCTTCGCGGTGCTCGAGAAGAGCCCGCCGGCGGTGATGCTGCTCGACCTCGTGCTGCCGAAGCGCTCGGGCTCCGAGGTGCTGAAGTTCGTCAAAGAGAAGCGGCTGCCGACGCGCGTGCTGATCATCACCGCGATGGACACGCGCGGCATGGCCGACCAGGCGCTCGACGACGGCGCTCACGGGTTCATCGGCAAGCCGTTTCACCCGCTCGAGGTGCGCTCGGCGGTCGAGGGCGCGCTCGCGGCCCACGCGGCCGGTGGAAAATGAGCGACTACTGGCTCGCGGACGCCGACGCCCGGGTCCTCGGCCCGATCAGCATCGAGGTGCTGAAGGATCTCGCCGCCTCCGGCAAGCTCGCCGAGGTCCGCGCCGTCTCGCGCGACGGCCGCAGCTTCGCGCCGGTCGCCAACTTCCCCGAGGTCGTCGCCGCGCTCGGCCCGCGCCTGCCCGAGGCCGTGCTCGCCGAGCAGCAGGCCGCCATTCAGCGCCTGCGCCAGTGGCTCGGCGAGATCAAGCACCAGCCCGCGCACGACGTCTTCCGCGTGCCCGAGAGCGCCACGCCCGACACCTTCCGCGCCGCGTTCTTCGCGCTCGTGAAGCGCTTCTACCCCGACCGGCTCTCGCCCGAGGCCACCGTCGAGCTGCGGCGCGCGTGCGAAGACGTCTTCCTCGCGCTGACGCAGAAGATCCTCGAGGTCGAGCGGCGACGGCCGCAGGTGGGGCCGCCTCCGGTCGGCAAGAGCGAGGTCTCGCAGATCGCGTGGCGCGGCGGGTCGATCGACGTGCGCCTCAAGGTGAAGGCGCACGACGTGCGGTATTTCACCTGGCACCCCGAGATCAACTTCCGCTTCGACTCTCTGTACGTAGAGACGAACGAGTTCGCGGTGCCGGGCACTCCCGTGAACCTGTCGATCGACTTCGAGGGCGCCGCCGAGACCATGTCGGCCTGGGGCCGCGTCATCCGCAGCGACAGCGAGAGGCCCGCCAACCTCCCGAAGGGCCTGGGCATCAAGCTGCTCGACCTGCCGGAGTCCGACCGCTCGTTCATTCGCACCTGGATCGCAAGGGCTTCTTCGCGGACGTGAAAAAGCTTTCGTTACCGCGCGGCGGCCCCGTTGCGTTCCCGTTACAGAAGGTCTCAGATGCGTGTTGCAGCGCAGTCTTCGTCCCCCTGTGGAGGCGTTAACGCATGCAGATGAACATCACCTTCCGCCACTTCGAACCCATCGACTCACTCAAGAACTACGCCCAGGACAAGGTTGAACGCGCGAACAAGTACCTCGATCGCGCCGGGGAAGCGCATGTCGTGCTGTCGCTCGAGAGGCACCTGCACCATGCGGACATCACGATTACCTCCGGAGCGTTCGTGCTCCGCGGCCGAGAGAAGAGCGAGGACATGTACGCCTCGATCGATCTCGCGATGGACAAGATCGAGCGGCAGCTGCGCCGCTACAAGGAGCGCCTGAAGCACCACCACGGGCGCGAGAAGGTGCACCACCGGCAAGACCTGATGGCCCAGCTCAAGGTCCGCCACGACGTCATCTCGGTTCCGGAGCCCGAGAAGGTGCCCGACAACATCGAGCAGGCGCCGCGCGTCATCAAGACGAACGAGTTCCTCGTCCGGCCCATGGGCACCGAGGAGGCCATCATGCAGATGGACCTCATGAACAACGACTTCTACGTGTTCACGAACTCGACGACGAACGAGATGAACGTGGTGTACCGCCGCAAAGACGGGCACTACGGGCTCATCGAGGCGAGCGGCGGGAAGAAGTAACCGCGGGGGGAAAGGTTCGGGCCCCGGGGTCAGGGGCCCTGGCCCGGTGCCCAGGCTCCGGCCCGGGCTCGAACCGCGCCCCGTGAACGAACGCGGCACCGTCCCCCGGCGCTTCCACGTGCCCGGTCCCAGACCCGGGCCCCAACCCAGTCACCGGGGCTTCGCGAGCTTCTCGCCCACGGGGTCCAGCCCGAACCCGAACGGGTACCGGGGAAGCAGCGCGACCGGCAGCTTGCCCGGGGTCCCCGTCTCTCCGAACAGCGCCGCCGCCGCCGCGTTCGTCGCGCTGTCTCTAAACGAGTAGACCTCGAGCACCGCCTTCGCCTCCGGCACCTGCGCCCCGAGGTACGGCAGCCCCATCACCACCACCACGACCGGCTTGCCGGCGAGGTGCGCCATCGTCACGAGCTCGAGCTGCCGCGTGTTCACGATGCCCACGATCACCACGTCGGCCCCCTGGGCGAGCTGGTGCGTGAGGCGCTTCAGCTCTTCGCGCTTCTGAGGCGACTGCACGAACGGCGGCACCACGAGCGCCGGCGCCTGCGGCACCCGCGACTGAATCGCCGTCACCAGCGACGGCTCGGCGGTCACCACCGCGATGCGCTTCTGCTTCGACACCGGGAACACGCCCGGCGTCGTGCGCAACAGCGTCACGGCCCCGCGGGCGATCTCGTCGGCGAGCGAGCGCCGCTTGCCGAGCTCCTTCAGCCGCTCGCTGAGCGGGGGCATCTCGCCGAACAGCCCCCGCCGCACCTTCAGCGTGAGAATGCGGCGCACCGCCTCGTCGACGCGCGCCATCGGCAGCTCGCCGTTCTTCGCCGCCTCGAGCAGCGCCGCGTGCACCTCGGCCTTCTTCTCGACGCGCCAGGGAATCAGCACCATGTCGGCGCCCGCCTTCACCGCCATCACCGCCGCGCGCCCGACGCCGAACCGGTCGGCGATCGCCTGCATCTCGAGCTCGTCGGTCAGCACCAGGCCGTCGAACTTCATGCGCCGCCGCAAGATGTCGTTGAGGATCCGCGAGCTCATCGTCGCGGGCACGTCGTCGCCCGTCACCTTCGGCGCCGCCACGTGCGCGGTCATCATGCCGTCGAGCCCCACCTTCATCGCCGCCTCGAACGGGGCGAGCACCCTCACGAGCTGCGCCTCGTTCTCGGTCAAGACCGGCAGCACCTTGTGCGAGTCCGACGCCACCGAGCCGTGCCCGGGGAAGTGCTTCGCGATGGTCGCGACGTTCGCGTCCTGCTGGCCGCGCACGAAGTCGGCCCCGAAGTCGGAGACCAGCTGCGGCGAGTCGCCGAACGAGCGAATCCCGATCACCGGGTTCAACGGGTTGATGTTCACGTCGAGCACCGGCGCCAGGTTCATGTTGAACCCCAGCCGCCACAGGTCTTCGCCCTGCGCCTTGCCGGCCTCGTACGCGAGGTTCTGATCGCGCGTCGCCGCGAGCGCCATGTTGCCCGGCAGCACCAGCATGCCCTCGTCGATGCGAATGACGTTGCCGCCCTCCTGATCGACCGCGATGAACGGGGGAATCGTGTCGGCGAGCAGCCCGCGCACCGCGTCGTTGAGGCGCCCGACCTGCTCGGCGTCCGCGATGTTCCGCTTGAACATGCACACGCCGCCGACCTGCTTGCCGCGCACCAGCGCCTCGACCGGGGCGTCGACCACCGTGCCGCCGAAGCCGACCATCATCATCTGGCCGACCTTGGCCTCGAGCGTCATGCCCGCGAGCAGCGCCTGAACGTCGGGCGGGCTCTTCTTCTTCGGAGGCTCGGGCTCAGGCTCCGGCTCGGTGCGCTGCGGCACGGGAGCCTCACGAGCAGGCTCGGGCTTCACCACCGGTGCAGGCTCGGGAGGTGGGGCCGGCGGCTGTGAATGTGCACACGCCAGCAGCACGAGGGGTACTAGCCAGGGACCGCTGAGACGGAGGGACATCTTTCTGAAAGTGGAAGTTAGCCCAACAGGCCATCTTGCGCTGTCTCGAGTCGTCCGCTACATGCGCCCGCAGATGCGGATCGCCGAGTTCCTCAAGCCCGATGCAGTCGTCGAAGAGCTGCGATCGACGACGAAGGCTGAGATTCTCAGAGAGCTCTCCGCCGCGCTCGCGAAGACGAACCCCAACGTGAGCCCCCAGCGCCTCGCCACCGTGCTCGAAGAGCGCGAGCGCGTGAACTCGACCGGGGTCGGTGAAGGTGTGGCAATTCCCCACGGCAAGCTGCCGGAGCTCTCGACGCTCTCGGCGAGCTTCGGCGTGTGCCGCGCGGGCATCGACTTCGACGCGCACGACAAGAAGCCCACGTTCCTCTTCTTCGCGCTGGTGGCGCCCGAGAACTCGGCGGGCCTGCACCTGAAGGCGCTCGCGCGCATCTCGCGCCTGTTCCGCAACGCCAGCTTCCGCGAGTCGATTCTCTCTGCGAAGGGCGCGCAGGAGATCTACTCGCTGATCCTCCAGGAAGACGCGAAGGCGTAAGCTTCAAGGTCGCGTGGAAGTCGTCCTGAGGCCCGTCAACGACGCGTTCCTGAACGAGGTCGTGTTTCCATCGCTGGAGCTCGGCGTCGTCGACGCGACTCCGGCGATCGAGCACCTCTTGCGCCACCTGAACGACGAGCACACGCGCATCCAGCTCGAGCTGCTCATCGAGCGCGGCGTCGAGGGCAGCTTCTTCGGGCTCGAAGACGAGAAGTGGAGCTCCGCCATCTACCGCCTGCTCTTCTACGAGTGGACGAAAGACAGCGGCGGCTGGAACCTCGGCCAGCAGCCGGTCGCCTACGCCGGCAACTGGGACGTGACGGTGCACCTCGCCCTCATGCTCGAAGACGAGCACTACCCGTATTGGGATCCGGCCAAGGCGCAGCAGTACCGCACGAACTTCACGGCCAGCCCGCTCGCCGAGGAAGGCCTCGCCGCGCTGGCCTGCGGCATCTGGCAGCCGGTGCCGGCGTTTCCCCCCGACCAGGTGCTCACCGTGCAGGGCCACGGCGACTACCGCCCGAACGAAGGGGTCGCCCGCGCCGACTGGAGCTGGCGCCCCCTTCACATCGTCAACCAGTGGGCGGCCCAGCTGCCGAACGCGCTCTCACGCCTGCTCGAGAAGGAGCGGCGGCGCTTGAAGCCCGTCGAGGCCCCCGAGCGGCACGAGGTGCTCCAGTACTGGCTCGGCCGCATCGCGCAGCCGCCCGTGCTCGCCGTGCTGTTCTCGGGCCTCGGCGCGCAGTCGAACGAGTGGATCCGCGAGATCGGCCACCTCGCCCGCACCGTCCGCGCGGCGGCGGCGGCTCGGCACGGGCTCACCGCCATCATCAGCCACCGCGGCGACGACGACTATCTGCAGCGCTGAAGCGGCCGCTACGTGTACAGGCCCCACGCCACGATGCCGAGGAACACGGCGATGTCGATGATCAGCGGCACGTCGCTGAGCAGGATCTTCTCGGGCGCCCCGCCCAGGCCGCGCTTGTGCACCAGGAACAGGTAGCGGAACACGCCGAAGATCACGCACGGCACCGTCAGCTTCAGGTGGTCGCTGCCGACGCGAGCGATCGTCTCGGGCGACACCGTGTACAGGCCGTACGCGAGAATCGTGCACGCCGCGCTGATCGACATCATCTGATCGAGCATCGTCTGCGTGTACTCACCGAGCGAGGCGCGGTGGGCCGAGGCGCCCTCTTCCAGCGACGACAGCTCGGCGCGGCGCTTCGCGAACCCGAGGAAGACGGCGCCGAGCAGCGTGCACAGGAACAGCCAGTTCGAGACCGCGACGTCGATGGCGGTGGCGCCGGCGACCACGCGCACGATGAAGCCGAGCGCGAGCGCCATCACGTCGAGCACCACGAGGTGCTTGAGCACGGTCGTGTAGACGATCTGCAGCGCGACGTACGAGACCGAGACCACGAGGAACTCGCGCCCGAGCGAGAACGACAGCGCGGCGGCTCCGCCCCAGCACAGGCTCAAGAGCACCACCACCGACGGCAGGCCGAGCTGGCCGGCCGCGATGGGCCGGTGGCGCTTCTCGGGGTGCAGGCGATCTTTGTCGCGGTCGAACCAGTCATTGACCAGGTACACGCCGCTCGCCAGCAGGCAGAACGCGGCGACCGCGAGCCCCGCGCGCAGCAGCTGGCCCTGCACGAAGATGTTCTTCGCGAACAGCAGCGGGACGAGCAGCACGCCGTTCTTCGTCCACTGCTTCGGGCGCAGCGCCTTCAGCGCCGCGATCGGTAGCGCAGGCTTTTTCTCCGCAGTCGCGGCGAGCTCCGGGGTCATCGGGGCGAACGGCTCAAGGCCGGCCGACCCCATAGTACGTGAAGCCTGCGTCGCGCATGCGGCCGGGGTCGAGCACGTTGCGGCCGTCGAACACGACCGGCGTCTTCATCAGCTTGCGCATGCGCTCGAAGTCCGCGTTGCGGAAGTCGTTCCACTCGGTGACGAGGAACAGCGCGTCGGCGCCCTTCAGCGCCTCGTACGGAGTCTCGGCGTAGACGATGCGGTCCTGGAAGATGCGCTTCGCCGACTCCACCGCGACCGGGTCGTGCGCCGCCACCTTGCCGCCCTTGCCGAGCAGCGCCTCGATGACGACCACCGAGGGCGCCTCGCGCATGTCGTCGGTCTTCGGCTTGAACGCGAGCCCCCACACCGCGAACTGCTTGCCGCCGAAGTCGCCGCCGAAGTGCTTCTTCGCCTTCTCGATGAGCGACTTCTTCTGCCGCTCGTTCGTGCGCTCGACCGCGCGCAGCAGGTCGAGCTCGATGCCGTGCTCGCGCGCCGTGGCGACCAGCGCCTTCACGTCTTTCGGGAAGCACGAGCCGCCGTAGCCGACGCCCGGGAAGAGGAACGGGTAGCCGATGCGCTTGTCGGAGCCCATGCCCTTGCGCACGAAGTCGACGTCCGCGCCGACCTTCTCGCAGATGACCGCGATGTCGTTCATGAACGAGATGCGCGTCGCGAGCATGGCGTTCGCGGCGTACTTCGTGAGCTCCGCCGAGCGCGTGTCCATGAACAAGATCGGGTTCTCGGTGCGCACGAACGGGGCGTAGAGATCGGCCATGATCTTCCGCGCCCGCTCGGAGCTCACCCCGATGACCACGCGGTCGGGCTTCAAGAAGTCTTCGAGCGCCGCGCCCTCTTTCAAGAACTCGGGGTTCGAGACGACGTCGAACTCGTGCTTCGTGTTCTCGGCGATCGCCGCGCGCACGAGATCGGCCGTGCCCACCGGCACCGTGCTCTTGTCGACGACGACCGTGTAGTGCTTCAGCGCCTTGCCGATCTCTCTCGCGGCCGCGATGACGTACTGCAGGTCGGCGTCGCCGCTCTCGCCCTCGGGCGTGCCGACGGCGATGAAGACGACGTGCGCCGTGCCGACGGCGTCGGCGAGGCTCGTGGTGAACGCGAGGCGCTTCTCTTTCACGTTCTTCGTGACCAGCTCTTCGAGGCCTGGCTCGTAGATGGGGATGTTGCCCTCGCGGAGCGCCTTGATCTTCCGCTCGTCGATGTCGACGCACGTGACGTCGTTGCCGGAGTCGGCGAAGCACGTGCCGGCGACGAGGCCGACGTAACCCGAACCGATGACTGCGACTCGCATGGGGTGCCCCTTACGACGCCGTCAGCATGGCGCGCAACGCCTCCGCGGGGCGCGCGGTGGTCTTTTTCCCCACGACGGCGACCGGGTCGACGACCCCGACGTCGAGCAGCTTCCTGACCGGCAGCGCGAGGCCGGGCGTGAGCTTCGCGGCGGCCTCGGCGGCCTCCGGGAACAGGCGCGAGACGACCTGCAGCGCCGAGTACAGCGCGCGGTCGAGGTTCCAGCTCGCGGCCCGCTCCTTCACCTGCGCCGCGTCGGCCACCGTCAGCGCGAGCTCGCGCAGATCGACCCACTCGATGAAGGGCACGTCGAAGCCGGCGCGCGCGGCGAACAGCACCTGCACGAGCAGCGCGTCTTCCGCGCCGAGGCGGTACATCGACGGGCCGTAGACCTTCGCGGGCTTCGCGCGCCCGAGGAGCTCGGCGTCGGCCTGCGCGTCGCCGGTGAGCCTGCCGTGCAGCAGAATGGCCGTGCGGTTGTCCGACACCACGAGGTCGGGCGGCAGGCCCTCGCCGGGCGACTCCTGCACCGGCTTGAACTCGGCGCTCTTGAGGAACCCCGCCATCGGCTGCACGTCGGCCGGCGGCAAGAGCAGGCGAATCTCGGCGACCGGGCGGAAGGCCACGTGCGGGTAGAGGACCTCGGCGAAGGAGGCGGCTCCGAGCAGCACGACGCGGCGGCCCTCGAGGCCGTCGACGCTGCGCTTGAAGTTGACCAGCTTCATGACGTTGTCGTTGAGCAGGCCCTGGTAGATGCCCAGCAGCCGGTCGCGCGCCCACTCGGGGGCGCCGCCTCCGGCGAAGCGGTACTCGAGGTTGTAGGCGGCGAGCGGCGCGAGGCCCTGCGGCACCGCCCACTCGACGTAGTCGTCCCAGGGCGCCTTCTGCAGGCTCTGCCGCTTCGGCGAGAACGACGAGAGGATTCGGAACAGCTCGAGCAGGCTCAGCACTTGGTGGGACCCTCTAACGTGATAGAGGCGCCCGCGTGAAGCCCGAGCTGTCGGTGGTGATTCCGTACGACGCGTCGACCCGCGAGGCCGCGGCGCTGTTCGCGCGCGAGCTCTCGGTGCGGCCGGGCACCCAGCTGATCCTCGCGGGCGACGGCCCGTGCGGCGTCGAGCCGGCGCCCGACACCGTCGTGCTGGCCGACGCTCGCACGCGCGGCGAGGCGCTGAAGGCGGCGTTCGCGCGCGCCGAGGGCGACGTGACGCTCGTGCAGGACGCCGACCGCTCGTACACGCTCGACACGCTGACGGGGCTGCTCGCTCCGATTCACCAGGACCGCGCCGACGTCGTCATCGGCCGGCGCGAGAAGCGGGGCGCGAGCGACGCCGCGCTGGGGCGGCTCGCCGCGTGGGTGAGCGATGCGCCGGTGAGCGACCCCTTCTGCGGGCAGCGGGCCTTTCGCACCGCGGTGCTGCGCGACGTCAAGCTGTCGTCGAGCGGGCCCGAGGTCGACTCCGAGCTGCTCGTGAAGCTGGCGGCGCAGCTGTACCGGTTCGCCGAGGTGCCGGTGCCCGGCGGCTCCGACGGAGCGAAGGCGCCGGCGCTCTTGCGCCACGCGCGCACGCTGTTCGGGTACGCGACGATGCAGAACGACTCGGACAACGCGCACGAGGGCTACAACACGCTCGCCCGCATGGAGAGCGGCGCGCCGAACTACAACGCGTGGCTGGGGCGGAGGTTCGCGGATCACGCCGGGCAGCGCGTGCTCGAGATCGGCGCCGGCATCGGCACCATCACGAGCCTGCTCGCGCGCGGCCGCGAGAAGGTGGTGGCGCTCGAGGTCGACGACTTCTACGTGCAGCGGCTCAAGAACCGCTTCCGCGATCAGCCGAACGTGGTGCCGTACAAGTCCGACGTCGCGCTCGCCGACTGGGAGCGGCTCAAGGGCGAGCGCTTCGACTCGATCGTGCTCTCGAACGTGCTCGAGCACATCGAAGACGACGGCGGCGCGGTGCGGCGGTTCGCGCAGATCCTCTCGCCGGGCGGCAGGCTCATCATCCTCGTGCCGGCGCTGCCGCTGCTCTTCGGCGCGATGGACGAGGCGGTCGGCCACTACCGCCGGTACACGATGGAGGGGCTGCGCGGCGTGCTCGAGGGCAACGGCTTCGCGGTCGAGACGCTGGAGTGGATGAACCTGGTGGGTATTCCCGGGTGGCTCGTGAACAGCCGGCTCTTGAGGCGCCGCGCGATGCCGCCGCTGCAGCTGCGGCTGTACGACCAGGTGGCGCCGCTGCTGGCCGCCGCGGAGTCGAAGGTGAAGCTGCCGGTGGGCATGTCGCTGTTCTGCGTGGCCAAAGTCAGCTGAGGCGCGGCGCCGCCGTCTCCGGCCGCGTGCTCTACGGCGAAGACAAAGTGCGGCAGATGGCCCGGTCGATTCTGCCCTCGACCTCGCGTCACGCGTCGCGCGCGCGCCCGGTGATTCACCGCGCCGAGCGCCACCGCGCGCGGGCGGCCACGCGCGCCATGCTGAAGGACCCCGAGCTGTGGGACGAGGGCTGCGACGAGCCCGACGTCATGCAGCGCGAGATCGGCGTCATGGTCCGCGACCGGCGCGGAGCCGACAAGCTCAACCACTTCGAGCGCTGGGCGGTGAAGAGGACCCGCGAGATGCCGGCCGAGGCTCGCCTCGGCCACCTCGCCGGAGTCCTCCCGCCCGGGCTCATTGGAGAACACGCGATGACCCACCTCGAGCACAACCCCGAGCTGATGAGCGAGGAGCGGCAGCGCGTCGAGTTCCCCTGGCGGTTCCGCAAGCCCCGGCGCCGGTACCTCGACGACGGCGAGTGCGCGCGACTGCTGCGCGAGCTGCTCGAGGTCCGCGACGGCCACCGGCTGTTCAACCTCGCGCTCAAGCACGGCACGGTCGAGGTGCCCGGCCAGCCGCTGACGCGGCGGCGCGTGCCGGCGGTGCGGCTGCTGCTCGGGCTGCACGACGTGCTCCCCTTCCTCGCCGAGCTGCGCCGTCACTGGGTGCGCCGCACCTTCGTCGACCGGTTCCTGCGCCGGTTCAAAGAGACGCGGAGCCCCGAGCTCGCGGTCGGGGCCGTCGGCGTCGTGACGCTCAGCGCGTGGCAGTACAACCAGTGGCTGCGCCGCTGACCCCGTCGTCGCGCAGGCAACGGCGGAGCATCGGTGTATGGTGCCCACCCCAATGCTCGGGCCCCTGCTCGCCGCCGTGCTCGCGGCGTCACAGCCTCCGTTCAGCATCGCCATTCCCGGCCTGAACGCGGTGCGGTTGGAGCAGGGCGAAGGCGACCTCTACTCGAACCTGCTCAGCGAGAAGCTCATCGAGCGCGGCGCGAAGGTCATCAGCCCGCGCGACATGGGTGCGGTGCTCGGCCTCGAGCGCCAGCGGCAGCTGCTCCACCCCGACGGCTGCAACGAGTCGTGCACCGCCGAGCTGGCGGCGGCGCTCGGCGTCGACTCGCTCCTGGTCGGCGACATCGGCCGGCCGGGCCGCCGGTACACGATGACGTTCAAGCTGCTGTCGTCGAAAGACGCCGCGGTGCTCGCCGTGTACTCGGCGAGCGACATCGAGGTCGACGACATGCCGCACGCGATCGACCGCGCGGCGTACGAGCTGCTCCGGCAGGTGGCGGCGATTCGCTCGGATCTCGACCTCGGCCCGGCCCCGGTGAAGTCCGCCGCGCCCCCGGCCGTGCAGGCGAGCGGAGGCAACCGCCTGCGCAGGCTCTCGCTCGCACCGGCGATCGTGGGCGCCGGCGCCGTCGTCTTCGGCGGCGTCTTCCTCGGGCTGTCGCGCGTGCAGCTCGGCAACCTGCGCATGGCGACCACCGAGCCCGAGGCGATCGCCGCGCGCGACACGGGCTCGGGCATGCAGACGGCCGGGTGGGTCGCGGTCGCGGTCGGCGCGACCGCCGCGATGATCGCCGTGGTCATGTACTTCCTCGGGGGCTCGCCATGACGGCGCGGCGGCTGCTCATCGGGTTCACGGCGCTGGCGATCGCGTCGTGCATCGACTTCGGCGCGGAGTTCGAGCAGTGGCAGGCGCAGCACGACGCCGGCTCTTCCGCGGGAGGCAGGGCCGGCGGTGCGACCGCAGGAGGGAGCGCGGGAGGGATGTCCGGAGGTCAAGCCGGCGGAACCGCGGGCGGCGATGCGGGCGGCAACGCCGGTGGAGCCGCGGGAGCGATGGCGGGCGGCAGCGCGGGCGGCATGGTGGTCGACGCCGGCCCGTGCGGAGGCGCCTGGTGCCTCTTCAACCAGGCGGGCAACGGCGTGTTCGAGACGACGCAGGGGGTGTTCGCGGCGTCGCCGACCAACGCGTGGATCACGTCGTACGGCTCGCGCGTGATGCACTGGAACGGCGCCAACTGGGTCACCATCACCGTCAACGACTTCAGCGTCATCGGCTACTCGGTCTGGGGCACGGGCCCGACCGACATCTTCCTGGGCTCGGACAACGGCGACACGTACCGCGGGCCTCCGTTCGGCCCGGCGACGCAGATTCTCGGGGCGGGCTTCGACACGCTGGCCTCGATTCACGGCACGTCGGACGGCGGGTCGGTGTACGCAGGCACGCTGAACGGCAGGCTGTACGTCTACGACGGCGGGACGTGGAACTTCGTCGACCTCGGGGCGGCGGCTCCGCCGTCGGGCGCCGCGCTGCGCGGGGTCGCGGTGCTGGCGCCGGACGACGTCTGGGTCGCGGGCACCGCGGGCATCATTCTGCACGGCGACGCGACCGGCTGGACGCGGATGGACGCGGGTGTCACCGAGAACCTCAGGCGCGCCTTCGCGTTCGGGCCCGACGACGTCTGGTTCTCGGGGCAGTCGGGCCGCCTGGTGCACTGGGACGGCACGTCGTTCACTCGCACCACGTGCATCACCTGCGGCGACATCTGGGGCCTGTGGGGCCGCGGCCCCGGCGACCTCTGGCTCGCGGACCACATCGGCGCGCTGATCCACTTCGACGGCGGCGAGTTCTCGCCGTCGATCAACCCGGTGCCCTGCGTGCCGCACAGCACCGGCCTGTGGGGCGCCGGAGATCGCGATCTCTTCATGACGGTCGGGTTCACCGACGGCGGCTACGGCGCGCTGCACTTCAAGCGCTGAAGCGCTTCACCGGGCCGGCCGCTTCAGCCCGAGCCGTGACATCCGGTACACGACCGTCCTCCTCGGAATCCCCAGCCGGCCCGCGGCCGCCGTCACGTTCCACCGCGTGCGCGCCAGCGCCTCGAGCAACAGCTCGCGCTCGGCGGCCTTCAGCGCTCCGCGCAGGTTCTCTTCGGGCGCCTCGGTCGAGAGCCGGCCCGGCAGCGCGTCGCGGCCCAGCTCGTCGCGGACCGCCGACCGCGCCGCCCGCGCCATCACGTTGCGCAGCTCGCGCACGTTGCCCGGCCAGCGGTAGCGCGAAAGCACGTTGCGTGCGTCGGCGCCGAGCGCGAGGCGCGGCCGGTTCAAGAGCCGCCGCTCGGAAGCGAGGAACGACTCGGCCAGCGGCAGCACCTCGCCCGGCCGGTCGGCCAGCGCCGGCACCTTCAGCACGTGCTTGAGCGGCTGCATCACCTGCGACGTCAGCGCGACCCACGACTTCTTCTCTCTCGCGCGATCGATCAGCTCGCCGACCCGCAGCGGGTCGAGCGCGTCGGCGTCGCGCACCAGCAGCACCGAGGCCGGCGCCGCCTCCAGCAGCGCGCCGAGCGATTGCGGCCAGCCGCCCTGCCCCTCCACCACGCGCGCCGACGCCGCCGACGCCAGCGCCCGCGCGAGGAAGCCGCGCCCCGAGCCGGGCGGCCCCACGAACGCGACCGGCGTCGGCCGCCGCGCCAGCCGCTCGACCGCCTCGCGCAGCCGCACCATCACCGGGTCCACCACGACCGGCTCGACCTCGACGACGGCGTGCAGCCGCTCGAGCGCGCGCTCCCACAGCGCCTCGGCGTTGAGGCCGTCGGCCCGCGAGAGCACCGTGGCCACGCGGGCCCGGGTGCCGGCGAGCGCGGGCAGCCTGCCGAGCACCGGCTCGACCGCGGCTCCGTCGACGTCGGGCACGATGACCGCGAGCACGTCGGCCGAGAACTCGCCCCAGCAGGCGACGGCTCCGAGCTTCGCGGTGCCCTCGATGAGCCGCTTCACGAGCGCCTGCCGCGCCGAGGCGTTCAGCGGAGGCAGCCCGACGAGCCCCAGGCCCACCTGCCTCGGAGCGCGCGCGCGCATGAGCTCGTCTTCCAGGCGGGCGGAGAGCTCGTCGTGAGACGCGAGGCGGGGCTTCAGCGGCAGCGGGGCGTCGTTCTCGAACGCGAGCACGAGCCGGGCGTCGCCGATGCGGATCTCGTCGCCGCCGCGGGCGAGCGCCTGCCCCGAGACCTGAACGTCGTTGAGCTGGGTGCCCTGGGCGCCGCGGAGCTCCTCGACGACGACGGCGTCGGCGCGGGCGGTGAGCGTGAGGTGGCGCACGGCCGCGCGCGGGTCGTCGAGCTGCAGGCCGACGCCGGGGCCGCGGCCCACGAGCAGCGGGCGGCCGGCGGTCAGCTCGACCGCGGAGGAGGACGCGTCGGTGAGTGCCAGCACGAAAATTCGCGCCATGGTTTCGTTCTGCCACCTCTATACTCCGCGCCGCCATGGCTGACGCACCTGCCGGAACCGAGCGCCGCGGTTTCCTGAAGCTCATCGCGGGAGCGTTCGCAGCGCTCGCCGGGGCGCTCGCGACGGTGCCCGTGCTGGGGAGCGCGGTGACTCCGCTCTTGAAGCCGAAGCCCGACGACGGGGGCCTGTTGCGGGCCGCCGGCCTCGCCGAGCTCGCCGAGGGCGTGCCGAAGCGCGTCGAGCTGACGAGCGTGGTGGTCGACGGGTGGACGCGGGCGGTCGGCGTCATCGGGGCCGTGTGGCTGCTCAAGAAGCCCGACGGCACGGTGTCCGCGCTCTCGACCGTGTGCCCGCACTCGGGCTGCAGCATCAACCAGAAGTCGAAGTCGACGTACGGGTGCCCGTGCCACGACTCGACGTTCCAGCTCGACGGCGCCGCGAGCGACGGCCCCTCGCCGCGCCCGATGGACGCGCTCGAGGTGCAGGTGAAGGACAAAGACGTCTTCGTGAAGTACCGGCGGTACAAGATCGGCGTGAAGGAGAAGACGGAGATCGGATGATCAACCGTCTGCTCGCGTGGGTCGACGATCGCTCGGGCTTCGGCGCCTGGCTGAAGTCCGCGGCCGACTCACCGCTGCCCGGCGGGGCGTCGTGGGCGAGATCGTTCGGCGCCGTCACGCTCGCGCTCCTGGTGCTCGAGGCGCTCACCGGCATCGGCCTGTCGATGTGGTACTCGCCGTCGATCACCGACGCGTGGGCCTCGGTGCACTACATCCAGTACCACGTGGTTCTCGGGTCCCTCGTCCGCGGGCTCCACCACTTCGGAGGCACGGCGCTCATCATCATGGCGCTCGTGCACTTCGTGCAGGCGCTCGTCTGGGGGGCCTACCGCGCGCCGCGGGAGCTCACGTGGATCACGGGGCTCATCGCGCTGCAGGTGCTGATCGTCGTCTCGCACACGGGCTACCTGCTGCCGAACGATCTGCGCGCGTACTGGGCGACGCAGGTGCTGCTCGGCATCACGGGCAACCAGCCGGTCGTGGGCGCGGCGGCGCAAGAGGTGATTCAGGGCGGGCCGGCGTTCGGCAACACGACGATGACGCACCTCTACGCGCTGCACGTGCTGTTGATGCCCGGCGCGGCGATCCTCGTGATCGGAGCGCACCTCGCGCTGCGCCGCCGCCACGGCGCCTCGGTGCCGCCGGGCTTCACCGACGCCGACTCGACGCTGAAGCGCACGCCGTACTGGCCGGCGCAGGCGGTGCGCGACTGCGCGCTCGCGTTCCTCGCGGTGGCGGGCCTCGTCGTCTACACGAACGCCGTGGGCGGCGTGGAGCTCGGCGCGCCGGGCGACCCGGCCATCGAGTACGTGGCGCGGCCCGAGTGGTACTTCCTGCCGATCTTCCGGCTGCGGCACTGGTTCACCGGCAGCACCGAGTTCATCGCGACGGCGGGGCTGCCGGGCGTCGCGGTCGGGGCGCTCTGCGCGCTGCCGTTCATCTACCCGCGGCTGCAGAAGAAGATCCGATCGGCGCACACGCTGATCGTGGTGGGCGTGCTCGGCGGGCTGTTCGGGGGTGCGGCGCTCGGCGCGATGACGGCGTGGGAAGACGCGAACGACCCGAAGGCGCGCGAGATCAACGCGAAGGCCGACAAGATCTCGCAGCAGGCGCACCAGCTCGCGATGATCGGCGTGCCGGTGAGCGGGCCGCTCGAGCTGTACAAGAACGACCCGCAGGTGTGGGGCGCGCGCGTGTTCCTGCGCGAGTGCGCCGCGTGCCACAGCGACTGCACCGAGAAGCCGTTCAAGGGCGTGATGTGCCTCAACGGGTTCGCGGGGCGGGAGTGGCTCACCGCGCTCATCAAAGATCCGCACGCGCCGCACTTCTTCGGCAACACGAAGATCGACGAGATGGATGCGTTCACCGGCACGCCCGAGGTGATGAACGCGATCGTCGAGTTCGTGTACTCCGAGGGAAACCGCGCCGACGTGAACGCCGAGCTGGCGGCGAAGGGCCGGGTCGCGTTCGACAAAGAGGGCTGCGAGTCGTGCCACGCCCTCGACGACGTCGGCAGCGGCACCGCGCCGGCGCTCAAGGGCTACGCGAACGAGAAGTGGCTCGAGGCGTTCATTCGCCAGCCCGACGCCCCACGCTTCTACGGCGAGCTGAACGAGATGGACTCGTTCCCGCACGAGAAGCTGGACAAGAACGAGCTCGCCGCAGTGATCTCGTACCTTCGCGCACAAGCGAAAGAACCGCTGAATTTCGCCGTAACCACCCCGTAGGAGACCACATGAAGACCCTTCGTATTGCCGCGTTGCTCACCTGCTTTGCCTCGGCCGCCTGGGCGGACGACGACATTCCCGCGCTGTGGAAGTCGAAGTGCGAGAGCTGTCACGGCGCGGACGGCAAGGCGCAGACGAAGCAGGGCAAGAAGCACAAGATCGAGGACATGACGACGACCGATTGGCAGACCAATTGGACCGACGACAAGATGAAGAAGATCATCCGCGAGGGCTCGAAGGACAAGAAAGAGATGAAGGCCTTCCCGAAAGAGAAGGTCTCGGACGAGCAGCTCGAGGGGCTGATCAAGCACATCAGGTCGTTCAAGAGCTGACGCGTGAAGAAGCTGTTGCTGATCGCTGGTGTCGTCGGAGCCGCGCTGTGGCTGGGCGCGGCCCCCGCCGTTGCGAACCCCGCCTCCGATGATGACGGGGCGTCGATCGCGAAGAAGAAACGCGACGGCGGAACTCGCGACGAAGAGCGCGAGGAAGACTGAGCGGGAAGCGGAAGGCTTCCGCTTCCCCAGAAATCAGTTCGCGCTGCTCTTCGCCTTGAACAGATCCGCCTTGAGCACCACCTCGCCGCCCGCGGGCACCCTGATCGAAACCTGCTTCGTGACGCCCAGCTGCTTGTTCCGCAGCGTGAACGTCGCCGTCCCCGCCGGCACCGTGATCGCCGGCACCGGCGTCACCCCGTAGCTGCGCCCCTGGTAGATCACCTCGGCCCAGGGGTTCACGCGCACCGTCACGCGCCCCGGCCGCGGCACCGTCCTCTTCCGCGTCGGCTTCTCGCGGTGGGGCGGCGGCGGCGGCTCCGGCGGCGGCGCCTGGGCGAGCTGCTGCCCGGCATCGGCGCCCGCCTCGACCGGCCGCGCAGCGGCCTCCTCGACCACCGGCCGAACCGGCGGCTTCTTGTGCACCGGCGGCTTCGGCGCCGGCGGAAGCGGCGGAGTCACCACCACCACGGGCGCGGGCGTCCGCACCATCCACGCGATCGCCAGGCCCGTGAGCATCAGCGACGCTCCGGCCACGATCGGCCACCGCGGCGCCCGCTTCGGGCGCTTCTGGTCGCGCACCGGCTCCTGCGCCGTCGTCGTGTGCTGCAGCACCGGCTCGTCGGTGTCCCGCCGCCCGCCCTGCAGCCGCCGCTCGATCATCGTCGGCGCCGACGCCACCATGTCGGCCACCGGCACCGCCGACGACGAGTCCGTCCGCGGGATCACGTACGGCGCCGACAGCACGTCGGTGCCCTGCCCCAGCGGCGTCTGCCGCGGAGCCACCGCCACGTTCTGGTTCGCCGCTTCCTTGCCGAACGTGCGCTCCAGCCACTCGGCCACGTGCGAGTGCGTCAGCGGCCCGCCGGTCGCCGAGACGTACGCCTCGAGCGCCTTCGCCATCTCGTCGGCGCTCGCGAAGCGGTCTTTCGCGCTCGGGTACAGCGCGCGCTCGAGAATGTCGTTCAGCGCCGCGTCGAGCTCGTGCGAGCGCGAGAAGCCGACGCGCGGCTTGCGCGCCTCTTCGGCCGTGCTCGGCACGCACGGCGGCCGCTCGTTGAACAACAGCTCGTGCAGTGTCACGCCCATCGCGTAGATGTCGGTGCGCGCGTCGAGCGTCGCGTCGGCGATGAACTGCTCCGGCGCCATGTACCCGAACTTGCCCTTCAGCGTGCCCGCTCGCGTCGACGACGACGCGTTCATCGCCTTCGCGATTCCGAAGTCCACCAGCTTCACGCCGCCCGCGAAGCTCACCAGCACGTTGTCGGGCGTCACGTCGCGGTGGAGGATGCCCAGCGGGTTGCCGCGCTCGTCTTTCAGCTGGTGCGCGAAGTGCAGCCCCTGCAGCGCGAGCGCGCACACCCGGGCCGCGATGCGCGGGTCGGCGCGCGCCCCGCTGCGCGTGAGCTGCTCGACGCACGCGTGCAGGCTGCGGCCGTGCACGTACTCCATCGCGATGAACCAGTCGTCGCCCTCGTGCCCCAGCTCGAAGATCTGCACGATGTTCGGGTGCTGCAGCACGCCCGCGAGCCGCGCCTCGTTCACGAACATGTCGACGAAGCTCTGGTCGGTCGCGAGGTGCCTCAAGATCCGCTTGATCACCACCGTCTTCGAGAAGCCCGCCGGCCCGTCTTGCCGCGCCAGGAACACCTCTCCCATGCCGCCCGTCGCGAGCAGCTGGAGCAGCCGGTATTTGCCGAGCTTTTCCGGAGTCATCGGCCGAAGGCGAGGCGTATCAGTCTAGGTCAAATCGAGCCGCGGCATCTCGCAGCGTCAAGCAGTCGGAGCCATCTTTCATCCACCGAAAGAGCTTCGACAAGCGAGACAGCTTCTCGGTTGCTGGAACCTTCAGGTCTCGCTGCTGGCGCGCGAGCTGTTCGGGGATGCCGTCGCTCACGTCGAGCACGTCGACCGCGTGCAGCTCGAAGTTGAGCAGCGGCAGCGCGCTCACCGCCCGGTACGTCGCGCTCACCAAAGGCCACGGCATCAGCGTCGCGAACGTGCCGATGAACGGCACCCGCGTCACCGGGGCCACCGCGATCGGCAGCTCTTTCAGCGGCGCGTCGCCCTTCGCGTACGGCTGCTTCAGCGCCGGCCTGTACGGAAAGATCGGCGCCAGCAGCACGCGCGGCGAGTCGAGAATCGCCCGCGACGGCCGGCCGAGCGCCTTCAGCGCGCCCATCACGCCCGCCTTCGCGAGCCAGTACGGCGCCGCGGGGTACGCCGACGAGTCGTACGCGTAGCCCTTCTTCGCCACCGCCCGGAGCAGGGCCGCCGACAGCGTGTAGCCCGGAGCGCGGAAGCCCACCGGCGGCGCCCCGGCGGCCTCGGTGATCGCGGCGTGGGCGGCGTCGAGATCGGCCTCGATTCGGTCGGCCGGCCAGCGCGACATCTCGTAGTCGTGCGCGTGCGAGTGGCTCGCGATCTCGACGCCGGCGTCGCGCGCGCGCGCGAGGCCCCTGCCCGCCTCGGCCCCGATCGCGAAGAACGTCGCCGGCACGCCCGCCTTGGTGAACAGCTCGAGGTAGCGGGGAATCGCGACGGCGTCGACGAGCGAGAGCGCGCGGTCGTCGAGCACCGTCTCGGGCACTCCTTGAATGCGGCAGTAGTGGGGCAGCGAGTCGAGGTCGACCGAGATGGCCGAGACCTTCATTCGCCTTTGACCCGGATGACGTAGACCAACCGCGCGACCTGCTTCAGCACGTTCGGCACCCGCTTGAAGAGGTGAATCGACGGCTGCCGCTTCTCGTGCAGCTGAATGGGAATCTCTTCGACGCTGACGCTGTGCCACGCGCGGATCACGAACTCGCTGGCGAACACGTCCATGTCGGCGCCGCACTTCGCGAGCACGCCGAGCAGCTTCTGGCGGCGAAACGCCTTCAGCCCGTGCGTGTCGGTGCCCTTGAACCCGAGCGTCACGCGCAGCGTCTTGTTGAGGCCCCAGGTCGCGAGCCTTCGCACCGCGGGCCGCTGGTCGGAGGCGCCGCGCGCGGCCTTCGAGCCCACCACCATGTCGACGTGCTCGAGCCTCGGCAGCGCGGCGTCGTAGAAAGAGAGATCACACAGATCGATCTCGTCGCAGATGACGATGTCGCCCTTCGCCTCGAGGATGCCGCGCTTCAGCGCGCTGCCGTAGTTCGGCGTCTCGTTGTGAAACCACTTGAGCCGCTGGTTGCCCGCAGTGAGCTCTTTGAGCAGCTCGGGGGTTCGATCTCTCGAGCCGTTCTCCGCGAAGATCACCTCGTAATCGAGCTTGCGCTGGTCCAGCCCGGCCACCAGGTCGCGCGCCGCCGACGAGATGATCTCCTCCTCGTTGTAGACGGGAATGACGATGGAAATCCGAGGCGCCAAAAGGACTTGGGGCCGTAGCACGGAGAGTGACCCCTCGTCAGCATCGGGGTAACGTCCGCCCCCAAAGTTCCCCCAGCAAAGCATCATCTTAGGAGCCTGAATGAAGGCGACCTGCCCTTCCTGCAACGCCCACCTCAACATCGACGACAAGAAGATCCCGGCGGGCGGCGCGCGCATCAAGTGCCCCACCTGCCAGAACATCTTCCCGGTGAAGCCGGGCGCCGGAGCCGGAGCCGTGCCGCTCCCCGGCGCCGCCCAGGCTCCCGCCGCCGTGCCGCCGCCGTCGGGCGCCGTACCGCTGCCCGGCGTGACTTCGGCGCCGGCTCAGAGAGACTCCGAGTGGGAAGACGCACCGACGCGCATGCAGCCGGCGTTCATTCCCCCCGAGGCCCACCGGCAGGAAGCCGTGCCTGGCGCCACCACGTCGCGCGCTCCGCCGTCGAACGTGAACGAGACGCGCAAGCCGGCTCCGTCGTTCAAGCCGCCCTCGGTGAGCGGCGGCGGCGGAGCGGTTCCGCTGCCCGGCATCACCGCCGCCCCCACGCAGGATCAGCAGTGGGAAGAAGAGTCGACGCGCGTCGCCGCGATTCCGATTCCGAGCGCTGCGTACAAGCCCGCTCCGCCTCCGCCGGAGCCTGCGGCCGCGGCGCACGTCGACTTCAGCTCCTTCGAGCCGACCGCGGGCAACGCGGTTCCCCTGCCCGGCGCGAACGGGGGACACGGCGTCGAGATCTCGGCCCCGACCCAGCGCATCCCCGCGGCGAAGAGCCCCGCCGGCGGCGCGGTGCCGCTGCCGGGCTCGTACGAGCCGACGCACGCCGGCCAGGCCCCGAGCTTCGACTCTGCCGCGACGCACGTCGGGCCGCCGGCGAAGAAGGGCGCCGTGCCGCTGCCGGGCAGCTTCGACCCGGCGGGCGCCGCGACGCACGTCGGGCCTCCCTCTTCCGCGCGCGGCGCCGTTCCGCTCCCGGGCAGCTTCGACTCCGCGGGCGCCGCGACGCACGTCGGGCCTCCCTCTTCCGCGCGTGGCGCCGTTCCGCTCCCGGGCAGCTTCGACTCCGCGGGCGCCGCGACGCACGTCGGGCCTCCCGCGCGTGGAGCCGTGCCGCTGCCCGGCCAGAGCGACTACGCAGCGACGCACGTCGGCCCACCGTCACACGGCGCGGTTCCGCTCCCGGGTCAGAGCGACTTCGGCTCCAGCGACTTCGGCTCCGGCGACTTCGGCTCCAGCGACGCCCACACGCAGATCGGGAGCGGCGGCGGTGTGCCGCTGCCGGGTCACAGCACCTACGCCCCGACCCAGGTCGGCGCGCCGTCCGGCGCCGTGCCCCTGCCGGGCGACGGCGACTACCAGCCGACGGTGCAGCAGCCGGCGTACTCCGGCGACGCCGTGCCGCTGCCCGGCGAGGGCAACCCGTACGCGGCCGTGACGGCACAGAACCCGTCGTACCAGCCGCCGCCGCAGGCCTACGCGTTCGACAGCGAGCCGACGAGCGCGGCCTCGCCGGGCTTCAGCGACGTGCCCGAGGCGTCGGGCGCCGACTTCGCCGAGGTGCCCGAGGCTCCGGCGCCCTCGTACGTGGCGCCTCCGCCGGCCGACTTCGATCTGCCTCTACCGGCAGCGCCGCCGCCGGCAGCGACCGGTGGCTTCGACTTCTCCGATCTGCCTGCGCCCGCCGGGCAGGCCACCGACCCGGGCGGCTTCGAGCTCGACACCTCGCGGCCGCCCGACGCCGATCTCCCCTCGCCCGCCGTCTCGCACGACAGCAGCGCCGGCGCGTACGACTTCGCGCCGATGCCCGCGGCGTCGAACCCGCCGCCGGCTTACGAGCCGCCGCCTTCGGTGAACCCGTCGGCGTCGTTCGGCGAGGTCGATCTCGGCGGCGGCGACTCGCTCGAGTTCGACCCGACGTCGAAGCCGAGGGACGATCTCGAGGCCGACCTCTCGGCGCCGCTGCCGCCGCCGAAGCCCGCCGCTCCGGCCGACGGCCTCGAGATGTTGTCGTTCATCGACGACACCGCGAAGGAGGCCGGCGCGAAGGAGTCGCCGTCGCAGCGCCGGTACCACATCAAGCGCCGCAGCGGAAAAGTGTTCGGCCCCTTCGAAGAGGCCGTCGTGGTCAAGATGCTCGAAGACGGCCAGCTGCTGGGCAACGAAGAGGTCTCGCTCGACAGCGAGAGCTGGCAGCCGATCGGCGGCGAGCCCGCCTTCCAGGGCGCGATCGCGAAGCTGATGGAGCAGCCCACACGCGGCTCGAGCGGCAGCAGCGCGGCGGCACAGTCGGGGATGCCGGCGGGCGCTCCGGGGGCTCCGGGCGTGAGCGTGCCGAACAACCGGCCGCCGCCGCCCAGCATGGAGCGGCTCAAGCAGCTCTACGAGGGCCGCATGGCGGCCGTCGCCGTCGTGCAGGGCAAGGAGCCGGTGCCCTTCAAGAAGCGCATTCCGCTGATCGTCGCGGGCGTGCTCGTGCTCGGCATCGCGGGCGCGGGCGCGTGGTCGTCGACGACGCGCTACGGCCTGTTCGGCCTGAAGGTGCTGTTCCCTGCCCGCGTGGCGCAGAACACGCCCGAGTTCGCGACGCTGAACGAGGCGAAGAAGTCGCTGCTCGCCGACACGTTCAAGGGCTACAAGAGCACGAAGGACAACTGCGAGAAGCTCCTGCTCGTCAAGCCGTACCCCGAGGTGCGCGCGGTGTGGATGCAGGCGGTCTACTACCTGAACCGCCGGTACTCGGCGGTGAGCGCGGGGGAGCTGCAGCAGGCCGACGCCGAGCAGGAGAACATCCTGCTGCTCGGCGAGAAGCACGTCGAGGTCGTGAAGGCGCTCGCGCACGCGGCGATCAACGCGAAGGACAACGACAAGGCCCTGTCGCTGGTGTCGGCGTCGCGCGCCCGGCAGGAGAACGAGGGCGACCTCGAGCTGCTGTTCCTCAAGGCCGAGGCCGAGGCGCTCAAAGGTCAGGTTCCGCAGGCGATGACCGACCTCAAAGAGGTGCTCGCGAAAGACAAGGCGTCGGCGAAGGCCATGCACGCGCTCGGGCTGTTGCACCTCAAGCAGAAGGAGGTCGACCTCGCGGCCGGCCGGTTCGACGAGGCGCTGCAGACGAACCCCGAGCACGTCTCGTCGGCGGTCGAGCTGGCCTCGATCGAGGTGCTGGAGCGCAAGAACGCGGCGAAGGGCGCCGAGCTCGTCGAGCTGGCGCTGAAAGACGAGAACAAGGTGAACCTCGCTCCGTCGGAGCTGGGCCGCGCGCTCGCGCTGCGGGCCCAGATGGCGGCCGAGGCGCGCAAGGTCGACGACGCGGTGGCGGCGTTCGAGGAGGCGCTGAAGGTCGACCCGCAGAACGTGTTCGCGAAGGGCGCGTACGGCGCGCTGCTGGTCGAGAGGCACGACTACGCGAAGGCGGCCCCGATGCTGAAGGACGCGGTCGACAAGGCGCCGCAGAACCTCGCGTACATCGAGTCGTACCTGAACGCGCTGATCGGCCTCGGCAAGATGGACGAGGCGACGAAGATGATGGCGACGGCGTCGGGCCGCTTTCCCGGGAACGCGCGCATCGCGTTTCTCTCGGGGCGCGTGGAAGACGGCATGGACCGCACGAAGCAGGCCGAAGAGAGCTACAAGCGGGCGATCAGCGCCGACGACAAGATGGTCGAGGCGAACATCGCGCTCGCGAGCCTGTACCTGCGGCTCCACCGGTTCGCCGAGGCGAAGCCGCAGCTCGAGGAGGCGCTCGCGAAGGCGCCCGACAACGCGCTCGTGCACGTCGGCCTCGGTGAGCTCGCGCTGGCGTCGAACGACGTCGATACGGCGCAGGCCGAGCTGAACAAGGCGGTCGAGCTGAACCCGAACCTGCCGGGCGCGTTTTTGGGGCTGTCGCGCACGGCGCTCGCGAAGGGCAAGCCGGAGCTCGCGCAGAAGCAGGCCGAGAAGGCGCTGGCGCTGGATCCGAAGATCCACGATGGGCGGCTGCAGCTCGGCACGGCGCTGTGGAAGCTGGGCAAGCTCGACGAGGCGATCAAGGAGCTGAACCAGGCGAAGGACGACGACCCGCGCTCGGTGAACATCCCCATCACGCTCGGGGCGGTGTCGATCGAGAAGGGCGATCTCGATGCGGCGACCGCGAACCTGCTCGGCAACGCGCTGCAGAAGGAGCCGGGCAACGCCGACGCGAACTACTACATGGCGATCGTGAAGCGGAAGCGGTCGGAGTTCACGCAGGCGATCGACATGATGAAGAAGGCGATCGACCACGCGCCGAAGCGGCCCGAGTTCCACTTCGAGCTCGGCAACATCTTCATGGACGCGCGGAAGGGCAACGAGGCGGTCGACGAGTGGAAGGCGGCGCTCAAGCTCGACCCGAACTACGCCGACGTGCTCGAGGTGCTCGGCAAGAACGCGCTCGATCGCAACAAGCAGAAAGAGGCGATCGACTACTTCAACAAGGTGCTCGAGGCCGACCCGGGCCGCACGCGCATCTACGCGCAGATCGGCGAGGCGCAGGCCGCGGCGAACCAGTGGCAGAAGGCGATCGACGCGTACCTGCGCGCGCTCGCCGCGGAGCCCGGGTACAAAGAGGTCTACCCGAGGCTCGCCGCCGCGTACGTCGAGAAGAAGAAGCTCGCCGAGGCCATCACCTGGTACCGCAAGGCCGTGCAGGCCGACCCGAAAGACGCGATGAGCTGGTACAACCTCGCGCTCGTTCTGAGCGACAAGGAGCTCGACAAGGAATCCATCGAGGCGTTCAACGAGTTCTTGAAGCTGAACGACGACCCGAAGCTGGCGAAAGAGGTCAAGGACATGATCCACGACATCAAGCAGCGGGAGCGGTGAGTGCTCGACCTGAAGGAGCTGGCGAAGAACTACGACACGTGGGTGCCGCGGCTGCAGGAGCGCGGCGGCAACCTCGACTTCGGCCCGTTCAAGTCGCTGTTCGATGAGCGCAAGAAGTTGTTCGTCGAGGTCGAAGGGCTCGCTGCGCAGCTGAACAAGGCGAACGAAGAGATGAAGAGTCTCTTCAAGACGAACCCGGCGCTGGCGAAAGAACGCTCGGCCGAGCTGAAGACGCTCGGGAACACGCGCAAAGAGAAAGACGGCCGCCTCAAGGAGATCGAGGAGCAGCTCGAGAAGCTGATGTTCGACCTGCCGAACCTGCCGCACGAGTCGGTGCCGAAGGGGGCCGACGCGAGCGGCAACAAAGAGGTGCGGAGCTGGGGCCAGAAGCCGAGCTTCCTGTTCACGCCGAAGCAGCACTTCGACATCGGCGAGAAGCTGGGCATGCTCGACCTCGAGCGCGCGGCGAAGGTCTCGGGCACGCGCTTCTGGTTCCTGAAGGGCGGTCTCGCGCGGCTCGAGCGGGCGCTCGCGACGTTCATGATCGACGAGCACGTGAAGCGCGGGTACCTCGAGATCCTGCCGCCGTACATGGTGAGCCGGCAGTCGATGACGGGCACCGGCCAGCTGCCGAAGTTCGAGGCCGATGCGTTCAAGACCCTGGGCGAGCGTGAGCTGTTCCTGATCCCGACCGCCGAAGTGCCGGTGACGAACTACCACTACGACGAGATCCTCGAGGGCTCGAAGCTGCCGCTGAAGTACTGCGCGTTCTCGCCGTGCTTCCGCGCCGAGGCCGGCTCGGCCGGCAAGGACACGCGCGGGCTGATTCGCGTGCACCAGTTCCACAAGGTCGAGCTCGTGAAGTTCGCGAAGCCCGAGGGCTCGCTCGAAGAGCTGGAGTCGCTGACGGCCGACGCGTGCGCGATTCTCGAGAAGCTCGGGCTGCACTACCGCGTGATGCTGCTGTGCACGGGCGACATGGGGTTCGCGTCGCAGAAGACGTACGACCTCGAGGTGTGGCTGCCGGGGCAGGACACGTACCGCGAGATCAGCTCGTGCTCGAACTTCTCGGACTTCCAGGCGCGCCGCGCGAAGATCCGCTGGCGGCAGGAGAAGGGCGACAAGCCCCAGCTCGTGCACACGCTGAACGGCTCGGGCCTGGCGGTCGGCCGCACGCTCGTGGCGATCCTCGAGAACTACCAGCGCGAAGACGGCAGCGTGGCGATTCCGGCGGCGCTCCACCCGTACATGGGCGGCGTCACCGAGCTGAAGCCTTCCTGACCCTCGTCCGCTTTCAGTTGTCGCCGCGTCAGCGCCCGTGTTAGCAGCGGGCGCGAAAGTTGGAGCAGTGGCCGAGCGGTTGAAGGCAGCGGTCTTGAAAACCGCCAGAGGTGCAAGCCTCTCGTAGGTTCGAATCCTACCTGCTCCACCAGACAGAGAGTCTCACCGGGGGAAGCAGGTTCGTTGAGAGCAGCGGTTCTTTGAAAGAGACGTGAGTTGGAGTGGAGAGGTGGCCGAGAGGCTGAAGGCGCAGGTTTGCTAAACCTGTATACTCGAAAGGGTATCGAGGGTTCGAATCCCTCTCTCTCCGACGCAGGGCAAAAGCTCCCTTAGCTCAGCTGGATAGAGCGTCGGACTACGAATCCGAAGGCCGGAGGTTCGAATCCTCCAGGGAGCGCTTCAGCGCGTGGATCACCCGTTCGGGGGATTTCTTCACCTCGTTGGGCGTGAACGGCACCAGGCGCACTCCGCACGCTCGAAGCTTCGTCGCCCGCTCGCTCGTCCGATCGTAGTGGTTGTTCGTCCTCGCATGGCTCTCGTAGCTGTCGATCTCCACGGCGAGCTGCGCCGCCTCGAAGTAGAAATCGACCCGCACCCTCTCGCCGCCTGGCAGCGTGAACCACCGCTGCCCCCGCGGCAGCTGCAGGTCGCCCGCCTGCTTCACGAGGCAGAAAAAGCGCGCCTCGGCCGCGCTCTCCATCGGCCGCGAGAAGAGCCGCGCGTCTTCCAGCACCGCCTGCAGCTGCAGCACGCCTCGAACCCCTCGACCCCGCCGGGCTCGAAGGGCCAGCTGCAGCTGCGCGGGCGTGACCTTCTCCTGGCGCCACGCATGGTGAAACGCCATCGTCAGCGTCTCGTGGTCGCACACCGCGGCGACGTCGAGGAACGTGCGCGCGATCGACGTGACCCTCAGGCCCGCGAGCGCCACGACGTCGTTCGCCTCGAGGTCGGCGTGGTGAACCCGAACGGGCGCGTCGACCATGGAGCGTACGAGCGGTACCGTGAGGTCGGCCTGGCCGAGCTCCGGGCCCTCGAACCCGTGGAGCAGGGCCGCCGTGCGGTGGCTCAGCGCCGCCCCTTCTCCGCCCCAGGCCACCACTGCGGCCAGCTCCTGGAGCATGCCGGCCGGCAGCAGCCCCACTCCGCCGACCGCCAGAGGGAGCTGGCCGCGCTCCGGCGTCGCGTCGGTCATCGCGTACACCCGCGGCATGAGCTTTCGGCATCGGCCCGCGCGTACGGCTCCGAACAACTCTTTCCGGCTCACCCCCGCGGCGCGGGCGTCGGTCGTCGTGAACACGCCGTGCTTCCGGCTCGCCAACACCGCCAATCTCGCAAAGCCCGTCATGACCGCGTCCTCGGGAACAAACCCACAAAAGAATCGCCGATGGGTCTGACATCGCCCGGCGTGACTCGAGCGGCGGCCATTCTCTTGCGCTTTTGTTCCCGCAGCCGCGCATGTCCATCGAGGCCGGCGGGGCTGTCGCGTCGCTTCCCGTGGCTCAGTGCGGAGCTCAACCCCGCGCGGGCGTCGGTCGTCGTGGACCCCCCGTGCTCTCGGCTCGCCAACACCGCCAATCTCGCAGAGCCCGTCATGACCCTGTCCTCGGGAACAAACCCACAAAAGAATCGCCGATGGGTCTGACATCGCCCGGCATGACTCGAGCGGCGGCCATTCTTTTGCGCTCTTGTTCCCGCAGCCGCGCATGTCCATCGAGGCCGGCGGGGCTGTCGCGTCGCTTCCCGTGGCTGAGTGCGGAGCTCACCCCCGCCGCGCGGGCGTCTCGTCGTGAACACTCCGTGCTTTCGGCTCGCCAACACGGCCGTTCTCGCGGAGCCCGTCATGACCCTGTCCTCGGGAACAAACCCACAAAGAATCGCCGACGGGTCTGACATCGCCCGGCGTGACTCGAGCGGCGGCCATTCTCTTGCGCTTTTGTTCCCGCAGCCGCGATGTCCATCGAGGCCGGCGGGTCAGTCGCGTCGTTTCCCGTTGGCCGAGTGCGGGAATGGACGAGATCGCGGGTGTGGCGGGCCGCCGGGTGCCTATGCGCCGCGTCGAAGCATCGACGCGTGCGGGCTCAGTTCCGGTAGTTGATGGCATCCTGCGAGCCCGACTCGATGCCGTCATAGAACTCGCCGAGGCGCAGGTTGAGCTCCGGGTCGTCGTGAGTCTGACCGCGCAGCACGCCGAGCGCGTTGGTCAGCGCGAGGCGCGCGTCAGCGCCGGCGTCGAGATCGCTGGCCTCGCCGAGCTGCTCGGCGAGCGCGGCTTGCGCCTCCTCGAACGAGACCTCGCCGGTCGCGGACACGTTGGCGCCGAGCGCGCGGAGAACGACGGGAGCCGCGGCGGCCAGGGCGGGGTTCGTGATCACGGCGGCGAGCCCCGCGGCCGCCGCGCCGAACGCGAGGTCCTTGGCGAAGTTCGCGAAGCGGCCGGTCTCGCCCGCGCTGCCCGAGATGGCGGCGTCCGACGCGGTCTCGAGCAGGCCGAACAGGCGCCCGATGAGGCGGCCGGCCCCGAGCGTGCCGGTGGAGAACACGACGTCGCCGTCGGTCACGCCGCCGAGCTCCGTCATGTGATCGACGAAGCCCTGGACGGCGTCCTCGACGCTGCTCTGGAGCTCTTCGGGCTCCCAGCCGCGCTCTTCGAGGGCGGCGATCGCCGACGGCTCGAACAGCACGTTCTCGAAGAACGACTCGAGCACGCCGAAGTCACGGTCGCTCCGCTCGTCGTTGAGCAACAGCTGCATCATGCCGGGGTCCGCGTCGGCGAAGAGCGTCATCGCCGAGTCGACCACCTCGCCGTAGAGCGCGTCTTGAAACGCGGTGTCGCCGTCGGAGATCTCGCCCAGCGCATCGCTCTCGACGAGCCCGGTCAGCGCGATCATCGCGGTCGCCTGGTCGCCCGAGTCCGACAGGTTCGCCGCGAAGCGCGACGGGCTCGACGTGTAGTAGACGGCCGCGGCGGCCTGCGCGCCGGGCACGTCGCTCTCGAACAGCGCGTCGGCGAGGTCGTCGAGGGTCGACTCGTCGACGTCTTCGGCGCTCAGCAGCGACGACACGAGCGCGACCGGCCCGGCCTCGCCGAGCGACTCGGCGGCCCGCAGCGCCTCGTCGGGGGTGAGCTCACCCGACTCGAGCGCCGAGCCGAGCGCCTCGGCGATCTGCTCGCGCTGCCCGGGACGGAAGGTCGAATCGTGTCCAGGCGTGATGAACAGGTCGGGCCGGCGCTCGAAGACGCCGGCGATGACCTGGTCGCGCACCTCGTCGGGCAGGTCGTCGACCCACTCATCGGGGATGCCGGCGGCGGTGAGCCGGTGAACCTCGCCGGGCAGCACGCCCTCGGTGAGCAGAACGACGTCATCGATGCTCTCGACGCTCTCGAGCACGCGGTCGAGCTGCTCGTCGTTCAGGCCTTCGCCGTCAGGCAGCGCCTTCGCGTACGACGCGGCGGGCGCGACGGTCGGGGTCGAAGCGGGAGCGTAGCCGCCACCGAGCCTCGCCGCCGCGTCGCGACGCAGCGCGAAACCGTGCCCGGTCGACAGCTCGTCGATCGGCCTCGGCGCGGGCTTCGGCTTCGGCTTCGGCGCGGGGGGAGGCGGCGTGGGACGGGCAGCGCGGACGCGGCGGTTGTCGATTTTCATGCCGATACTGCGCGCGCCCCACGACCCGGTTACAGCGGGCCCCGGTAAACGCGGGTGACAAATCGCGCGATTTTCGGCGGCGATTTCCTAGTCTCACCCGCGATGAACGTGGCCTTCATGTCCGAGGCGCTCGAGCTGGCGAGGCAGGCGGCCGGCCTCGGTGAGGTGCCGGTCGGGGCCGTCGCAGTGCATGACGGTGCCGTCATCGGCCGCGGCTACAACCGCCGTGAGATCGACGCCGACCCGTTCGCGCACGCCGAGCTGATCGCGATGCGCGAGGCGGCTCGCACGCTGAAGGCGTGGCGCCTCGTCGGCGTCACCGTCTACGTCACGCTCGAGCCCTGCGCGATGTGCGCGGGGGCGATGGTGCAGGCGCGGCTGTCGGCCGTGGTCTTCGGCGCCGATGATCCGAAGCAGGGCCGGGCCGATCTGCTGAGCGGCCACAACCACGTGGTGCAGATCACGCGCGGCGTCGAAGCGGCAGCCTCGAGCGCCCTGCTCAAGGACTTCTTCGCGAAGCTGCGTGCGTGAGCACCGCGTTCGCGACGTGCGCGCTGTGGGACGCCAGGGCGGGGGCTGGGGTCATCACCGGGGCTGGCGCGAAACTGAGCGCGAAGAAGAAGAGCCGACGGCCGCGGGTGCATTGGCCTCCGGCCGCGGCCGGCGCGAGCCCGCCGCTCAGCCCAGAGGGCCAGCACCGCACGGGGCGCTCCTCATCTTTCAGGGCCAGATCTCGACGGAGTTCCCCCGGCCGTAGGTGAACGCGCCGAGCTGCTCGTCGCTCCACCGGGTGATCTCGGGCTTCCACGGGTCGCACACGATGATCTGCCCCTGCTCGTCGAGGCCGGCGAGGTAGATGAAGTGCCCCGAGGTGTCGGGGTGCTTGCCGTTCACGACGACGCCGTGGCCGCGCTCGAGCGCCGCGCGGATCTCGGGCGGCTGAGCGAGCACGTGCGCCTCGGCGTTCACGCCCATGCCGCGCACGATGTCGGCGATCTCCCACGGCATCTTGTCGGTGCTCTGGTTCGCGATCGTGTTCAGCTTGTCGGGCTGCGCCATCTCCCAGAGGGTGTCGTCGCTCAGCGGGCGCTTCCCGGCGGCCGCCATCGCCATCGCCAGGCTGGTCGGGCCGCACGTCCACCCGTTGGGCTGGCGCAGGTAGACCGCGTCGCGGTCGTGGTTCATCTGCGGGTGCTTCGCCTGCCACTCGGGCGAGAGCTTCAGCAGGTCAGCGAGGGCGCCGTTGACCTCGTCGTTGCTCTTGCCCTCGTCGATCAGCTCGCGCACGAGGCCGCTGTCGCGCTCGAGCTCCTCGGCCGACGGCTCGCGGCCCATCGTCCACGCGTAGACCGCCTTCACGTTGTCGGGCGCGTGCAGCTTGCGCGCTTCGGCCGAGCTGCCGAGCACCCAGGCGAACGCTCCGCTCACCTCGTCGGGGGTCTTGCCCTGGTCGATGAGCTCGCGCGCCCACCTCGTGCCCGCGAGCTTCTCGTCGAGGCTCGGAGCGCGCTGCAGCGCCTGCGCGTAGGCCGACTCGACCGTCTCGCGCGCGTGCAGCTTGCGGTACTCGGGACCGGCCTCGAGCGTCGCGTCGAGCGCGGCGCGGATCTCGGCGACGGTCTTGCCCTGTGCGGCGAGCTCGCGCGCCTGCTGCAGCAGGGCGGCGCCGGGCGCGTGGCCGAGCAGCGCTTTCGCGGCGCCGTGCGCCTGGTCGATCGCCTGGCCCTCGGGGCTCCGGTCGAGCGCGCGAGAGAGGCGGCGCACGACGAACGCGTCGTCGCGATCGTTGCGCAGCAGGGTGCGGGCGCGCACGACCTGCGGGGCGGCCTCACTTGCGGCCGGAAGCCGGTGAAGCTCGGCGCGGTACGCCCTGCGGACGAGACGTTGGGCGAGCGAAAGGGACATGACGAGTTGTCCGGCCCCCTCCCGCCAGGTCCAAGCCTCGGTTCGTCAGCGGGTGATGCAATCCAGGGGCTTTTTCCGGCCACTTCCGCGGTTGCCCGTCCGATCGCGCCGGAAGCTGGCGCAGCGCGGCGTGAAAGATGCTTCCCGGGTGGGGCATGCGGCTGAGCCGCGCAGATCTTTCGTATCTCGTGCTCGAGACGCCCGCGGCGCCGATGCACATGTGCGCGCTCGCGGTGCTCGACCGCGCGGTGCCGCTCGAGCTGCTGCGCGCCACGGTCCACGGCCGCCTGCCGCCGGTGATGAAGCAGCGGCTCGAGGGCCGGGAGTGGGTCGACGACGAGCGCCTCGAGATGCGCGATCACGTCTTCGAGGCTCCGGCGGAAGAGCTCGAGCGGCTCATCGCGTCGCCGCTCGATCGCACGAAGCCGCTCTGGCAGCTCACGAGCCTCACCGCCGGCGAGCGGCCGATGCTGCTCATCAAGCTGCACCACGCGGTCGCCGACGGGCTCGGGGCGATCGCGCTCCTGTCGCGGCTCTTCGGCGCCGAGCTGCCCGCGCCGGCCGCGGCGGCGGCGCCGGGGCGGCGTCGCCTGCTCGGCGTACTGCCGTCGAGGGCGCCGCGGAGCTCGCTCAATCAGCCGGTCGGCGCCGGCCGCCGGCTCTGCTGGGCACGGCTCGACCTCGAGGCGGTGCGGACCCGCGCGCGCGACGCCGGCGGCCGCGTCAACGACGTGCTGCTCGACGTGGTCGCGGCGTCGCTGCGGCCGCTGCTGGCCGCGCGCGGAGAGCTGACCCCGGGGCTCGTGCTGAAGGTCTCGGTGCCGGTCTCGCTCCGCTCTGCGCCGGGCGCGGGCGGCGGCGGCAACCAGGTCGGCGGCATGATCGTCGAGCTCCCGGTGGGAGAGCCGTTCGACGCCCGGAGGCTCTGCGCGATCGTGGCCGCGACTGGGCAGGCGAAGGCCGAGCAGTCGGCCGCGCTGATCCCCGCCGTGGTCGGGCGGATCGCGCGGGGCTCGCGCTGGCTCTTCGCGCACCAGCACCTGGTGAACCTGTTCGTCACGAACGTGAGGGGCCCCTCGTCGCCGCTGCCGCTGCTCGGGGCCCGCGTGGTCGACCTGATCCCGATCACGCTGCCGTGCGGCAACGTGGGCCTGACCTTCGCGGGGCTCTCGTACGCGGGCTCGCTCTACGTTTCGGCGACGGCAGACGCGACGCACTTCCCCGACTTCGGGCTGCTCGCCGAAGCGCTCTCACAGCAAGCAAGGAGCTACCCATGCAGAAGATCAACGAGGCCGCCAGCGAGTTCCTGGGCCACCACCGCATCGCCGTGACCGGGGTGTCGCGCGCCGGCGCGAGCCACGGCGCGAACGTCGTCTACCAGCGGCTGCGTGAGCGCGGCTACGAGGTGTTCGCGGTGAACCCGAACGCGGACACCGTCGAGGGCGACGAGAGCTACCACGACCTGCGCGCGATTCCGGGCGGGGTCGAGGCCGTCGTCATCGGCACCCGGCCCGAGACGGCCGAGTCCACGATGCGCGAGTGCGCGGAGCTCGGCATCAAGCACGTGTGGATGCACCGGGCCTTCGGGGAAGGCAGCGTCTCGAAGGCGGCGGCGGAGTACGGCCGCGCCCACGGCGTGCACGTCATCGACGGTGGCTGCCCGCTCATGTTCGAGCCGGTGGCGGACCCGGCCCACAAGACGATGCGGTTCGTGCTGACACTGACCGGTAAGGTGCCGCGTCACTGCTCGTGACGCGCGAGCGGCCGGCTCGCGCGGCGATTATCGAACCCGAGTGAGGTTGGCGGTCTTCGTCGTGGCGTTGGTGCTGTCGGGGTGCGTGGTGCGCGAGAGCGGCTGCCCGCGCGGCACGGTGGACTGCGGCGACTACTGCGCGGACCTGCGCTACGACGCGCTCGACTGCGGCGCGTGCGGCGCCTCGTGCGCGGTGGGCGACTACTGCTCCGGAGGGCTCTGCTACGTGGGGTCGTGCTGGCCGGACGACTCGGTGTGCGGCTACGACTCGCAGTGCTGCTCGGGCTACTGCGCGAGCGACGGCCACTGCGGCTGCATGCTCCGCGGCGACTACGGGTGCGCGGCGAACGTCGACTGCTGCAGCAGCTTCTGCGGTTACGACGGCTACTGCCGCTGAGCCCCTGGGTCGTTTGACCCCACCCGCCACTGCGGGCGGAAGATGAGGGCTTGGCTGCGCCGCTCCCCATCGTGCTGATCGTCGAAGACGACCTCGACGTGCTGCGCGTGCTGCGGAAGGCGATCGGCACGAACGCCGAGGTCGTGGTGGCGATGAACGCGACGATCGCGAAGGAGTGCCTGAAGCACGGCGAGATCGACGTGGTGCTCACCGACCACAACCTGACCGACGGCACGGGCCTCGAGCTGCTCACCTGGCTCGAGGCCACCGACCCGTCGGTGCGCCGGGTGCTCGCGACGGCGGGGCTCATGCCGGAGGCGGCGCTCGGGCTGTGCCACGCGGTGGTGCAGAAACCGGCGCCGCTCGGCGAGCTCCGCCGCGCGGTGCTCGAGCCATGGCTCTAGAGACCGGCGCCTGACCCGCTCAGAACCTCACGGCGAGCAGCGCCAGCCCGGGTCCGAGCGCGAGCTCCACGCTCGCGTTCTGGGCTCCGCCCGGGCTCGCGATCGCGATCAGCGTCCACACGAGCCCTGCCGCGGCGAGCGCGCCCCCGGCCACCAGCGCGACGATCGCCGCCGTGTCGAGCGTACGCGCCGTGTTGAAGCGGGCGAGCGCCGTCTCGTGCACCGGGTCCGCGTCGGCTGTTCCGCGCTCGGAGATCGCGACGCCCTTCAGCACGGCTCCCGCGACGAGCCCGAGCCCGCCGGCCGCGAGCGGCACGACCCACGACGGAAACGGCCGCCGCTCGGCCGCGGCCTTCGCCGCTTTCGCCGCCCTCGCGTCGGCCTCGGCGCGCTGCCGCTCGAGCTCGAGCTCCTCGCGCTCCTTCAGCTGCTGCTCGAGCGCGGTGATGCGCGCCGTGATCGCGCCCCGGCCTGCCGCCTTCGGGTCGGCCGCGAGGTACCTGCGGTAGCAGTCGAGCGCCTGCTCGAGGTGGCCGAGGGTCTCGTGCGCCCGCGCGAGGTTGTAGAGCAGCACGGGCTCGGGCTTGAGCCGGTACGCCTCCTCGAGCAGCTTCACGGCCTCCTCCGCGCGCCCCTCGCCGTACGCCTTCTCGGCGTCGAGGAACAGCTGGTACGAGCGGTCGGGAGGGCTTGCGGCCGCGTTCGCCAGCACCGCTGCCAGGGCGAGCAACATTGTGCGTAGACTCTAGCCGCTCCGCCGCCGCATGCCCGGTTCACCCACACTGCCGCCGAAGCTCGGTCGCTACGACGTGGTGAGCCGCGTCGCGATGGGCGGCATGGCGGAGCTGCTCCTCGGCAGGCTCGCCGGCCCGAGCGGCTTCGAGCGGGCCGTCGCCATCAAGCGCATCTTGCCGCACTACGCGCAGCACCCGTCGTTCGTGCAGATGTTCCTCGACGAGGGCCGGCTGGCGGCGCGCATCGGCCACCCGAACGTCGTGCAGGTTCACGAGCTCGGTCAGGAGGGCGAAGACCTCTACCTCGTCATGGAGCTCTTGCAGGGCGAGTCGGCCGCCGGCGTGCTGCGCCGCTTGCACGCGCGCAACGCGCAGCTGCCACCACCGCTCGCCGTGCACGTCGTCGCCTCCGCGTGTGCGGGGCTGCACGCGGCGCACGAGCTCAAAGACCCGAGCGGCAAGACCCTCGGGCTCGTGCACCGCGACGTGTCTCCGCAGAACCTGTTCATCAGCTACGACGGCACCGTGAAGGTGCTCGACTTCGGCGTCGCGAAGGCGGCCGACCGCATCTCGCAGACCGAGCAGGGGACCATCAAGGGAAAGCTCGAGTACATGTCTCCCGAGCAGGCGCGCGGCTCGCCGATCGATCGACGCAGCGACGTGTTCTCGCTCGGCGCGGTGCTGCACGAGCTGCTCACGCGCAAGCGGCTCTTCAAGCGCTCGAACCCGGGCGCGACGTGGAACGCGGTGTGTACCGACCCGATTCCGCCGCCGTCTTCGGTGGTGGCCGGAGTTCCCGCGGAGCTCGACGCCGTCTGCCTGCGCGCCCTCGAGCGGGACCCCGACCGCCGGTACGCCACCGCGCTCGAGCTGCGGCGCGCGCTGCTCGACTGGCTTCACGGCGCGTCGCCGGGCCTGCTACCGGAAGAGGGCCTCGCGGCGCTGATGGCGCAGCTTTTCGCCGATCGCATCGCGGGGAAGCAGAGCGTGGTCGCGAGTCTGCGCGAGGGTGTGACGCCGGCCGCGGTGCCGCCGGGCGAGCCCGACCTCGAGGTCGAGCTGCCGTCGGTGATCGACGCGAGCCCGCCGACGAAGGCGTCGCCGCCGCCGGGGCGATCGCGCCGCGTGCCGTGGCTTGCGCTCGCGGGCGCGGTGCTCCTCGCGAGCGCAGCCGGCGTCTGGGTGGCGCTGCCGCGACCCGAGCCGGCGCGCGCGGAGGAGCCACCCCAGCCAGCGGCCGCCGCGAAGATCTCGCTCTTCATCGAGAGCTCGCCCGCGGGGGCCACCGTGCTGCTCGGAGGCGTCGCGCGAGGCGAGACGCCGCTCACGCTCGAGCTCGACCCGTCGCCTGCCGCGACCGCGCTGCGCCTCGAGCGGCCGGGCCACCAGCCCGTCGAGGAGCAGCTGGTGCCGAACGTCTCACAGCGGCTCAAGTACTCGCTCGCGCCGGCGAAGAAGCCCGGAGCGGTGCGGGCGCGAACCACGGCGCCGAAGGCCCCGCCGCCGCCGAAGCCCGAGCCCGAGAAGGCTCCGCAGCCGGAGTTCCGCCGGTTCAACTAGCGTGAAACCCGCTCCGCTCCGCTTCCGGCTTCCGAACGCTCCGCCGCAGTTCGTCGGGCGCGCCGCCGAGCTCGACTGGCTGAAGGGCGCGCTCGACCGCTCGCCGGTCGCCATCGTGTGCGGCCCGTCGGGCATCGGGAAGACGGCGCTCGTGCTCGCGGCGCTGCACCGGTTCGCGCCGGCCTCCGTGCCGCGCACGCTGTTCATCCCCATCCGGCCGGGCGATCTCGCGGCGCAGCTCCGCGTCGACCTCGTGCAGACGCTGCTCAAGATGACCGGCGAGAAGCGCGAGCTCGACCCGTCGGAGCCCGAGGCGCTCGTCGAGGCCGCCATCGACCTCGCCGAGTCGCACGCGATGCACGTCGTGCTCGACGACGCCCATCACGCCGACGCCGAAGAGATGAGCGAGCTGCTCGTTCAGCTCGGCGCGTACGCACGCAAGGCGCGCTTCATCGTGACGCAGCGCAACCCGCCCGCGGAGCCGAACCTCGCCGCGGTGACGCTGGCGGTCTCGGCGATGCCCAGGGCGGAGCTCGAGGCCCTCGCGCAGGCCCTCGACTTCGAGCGCGGCGGCCCCGAGGCGCAGCAGCTCGCCGGCGCCGCGTCGGGCTCGCCGTGGCTGCTGACCCAGCTCGCGCTGGGGAAGGCGCCGCTCGGCGCGCAGAGCGCGGGCCGCGATCACCTGCTGAGCGGCCTGCCCGCGCCGGTCGACGGCTTCCTGTCGGCGCTCTCGGTGCTCCACCTGCCGGCGCCGATCGAGCTGTTCGAGCGGCTCGGGCTCCTGCCCGACGCGGCGGCGCTCGCCGAGCTCGAGCGGCGCGGCATCGTGTTCCGCCACGCGTCGGGCCTGCGGCTCCACGACATGGCGGCAGGGTTGCTCGCGCGGAGCGACGGGCCGACGCACGCCGAGCTCGCGCGCGGCCTGTCGGAGCTCGAGGCGCCGGAGCTCGTCGTCGAGGCGGTGCGGCTGTTCGTCGAGGGCGGAGACGTCGAAGCGGCGGTGCGGCTGCTCGACGTGCGCGCCAGCGACGTGTTCGCGTCGGGCCAGGCGCCGCGCCTCTTCGCGGCGATCAAAGACCTGCGCGACAAGCGGCTGTCGCGGCACCAGCTCAAGGCGGCGACCGAGCTCGGCAACCCGACCGCGCTCACCGCCGTGCGCCAGAGCGAGCCGGCCGGCGAGGAGCTGGCGTGGTGCGAGGTCCTCTACGCGAGCGGCGACCTGGTGAGCGCGCGGGCCGCCGCGGCCCGCCAGCGCGACGAGGCCCGGCGCGACGGCAACGGTCCCCGGCACCTCGCGGCCAGCCTGCTGCACGTGCGCTGCCTCGTGCACGCGATGGAGCTCGACGCCGCGCTCGCCGAGCTGGGTGGCCTCGAGCCGGACGACGACGACGAGCGGCTGCGCGTTCGAGCGCTCTCGCTCCGCGCGCGCGCCGTCGCGGGGCTCGACGGCGCCGAGGCCGACGCGCTCGAGCTGGCGCGCCGGTTTCGCGCCGCGCCGCCCACTGCACTCGAGCCGCTCGAGGACGTCGCGGCGGCGCTCGCGGAGCTGCACCGGCACGACGCCGCCGAGGAGCTGCTGGGCCTGGTGCTCGCGACGCCCCGCGGAGCGGCGACGCCGCTCGCGGCCGCGAGGCGCGCGCTCGCGCTGTCGGCGCGCATGAAGGTCGACGCGGGTCAGCTCGACGGCGCGCGCGCGGCGTTCGAGCGGCTCGGCCCGTACCTCAGGTCGGCGACGCTGCTGAGGCCGTCGGTGCTCGCGGTCGAGCTCGAGCGGCGCCTCGCCGCGGGCGAGCTCGATGGAATCGACTCGTGGCTCGAGGTGCTGGCGCACGACGCCGGCACGGCCGAGGTGCGCTGCGCCACGGCCGCCGAGCGGGTGCGCGACGAGCTCGCGCTGCTGCGCGCCGAGCCGCCGAACCCCGCCGAGCCGCCGCGCACCGCGCTGCGCGCGCGGAGGCTCGTGCGGCAGGGCGCTCGCGCGGCGGCGCCCGCGGGCTCCAGCGCCGTGGAGCGCGCCCTGCTCGCCGCGGAGGCGGCGGCGCTCGCGGGCGACTCCGCGGCGGCGCTCGATGCGGCAGCGAACGCGAGCCAGCTCGCGAGGTCATCGGGCTTCCCGCTGCTCGAAGCGGCCGCGGCGGCGGTGAGGGCCGACGTGTGCGCCGCGGCGGGCCGCGACGACGCGAGGCGCGAGGCGGCAGCCGAGCTCGCGGCGCTGGCAGCCCGCATCGGCTCGAAGCGGTGGCAGCACGAGGCCGAGCTGATGACGTCGCCTCCGCTCGAGCGGCTCGAGGTGCTGGCCGCGGGGTCCGGGGTGTCGCCCATCGCGGCGCGGCGGGCGCGGCTGCTGCTCGGCGCAGACGGCCCGGCAGACGCGCTCGACGGCGTGGTCGTGCGCCGGCTGCAGGCCGCCGGCGCGAAGCGCGAGGTGAGGCTCGTGCGGGCGGGCGCCCCGGAGTTTCCGGGCTGGGGTCTCGACTGCCGCACGAAGACGGTGTGGCTGCCCGGCCGGCGCGTCGAGCTGGAGTCGCGGCCGCTCTTGTTCCAGGTGCTCGCGCAGCTCGCGCGCACCGGCGGAGCGAGCGGGAAGGAGGCGCTCGTCGTCGGAGTGTGGGGCGAGCGCGAGTACCACCCGGGCCGGCACGACCCGCGGCTCCAGATGACGGTGCGGAAGGTGCGTGAGGCGATCGAGGACGACGCGTCGGCGCCGGCGCGGGTGCTCACCGCCGAGGACGGCTACGTGCTCGCCGGGCCGCTCAGAATCGTCGAGTAGCGGGGCCGTCGAGGCGAGTCCTCCTGCGCCGCAGCAACAGAGCCACCAGCCAGACCGCAGCCGAGACGTCACCCGAGGCACAGGTGCAGATGCCGCCGACCATGCCGGTGCCGCCGCCGCCCGCGCCGCCCACTTCATCGCCGCCCGCGGCGCCGGAGCCCGCAGCCCCCGAGCCGCCGCCCGCTCCACCGGCGGTGCCGGAGCCGGCATCGACGCCGCCGTTCGCGACGGTCACGGTCGCCTGCGCCGATGCGGTCTGGCCGCGGCTGTCGAAGACGGTCATGCGGAACACGCGCTGCCCGTCCATCAGCGTGCGCGTGTCGAAGCGCATGCTGGTGTGCCCGTTCACGCCGCCGTAGTGGAAGTGATCGCTGACCTGCTCGTCGGTGTAGACGACGTTGCCGTCGACGAGGAACTGCGCGCGCACGACCGCGGCATCGTCGAACGCGTCGCCGAAGAACTCGATGAAGCCCGAGACGACGGCGTTCGGCTGCGGCTGCGAGAGGCGCACGGTCGGCGGCGCGTCGGGCGCGACGGTGAGCGTGAACGACTGGTCGGCGTTCGGCAGCTGGCCGTTCTGGGCGCGCACGGTGACGGGGTAGTCGCCGGCGTCGGCGGCCGTCCACGTCACGACGCCGGTGGCCATGTCGACCGCCATGCCGGCGGGGCCCTGCTGCAGCGCGAACGTGGGCGCGGGCAGACCGAGCGCGTCGACGTCGTAGCGGTACGGGTTGCCGGCGACGGCCCGCGTCACGGGCATCGTCGTGATCTGCGGCGCCGAGTTCTCGTTGTCGGCCGCGGTGACGGCGACGATGCGGGGCGCGGCGCCGGCTCCGCTGAGCGTGAACGTCGCGGTGTCGGCCGTCGAGTCGGGGTCCTCGGCGGCGGCGAGCATCACGGTCTGCGGCGTCTGGTACGTCGTGGCGTCGAACGTCAGCATCGCGGCGCCGGCGGTGAGATCGGCGTCTCCGGCGGTGCGGGCGACGGCCACCGTGACCGGGCCTGAAGGCGCGGTGAGCAGCCGCACCGTCAGCGGCGCCGTGCCGCCCTCGGCGAGAGAGACGAACGCGGTCGAGAGCACGATGACCTGGGCGTCGTCGTCGGTGACGCGCACCTCGACGTCGTGCGGAGCGAGCCCGGCCGAGCTCACGGTGAGCGTCGCGAGGTCGATGGTGCCGTCGGGGTCGTGCGCCGCGCTGACCACCACGCTCTGCGGCGTCGCCCAGCTCGCCGCCGTGAAGACGAGCGACGTCGTGGGCGTGGTCACGTCGGCGTCACCGGCCCTCGCGACGTTCACCGTGACGTCGGCGGCCGGCGCCATCGCGAGACGCACCGACACGACGCCCGTGCTGCCCTCGAGCACCTTGAGGTGCAACGTGTCGACGACGATGCCCTGCGCGGTGCTGGTGAAGTCGATGCGGTAGACGCCGCCCGTGGTGGCCGGCTCGACGGGGTCGTAGGTCAGGTAATACAGCGCGCCGTCGGGCCCGACCTGAAAGCCCAGGGGGAAGTTGGCGTTCGTCGCGAAGACCGACTGGTTGTTGAGCGAGTTGTCGGCGTTGAGCACGGCGCGCAGCACGCGGCCGGGCACCTCGAAGTCGCCGACGAAGTAGTTGCCCCGGTACATCGCGGGGAACAGCGTCGCGTCGTAGAAGACGCTGCCGGCGATCGCCATGCCGCTCGGCCCGCCCGACATCAGCTGGAACACCGGGCGGATGTAGCGGAGCGGGTGGTTCAGGGGCTGGTTGCCGCCGCCGTACATCTGCCACCCTCCGTGCTCGCCGGCGTTCACCTGGAAGACCTGGTCGGCGTGGCCGCCGACGTCGTTCAGCCACATCAGGTTCCGGCCGGGCTGCCAGGTGTGCGTGAACGGGTTGCGCATGCCGCGCGCCCACGTGAAGTCGGCGTTCGGGCCGGGGCCGTCGAAGAACGGGTTGTCGTTCGGCACCGTGCCGTCGAGGTTGGCGCGGCTGACCTTCGAGCGCGGCGACGTGAGATCGCCGTCGGGGCCGATGGCCGCGCGGTTGTCGCCGATCGCGAAGTAGAGCTTGCCGTCGGGGCCGATGCTGAGGCCCCCGCCGTTGTGCGTGTCGCCGGCCGACGGCAGGCCTGCGATCAGCACGGTCTTCTGCATGCCGACGTCGCCGACCGCGGTGTAGCGGATGATCTGCTGCTCGGTGCTCGAGACGCACGCCGAGACGTAGACGTAGCCGTTCTGCGCGAACGCGGGGTCGAACGTGATGCCGTAGAGGCCGCACTCGCTCCAGTTGAGCACCGGCGTCACGGTCGCGAACGGCGTGGTGAGCAGCACGCCGTTCTTGATGATGATGATCTCGGCGGCGTTGTTCGGCCCCGAGCCGCGCACGTAACCCTGCCGCGTGATGAAGAGGCGGTTCGAGCCGTCGGGGGCCCACGCCATCGCGGTTCCGAGGGTGAACGCGGCGCCGTAGCGCGACTCGGTGAAGCCGGCGGGGTGACCGGTGCCGGCGAACGACGGGGAGACTGCGAGAACCGAGAGTAAGGCGAGGGCGCGGGTCGAGGTCATCGCGGTCGAGGGTACGGGGGTCGAGACCGCTCGCGGCGCACCTCCCCCTATATTCGGCCAAAGCCCAGTCGGCTCAGTACCGTACGCGCACGTCGTCGACGCGGACGCGCGTCATGCCGCCGTCGGCGGACGCGCGGGTGAAGCGGCCGCCGACGTTGAACTCGCACGCCGGGTGGCCGCCGTCGCCGCCGACGTCTTCGTACGCGAGCGGGCGCAGCGCGTCGTTGCGCAGCCCGGTCAGCGGCACCTGCAGCGTCGTGTACGCGATGGACCGCGGAATCGTCATCGGCTCGAGCCGGAAGATCTCGCTGCAGCCGGGGCCGAACACGAGCCAGGTGCGCGCGAACGTCGCGAAGCTGGTGCCGTCGTTCGAGATGCGCAGCTCGAGCATCGCGTTCGCGAAGCCGCCCGCGCGCAAGTGCGCGAGCGAGACCGCGAAGCTGCGAACTTTGAGGTTGTTGCCGCAGACGGCTTCGACGCACGTCGGATCCTGCGAGGGCATCCACTCGAGGTGGCGACCCGGCCCGGTCTGGTCGGCCACGTCACGAAAGCTCGGCGGGGCGTACCCGGCGCCGGCGGGCGGAGCGTCACGGTAGATGACCACTTCGTTCGGCAGGTCCGGCTTCGTGGTGATCGCGATGGCGTCGCTCTTCGCGACGCACAGCGCCGAGTCGTACACCCACAGCTGGGCCGCGTAGCTGGTCTGCGGCATCAGCCCCGTCGCGTGCGTGGCCTCGACGAGGTCGTTCGTGCCGGAGGTGAACGGCAGCGCGAAGCTGCCGAGCTCTTCGTTCTGCGCGGGGCCGAAGACCTGCTCCGCGGAGGTACCGATCTGCGCGGCGCTCGCGGCGAGGTGCAGCTCGTAGCGGACGAACTTCGAGCGATCGCCGGCGGGCGACCAGCGGTAGCGAATCGTGTTCGTGGTCGCCCACTCGGCGCGGAAGGCGGCCGGAGCCACCGCACACGGCGACTCGACGCAGCGATCGATCAGCGGCGCACAGAGCCACCCCGGCGCGCACGGGCAGCGCTTCTCGGCGAGGTCGATCGGCGTGACGCAAGCGGTCAGCACGAGCGGCAGCAACGGGCGCAAGGCGCCACAGCCTACCTGACCGCGCGTCTCCGGAGCGGCCGGAGCGCGAGGTCGAGGAGACGCACGATCAGTACGCCGCGTAGACGGGGAGCCGGCTGGAGTCGGAGGCGAGGGCGAGATCCTTGAGGTAGATCCACGAGTCTCCCCACGGAGCCGACGTGTTCCCGACCGTCGTGGGAATGCGGATGAGCTTCGCGCCCTGATTGTCGAGCAGCCGGTTGTAGTAGCTGAACATCGGCGAGGCCGGAGCCGGCTGGCCGCCGATGAACTCGGCCCTCTTCACGAGGCCACCGGCCTGCGCGCCCTTCTCGCGCCACCAGGCCTCGTACACGCTCGTGTTCGTGTTCGGCGCGCCGCTCATGTCGAAGTGAAAGCGAACCAGGTACCAGCGGTTCGGCAGAATGAAGCGGTCGTCGTCCGACGCCACGTTCACGTTCGGGTAGAGATAATCTTCGAGGCCGCTGCCCATGAGGTGCGGGTGGTAGGCGCGCGCGCCGGTCGCGCCGGAGTGCAGGCCCCGCGTCTCGAACGCGAGCGCGGCGGGGCTCGGCTGATTGACCATTCTCCCCTGCCCCGAGAGATCCATCGCGTGGGGGCGGAAGCCCATCAGCCACGCGGTGTCTTCGGTCGCGCTGGGGTACCCCGTGCGCGAGCCCAACAGCGGGTAGATGAACTTGTTGCGGCCGACGATGACCGAGCGCTTGCTGCTCGCGGCGTCGTCCTGAACGTACATCCAGAACTGGATCCAGAGATTGGCCGGAAAGGCGCCCGGCATGCCGCTGCCGAGCTGCACGTAGTAGTCGGGCTGCCCCATCAGCGTGTTCGCGCGTGTCTCGAGCACCAGCGCGTTGCCGCCGCCGGGAATCCCGCTCGTGTCACCCTCGATGGAGCTGACCGTGTAGAGGTAGCCGAGCGCTCCGCCGGGGTTCGTCTGCTCGTCTTTGATCCCCGTGTAGCCCGCGCCCATGACCGCCGCGCGCTTCGTCGCCGCGCCGTCGAGGCGGCCGAGCGTGTAGTTGACGGGGTCGAAGAAGATGAGCCCGCCGTCGGTGACGACGACGCTGCCGCCCGCGCTGCCGCCTGAAGAACCACCACCGGCCGTCGCGTTGCCGCCCGCGGTCGCGTTGCCACCGGCCGTCGCGTTGCCACCGGCCGTCGCACTCCCGCCGCCTTCGCCGCCGCTGACGGGCGGTGGGCTGCATGCAGCCAGCAGCACGATCACGCATGAGCTCGCTCGGTTCATGCCGGTGATGATCGCGCCTCTCGCCGCCATGCCGCGCTATCTTCCGCAAAAGCCAGCGGGCGCTGGTGCTTAGGGCACGAGCTGATCGGCGAGCGCGTTGATGTAGGTCTCGATCGCCGTGTAGCCGCTCGCGAGCACGGTCGCGTGATCGTCGCCGTTCGACGGGCTCAAGCCGTGCGCGGTCTCCCACGCGTCGGCCATGCCGTCGTCGTCGGCGTCCACCGGCGGAGCCGCGGCCGTGAGCCCCGCCATCAGCGGGTGCGCTCCGCTCGAGGCGTTGCCCTGCGCGTCGAGCTGCTGGCGGATGGCGCACCCGAACTGACCGGTGCGGTTGCGGGCCTCGGTGACCGCGTCGCGCGTGACGACGTCGCGGGGGAAAGCGCCCGATCGGTTCAGCACGAGGTCGCGCGCCGCCACGGGCGAGACGATCACCGGCGGCACCCAGCCCGGGTAGCTGCTGTAGTCGTGGCGCGCGGGCGCGCGGTTCGACGTCGGCACGTTGCCCATGCCGGCGCCGCCGAGCAGGCCATGCGTCGCGGTCCACGGATCGTTGAACGCACCGAACGGGCTCGTCGCGCTCTCGTCGAGGTAGTTGTCGGCGAACCAATACTGCGGGTCGGTCGCGCTCGCCTGCGAGCCGCCGATCCAGAACGGCTTCGCGATGCCGCCCGAGGTGCCGGAGCGGTAGTAGTTGCCGATCACGTTGAACGCGCCGGTCGCCGGGTTGTGGTGCGTGAGCCCGGTCTGGTGGTTGTAGACGAGCATGTTGATGACGTCGAAGGGGCCGTCGGCGAGCGCCGGGTTGCGGTCGCGCACCGTGAGCATGCCCGTGCGCAGAATGCTGCCGCGCCCGCCGCGGCGGTTCAGCACGCCGTAGGCGTGGTTCGCGCTGCCCGCGCTGTTCAGGCACGGGTGCTCGAACAGGGAGTCCTGAATCGTCCAGTCGTGCGCGCCGCCCCACATGTCGAGGGTCTCGTCGACGCCCCACGACAGGCTCACGTGATCGAGAATGAAGCGCGACTGGCTCGAGAGCCGCATGGTGTCGCACTGGTTCTCCGCGACGCCGGGCCGGCAGATGTGCCGCACGCGAACGTGCCGGATGATCAGGTTGTTCACGCGCGAGCTGCCGTCGGACTCCGCGAACGGCGCCCAGAGGCGCCCGACGATCGTGATGCCGGCCCCCGGAGCGGTCTGGCCCGCGATCGTGACGTTCGGCTCGGTGATGTCGAAGTCGCCGTTGATGAGACCGCTGACGGCGAAGACGATGATGCGGGGGCCGGTCGCGCGCAGCGCCGCGTCGAGGCTGCCGGGGCCCGTGGCGTCGAGCGTGGTGACCTTGATGACGCGGCCGCCGCGGCCGCCGGTCATCTTGGCGCCGAAGCCCTCGGCTCCGGGGAACGCGAGCACGGCGCCGGAGCTGCCGCCCGCGGTGCCGCTGCTGCCGCCTGCGGTCGCGCTCCCGCCTGCGGTGCCCTGCTGCCCGCCCGCGGCGCCGGTACCGCCAGCTGTGGTGACGGCGCCGCCGGCGGCCCCGCCTCCGGCGGTGGAGCCGCTGCCTCCGCCGGTGCCTCCCGCCATCTCTCCCTCGCAGCACATCAAGGCGCAGCCGATCGCGACGAGCGTTCTCATCCGCGCGACCGTACCGCTGCCAGGTCGGGCTGGGAGGAACGACCCCCTATGTTCGGCTATCTCGGCTTGAGGTACAGACAGCGGCGCATGCGCTTCATCGTCGCGTCTCTGCTGCTGTCGGCCTGCGGTGCGGCCAACCTCACCTTGAGCCCGGGCAACGCAGGAGGCGACGGCGCGGCGGGCGGCTCCGCCGGGGCAGGAGGCAGCGGCACCGGCGGGGGCAGCTCGAGCGCAGCCGGCGGCTCTGGTGTTGCCGGCGGCTCCGGTGTTGCCGGCGGGTCGGCCGGCGGCATGGCGGGGCCCTGCTCCGCGACGACCTGCGCGTCCGGCTGCTGCGGCACGTTGGGCAACTGCCTCCCCGGCACCGCGGACACGGCGTGCGGCACGATGGGCGCAGCGTGCACGGCCTGCCTCACGGGTCAGGTCTGCGGCGCGACGACCCGGCGATGCGAAGCGCCGTTCAACATGAACGCGACGTACACCGTGGTGCCGACTGCGGCGACCGTCGCCGCCATGAAGCCGGGCGGCGGCGACTGGGACGATCTCTCCGACCCCGACTGCGGCATCGAGCTCTTCTGCCCGGTGAACGCGGTCAACGCCACGGCGACCGCGGACTCGCGCACCGACACCTTCAACCCGACGTGGACGAGCACGTCGGGGACGTGCCGGCTGACCGCGATGGAGCTGATCGACCAGGGCTTCGCGTTCAGCGCGTTCGAGAACGATCTGTTCAGCAACGACTCCATCAGCCCGAGAAGAACCGTGGCCTTGACGCAGGCCGAGCTCCTCTCGGGGACGAAGACGATCACGAACGTCGGCGGGCTGACCTCCGTCACGTTCCGCTTCAGCACTCCGTGACCGCGCCGGCCCGGTAGGTCACCACCGGGCAGCTCACGTTGCCGATCAGCCGCTCGGGCAGGCTCCGCCCGAACACCCGGCCGAGCGCGGAGCGCGGCCGCGCCTCCAGCACGAGCAGCTCGATGCCCTCGCGCTCGACGAACGCGGCGATGCACGCCGCCGGGTCGCCGAGCTCGACCGCGTGGCGGAACGGCACGGCGGCGTCGTCGGGCACGAGCCTCGCGAGCCGGCGTTCGGGCTCACCTCGGCTCAGCGCGACGGCCGCGTGGAGCAGCCCCTCGCCCTCGGCGGGATCCAGAGGCAGCACGTGGAGCACGATCACCGTCGCACCCCGCTCGGCGGCCAGCCGCGTCGCGAGCCGCAGCCCGCCGCGCACGTCACCCGCGAAGTCGGTCGCGAAGAGGATCTTGGGCTCGCGCACTGCCGGTGGCCGGGACACGGGCGCCGGTGGCGCCAGGGTCATCGTCGCCGGGCGCATGGTCAAACCTCCCCCGGCAGAGCGCGGCGCTCGCGCCGGCGCGCCACCCGCGAGGCGCCGAGGGCGCGAAGCGCGGTGCGCTGAGCCCGCGCTGCCGCGAGATCGAACGCCTCGCGCGGCTCGACACCGCGCTCCTCGATCACGATCGACTGCCGGCCGGCGAGCACCAGCTTCAGGCGGCAGAGGGTGTCGACTCCGCCGCGGGGACCGTTGAGGTCCTCGAAGCGGACGGTGGCGCGCACCACCAGCGAGCCCAGCTTCTTCAGCTGGCGCTCCATGCGGCCGCCGATGTGCCGCAGCGTGTCGCCGTCCAGCGCGATGTCTCTCGTCGTACGGATGTTCAGGGGGATCGAAGGCATGGTGACTCCAGGCGCTCGCTCTCGAGCGCCGGTGAAGGGTGAGAGGTTGGAGTTGCGCCGCGCCAGCGTCAGCTGCGCGCAGCGCGCACGCCCGGGCAGGCCGTCGCCCGCGAGCTCACGGCGAGCACCCGCACCGGTGCCTGCGCGCGACGGCGCTGCAGCTCACTCGTGGTGGGGCGGGCTCGACGGAACATGATCCTGAAGACCCCATAGGAACGTCGCGCGAGACGCGCAACTGCCCTTGCGCGACCGCGGCGCCCTTCTTACGAGGCAAGCTGGGACTCGTCATGAACCGCCGCGCCGCACATCGTGAGCTGAACCTGGGCGCGCGTATCAATGACTGCCCGGCTCCTGGCGCTGCGACGCGCTCCCGCTGATCGCCGCGCCCTCCTCCACACCCCACCCTCTTCACCCGCGGCCGCTGGCCTCGAGGAGCACACCCATGCAGACCCTGACCCGTTTCCTCCCTCCCATCTACGTGACGCACGAGAACTTCGAGCAGCTGGCGAGGCTCGTCGACGCCGCGTCGCTGGGGCCGCGCGCCGACGTGGCCGCCAGGCTCGATTTCGAGCTCGGCCGCGCCGAGCTCGTCGACGCCCGCGACATCGCGCCCGACGTCGTCACCATGGGCTCGAAGGTGATCTTCGAAGACGTCGACGCGCGCAAGTGGCGCGAGGTCGAGCTCGTCTACCCGCATCAGTCCGACTCCGAGCTGGCGCGGATCTCGGTCTTCGCTCCGGTGGGCATGGCGCTGCTCGGCCTCCCGCAGGGCGAGGCGATTCACTGGCCGCTGCCGGCCGCCGGCGCGCGCACGCTGAAGGTGGTGCGCGTCGTCTACCAGCCGGAGGCCGCCGCGGGGCTCAGCGGGCTGCGCCGCGCCGCACCCGCGCCGTGACCTGGATCATCGCTCCGCCGTGAGGCGTGGGCGGGTCGAACTGCAGATCGGTGCGGTTCTGAAGCCCCTCCCACAGACGGATGCCGCGGCCCAGGATCACGGGCAGGAAGGTGAGGCAGAGCTCGTCGACGAGCCCGGCGTCGAGCCCCTGCCGCACCAGGTCTCCGCCGTCGAGGTAGACGTCTCTACCGCCGGCCGCCGCCTTCGCCTCTGCGACGAGCTGGGCGATCGGCCCCTGCACCGCCCACGCCTTGCCGCCCTTCGGCGCCGGCGGCAGCGCGTGGTGCGTCGCCACCAGCACCGGGCGATCGCCGTAGTGCCACGCGTCGTAGTCCAGGAGCACCTGGTAGGTGCGCCGCCCCATGAGCAGCGCTCCGATCTGGCCGAGGAACTCCTCGAACCCGAGCCCTCCGCCGGCTCCCGCCTCCGGCGGGGGAGCGTGATCGCTGAGAAACGAGAGGTCGTGGTCCGGGCCGGCGACGCAGCCGTCGAGAGAACAGCCGAGGTAGACGCGCACGCGCGCAGCGGTCATGGGGCGAGACCTATCAGAGGCGGTCACGGTCTGGTGACGGCGCGACATCGCGCGGCGCGCGGGCAGCGGGACCCGTATCTCGACGGAATGGACATCGTCCTCGCCGTCGTCGCGATCGTGGCTGCCATGGCGTTGCCGTTCGCCGCGATCAACGCCAGCACCCGCACCGACTCCCGGTAATCACGCAGGCTTCGCGCGCTCGAGCGTTGCAGACTGCATCGGCGCACTTGCAGTTTGCGCCGGTCGCGACCGGCCCCCCCGAGGGTGCCGCGCTGGCCCACGCTTCGCATCGCGACGCGCGTGCAGAGCCGTCAGTCGATACGCGTGTGGCTCGCGGCGTCGCTGGCCACCGTCGCCACGAACGCCGCAGCCGCCGGCGAAGACGCCGGAGCCGGTGCCACCGCGCCGAACTTCGTTCGCTATCTCGAGTGGGTGCTCGATGTCCGCCTGAGCGCGGCGCAGCTCGACGAAGCGAACGGGCTCGTGGCCCGCGCCGCCTCGAGCCCCAACGTCGACGATCGCCGGTTGATCGTTCGCGCCGTCGAGCTCGAGCAGGAGCTGGCGGGTCACTCCGAGACCGAGCTCGCCAGCCTGCGGTGGAGCGTCGAAGACGAGTACCTGAAGAGCCTGCGCGGCCGCTACCGGTCGTCTTCGGTCGCCCGGTGGATCCTGAAGGTCAAGGCCGACGCCACGCGCCCGCTCACCCCGGGCAAGCCGCCCCTCACGCGGCTCGCGGCCGACTGCCTCACCGAGCTGTCGGCCTTCGTGCTCGGCGAGGCGCGAGGCAGCCGCACTGCCGCCGACCCCGCGACTCGAGCGGCGCTCGGCAAGGAGCTCGTCGCTGCGTGGCCCCTGCTGTCCGACGCCGAGCGCCTCGCCGTCACCGCGGCCCCGTCGGAATGGGCGCGGCTGCGGGCAGGCTGGGCCTCGGCCGACGACGGCCGGCGGGAGCAGCTGCGCGAGATCTGGCGGGGCCTGCTCACCCCGGACGCCGGGGAAGTGAAGACGCTCGCGCTCGCCGCGATTCCGCTCGCGGTCGACGCTCCGAGGTGGCGCTGACCGCGCGTCGAGGCTGAACGACGATGCCCCCCCAGTCGACCGTTCCGGAGGACGTTCAGACCTTTCTCCGTGAGCGCATCCGCTCGTTCGAGGAGCTCGAGACGCTGCTCCTCTTGAGGCGCCTGCGCCCGGACGCGTGCGGCGCCGAGCACGTCGGCGAGCAGCTGAAGATCTCGAGCACCATCGCCGAGGAGGCTCTCGAGCACCTCCGGGCACAGGAGCTGCTCGAGCTCCGCTCGGGCTCCCCCGGCGCGGGCTTCGCCTACCGCCCCAAAGACCCGGTGATCGACGGTGTCGCGGGGAAGCTCGCGGACGCGTACCGCGAGAACCGCATCGAGGTCATGAGGCTGATGACGAGCAACGCGATGGAGCGGCTGCGGGGGTCGGCGGTGCGCACGTTCGCCGACGCCTTCCTCGTGGGGAGAAAGAGAGATGGCTGAAGCGGTCTATCTCATGTGCGCCGCGACGAGCGTCGCCTGCGCCGTGCTGCTCTGGCGCGGGTACGCGGCCAGCAAGGCACGCATGCTGTTCTGGGGCAGCCTGTGCTTCCTCGGCCTCACGGTGAACAACGTGCTGCTGTTCGTCGATCTCGTGCTCGTGCCGAACGTCGACCTGACGCTGCTGCGCGGCGCCGTGGCCCTCGTCGCGATCGCGACCCTGCTGTTCGGTCTGGTCTGGGACTCCAAGTGAACGCGGAGGAATCATGAAGCTCTTCCTGTGGGGAGCCCTGGCGGCCTCGTGCTGGGCGGCGGGCCTGCACTTTCTGCGGTTCTGGAAGGACAGCCGCGACCGACTCTTCGTGTTCTTCTTTCTCGCGTTCTGGGTGCTCTCGCTCAACTGGCTGGGGCTCGCCCTGATCGACGAGCCGACCGAGACCCGGCACTACGTGTACGCGGTGCGGCTGGTCGCCTTCATGCTCATCATCGCCGGCATCATCGACAAGAACCGCCGCGGCCGCGGGGCTTGAGCGCCCATTTCTTGGAGCACGGCCCCCTCACGACGCCAGGCCCCTCGCAGGAGCCGTGAGCCGCCCGCCGGCTCCGCGCTCGAGCGCATCGGCCAGCTCGGCGAGCAGCTCCCGCGCCGCCGCCACCTTCGCCGGCGACGTGTACTCGAGCACGTGCCGCACCGCGCCCTCGACCGTGCCCCTCGCGTCGGCGTCGATGGCGCGGCCCGCATCGGTGAGGCCGAGAAAGGTGCGCCGCCCGTCCCTCGGGTCGCGCCGGCGCGCGACGAGCCTCCGGCGCGCGAGGCGCCGCAGCACGCGGGTGATGGCGCTCGGGTGCACGTGCAGCACGAGCGCGAGCTGGCCCACGGTGATGCCGGGGAAGCGGCCCACGAGCCGCAGCACGAAGCGCTGCTGCGCCGTGATGCCGAGCGACGCCTCCATCCGCTTCGACGTGCTCTGGAGCTGGTGGTCGACCGCCCAGATCAGCCGCAAGACGTCGAGCACCTCACCCAGCGGCGGCAGCAGCAGCCGCTCTCGTCGGTCTTCGTGCATGGGTCTTGCCCTCCTGCCGTACGGGTGCGGGTCTGAGCGCCAGGAGCCTCTCGATGAGCTCGTCGATCGCGCGCTGGCGCCGCAGGTAGAACGCGGCACGCGACGACGCCCGGCACCCGACGCGAATCGTCAGCAGGCCCGCGTGCTCCAGGGCGAAGACGTCTTCGTCCGTCTCGTCGTCGCCGACGTAGAGGGCGGTGTCGCAGCCGTGCCGCACCCGAGCCTCCGTCAGCGCCAGCCCCTTGTGCGGCCCTCCCGGCGGCAAGAGGTTCACCACGTGCTTGCCGCCGATGATCCGCAAGGGCTCGAGCTCGCGCGCGACCTCTGCGATCGCGGCCTTCGCGGCGCGCTTCTCGCGGCTCTCGCGGTAGTGCACGGCGACCGAGAACCGCTTGTTCTCGAGCACGACGCCCCGCAGCGGGGCCAAAGACCGCTCGAGCACCGGCCACCAGCCCGCCACGACGCTCGCGAACTCGGCGCCCCGCCGGCCCGGCTCGAGCCCGTGGTTCCCGACGACGTCGACGAACGCGAGCCCCTCGAGCCGCGGCCTGAGATCGGCGACCGCGCGGCCCGAGATCGCCGCGCACGGGTAGCGCCGGCACAGCCTCCGCATCAGCTCGGCGGTTCGCGGGCGCATGGCGGCGGCCTTCGGCTCGGCCACGATCGGCGCGAGCGTGCCGTCGAAGTCGAACGCGAGCAGCACGTTCGAGGCGGCGAACTGCCGGAGGACGTCAGCATTCGCGCGAGCGAGGACATCGAGCACAGGTCGCGGACGGTAGCGAGAATTGGTTGCAGCGACAACGAATTCATGCGCCTTGCCACGGCCACGCTGCGGGACAATAGTTTGAGCTCAAACGAATGTCTCGACCGCCCACCCTGCTGGCGCGGCTCGCCGCCTCCCGGGCTGCCGCAGCGCCCGCGCTCCGTGCGCGGTTCAACCGCCTGCGGCTCTCGGCGCAGGCGGCGCTGTTCGCGCTCGCGCCGTCGGAGCCGCAGTACGTCTTCGCGATCACCGTCGTGATCGGCGCGGTGTGCGGCCTCGTCGCGGTCGGCTTTCACCTGAGCATCCGGGCGGCGGAAGCGCTGCTCATCGACCGCGCGCTCGCGGCGAGCGGCTGGAGCTGGATCGCGTGGACCCTGATCACGCCCACGGCCGGCGGGCTCCTCGTGGGAGCGGGCCTCACGTACCTCGTCCCCGCCGCGCGGGGCTCGGGCATTCCCCAGGTGAAGCAGGCGTTCGCGCAGCGCGACGCGCGGATCCGCTTCCGCGACGCCGTCGGGAAGTTCGTGCTCTCGGTGCTGCAGATCGGCTCGGGCGCGTCGCTCGGCCGCGAGGGCCCGACGGTCTACCTGACCGCGGGCGTCGCGAGCCTGCTGGCGCGGGCGACGCCGCTGGGCGCGAGCGACCGCCGCAGGCTGATGCCCGTCGGGGTCGCGGCCGGCATCGCGGCGGCCTTCAACGCTCCGATCGCCGCGGTGACGTTCACCATCGAAGAGATCGTGGGCGCGCTCGATCAGACCGTGCTGGCGGGCGTGGTGGTCGCCGCCGCCGTGGCCGCCGTGATCGAGCGCAGCGTGCTCGGCGTTCACCCGGTCATCGGGGTCAGCGAGAGCTACGGCCTGGAGCACGCGTCGTCGCTGCCGCTGTACGCGCTGCTCGGGGTGTGCGCGGCCTTCGTGTCGATTCTCTTCAGCGACGCGCTGCTCGAGCTGCGCGCCGCCTTCCGCCGCACCCGGCTCGGGCCCCGGTGGGCTCACCCGGCCGTCGGGGGCCTCGTCACGGGCGCGGTGGCGGTCGCGGTGCTGCTCTTGTTCAAGTCGCGCGGCATCACCGGGGGCGGCTACGAGACGTTGGGGCTCGCGCTTCACGGCCGCCTGGCCGTGCACCTGCTCGTCGTGCTCTGCCTCGCGAAGGTGCTCGCGACCGTCTTCTCGTACTCGAGCGGCGGGGCGGGCGGCGTCTTCGCGCCGTCGCTCTTCATCGGCGCGATGCTCGGCGGCGTGCTCGGGTGGGTCGAGCTCGCGCTGCTCGACCACGGCAGCCACGAGCTGGGCGCCTTCGCGCTGGTCGGCATGGGGGCGGTCTTCGCCGGCGTCGTCCGCGCCCCCATCACGTCGGTGCTGATCATCTTCGAGATGACCGGCGGCTACGGCCTGGTGCTGCCGCTGATGATCGCGAACATGATCTCGTACGGCCTCGCGCGCCGCTTCCGGCCCACGCCGCTCTACGACGCCCTGCTCGAGCAGGACGGCGTGCACCTGCCTGCGCGCTCGAGCTCGCAGTCGCTGGAGCACCTCGACGTGCGCAGCGCGATGAGCGAGGGGACGCTGACGCTGACCGCCGACCTGACGGTCGCGGCCGCGGTCGAGGCGGTGAAGGGGCGCACCTTCTCGGTGGCGCCCGTCGTCGACGCCGCCGGCCGCCTCGTCGGTGCGGTGTCGCTCGCGAACCTGCGCAAGGCTGCTCCCGAGGACACCGTCGGCGGGCTCGTCGCCGAGGCGCCGGCCGTGAGCGCCACGGCGCGGCTCAGCGACGCCGCCGCGCAGATGGGCGCGCGCCGGGTGCGGCAGCTGGTGGTGCTCGACGCGTCGGAGCGCGTGGTCGGCGTGCTCGCCATGAGCGACGTGCTGAGGGCGCACGCGCGCGCCGCGGCCGCCGCCCGCGCGCCCGAAGAAGAGCGCGCCGAGCCGGCGGGCGAGGCCCTGCTGGCCACCCGGGTCGGCCTGCTCGCCATCGACGCCGCGCCCGTGCCGGTGTCGACCGCCCTGTCGGACGTGCTCGATCGGCTCGTCGGGGCGAGAGGCGCGACCCTGCCGCTCGAGCCCTCCGGCGGCGCATACGCGGTGCTGGAGCTGGAGCACGTTCGCGAGCTGTGGCCGCAGGGCGAGCAGCTCGACGGGGTCGTGATCGCCGCCGACGTCGCGCGCAAGGCTCCGGCCATCGGCAGCGACGCCGACCTGCTCCGCGCGCTGGAGCTGATGGACCGCGAGAAGCTCGACGCGCTGCCGGTCGTCGACGGGCCCGCGGGGAGCCCGCCCCGGGGCGTGCTGCTGCGCGCCGACGTCGGGCGTTTTCTGTTCGCGCACTACTCGCGCCGCGCGCGCGGGGGTGCCGGCGTGAGCGTCACGCCCTGAGGCGGGCCTGCCGTGGCCGCCAGCGCGCTCACCACGGTACGCACCGCGTCTTGCAGCGGGGCGTGCTCGAGCTCGAGGGTACCGTCGCGGTCGAGCGCCTCGACCGCGGCGCGTGCGGGAGGCAGCCACAGCGCCGCGCGCGGGCCGCCGCAGGCCTCGAGCACCTCGACCGAGGCGACGAGCGCGGCGCGAGCCGGCGCGAGCCGGTGGAGCGGGCCGGAGCCGTCGAACGCCGCGGACGCGGCGCGCGCGCGGGCGAGGGCCGCTGCGGCCCCGGGCCGGCGGCCGCACGGCAGCGCGCCGAGGCCGAGCACGAGCTCGTGGAGCACGCCCGAGAGCTCGAGCCTCAGCGCGTCGAAGTGCGCGCCCGAGAGCCGCGCCGCCCGCTCTCTGAGGCGCGCCACCGCGACGTGGACGTTCTGGGGCGGCACGCCCGCATCCCACTCGGGCAGCGGCTCGTCGTAGGCCGGCAGCGGCGCGGCTCGCGGGGGAGGCGAGGTCACCGCGGGCGGCTCCACGGGGGCGTGTCTGCCGCAGGCCGTGAGGAGCGCACAGGCCGCGAGGAGGTCTACCCAGCGCGTGCGCGGGCGCTGCCGCCGCGCCGGCTCAGTGAAGCGCCGCAGGTTGATGCCCCTCGCCCCGGGGGAGCCGGACGGTGACGGTGGTGCCGCCTCCGGCGGCGCCGATCGAGATCGTGCCGTGGTGGGCCTCGACGAGCTTCTTCGCGACGTAGAGCCCCAGCCCGGCGCTGAACCGGTCGACGTTGGGGCCGCCCTTGGCGAAGGGCTCGAACACGCGCGGGAGCACCCGCTCGTCGATCTGCCCGTCATTGTGAACGGACACCTCGACCGCGGCGGGCGTGCCCTTCGACCGCACCGAGATCGGGGTGCCCGGCGGGCTATGGCGAACGGCGTTGTTGATGAGGTTGCTCACCACCTGCGCGATGCGATCGTCGTCGAACCACGCCCAGCCGTCGCCGTCGTGGTCGAAGTCGATCACCCGATCGGGGTTCGCGGCCCGCGCCTCGTCGACGAGCACCCCGGTCGACTGGTGCAGATCTCCGGCCGCCGGGCTGATGGGGATGTCGAGCCCCGCTTGAAACCGCGTGACGTCCATCAACAGGCCGGCGATGCGCTCGACGCGGGTGGCGTTGCGGACGATGCTCGCGCGATACCGCTCGACCGCCCCGGCGTCGCCGGCCTTCTTCGCGAGGCGATGAGCCCCGAGGAGGATCGCCGTGACCGGCGAGCGGATGTCGTGCCCGACGATTCCCATCAGCTGCTGCTGAAAGGCCGTGGCTTCGTCGAGGCGCCGCTGCGCATCGCCGAGCCTGCGGAGGGTGGTTCGCAGCGAGGCCGCCAGAGCGGCGATCACGAGCAGCGCGAGCGCGAGCGCGGCGCCGACCGCGACGAAGGCGAGGGCGTCGGTGCGGTCGGACGCCCGCCGGGCTTCGGCGACGTGGTCGTTCGCGGCGCGCGCCAGGGCGCTCATGGCCTCGTCGAGATCCTCCCGGGGAGGCTGAACTTCGCGGGCGAAGAGCGCGATGCGCTCGTCGGACGTCGTCGAGCCCAGCGCCGCGACGAGGCGATCTTCCGCCGCCGACAGCCGCGTCTCGACCTCCTGCAGCGCGCGGACGTCGCCGCCGAGCTGCGCGACGGGGCCGGCCGCCGCGAGCACCTCGAGCCGGCGCTGGAGATCGTCTCTCGCCGAGCCGTGGCTCGCGATCTCCGACGGTGTCGCGAGCAGGAGCGCCGTGCGCAGCTTTCTCGCTCGCCGCTCGCTGGCGACCTGCGCCTGCTCGACCTGGCGGGCGACGCCCTCGTACACGCCAACCAGCGAGTGCTTCGAGCGGACGGTGACCTGGAGGGCGACGACTCCGGCGACGCCGACGAGCACGACCACCAGCGCGGCGATGGAGAAGATGACGGCGAGGGCACGCAGCATGGAGCTGCGGTCGTGCGAATTGCGGCGGCTGCCGGGCAGCGTCATGCCCAGCTTCCGATGCATCGCCTGTTCCGAGGCGCACCCGGTGCGTTTCTGCGGGGCCTTGCCGGCGCGCGAGGGGCGTCTTGCCCCGGTTCCCGGGCGCCGTGGGCGTGGGCAGCGAGGCCCCGCCTACGCTGCCGCCGCGACGGTAGGCGTCACCCAGACGCTCCGCCGCGCGCGCGCGACGACCTCTTCGGTCACGGTGCGCCCGAAGAGCGTGGGGCTGCGCGCCCCCGCTCCGATGACGATGAGATCCGAGTCGTGCTGGCGGGCGACCTTCAAGATGGCGCGGGGCGCGCTGGGGTCGTCGACGACGACGAGCTCGGCCCACGCGAGCGCCTCACCCGCCGCGGTGCGCAGCCGCTCGAGCCCGTCGCCCGCACTGGCCGACGGCCCCTGCACCGTGTGCACGACGACGGCCTTCGTCTCGAGGCGCTGCTGCAGGTTCGCGAGCTCGCGCAGCACCGGGAGGTGCGCGTGCGCGAGGCTGGTGGCCCCCACGACGCACCCGCCTCGCGCCGGGCGGGCGACGAGCACGGGCAGCCGGGCTCCCCGCGAGAGCTCGTCCGCGGCGCGCCCCGCCCAGCCGGTGGCCGGGAGCACCACGAGCTCGGCGCGAGCCGTGAGCGCCGCCGCGGCGACCTCGGCCACGAAGTCGCCCGCGATCACCTGGCAGGAGCCCGCGTCCAGCGGGTAGGGCAGCTCCCGGGCGGCCCAGCACTCGAGCTCCTGCCGCGCGGTCGCCGAGGCTCCGTGGCGCGACGGGACCACGCGCAGCACCAGCAGCCGCGCGGCGTTCGCGGCGGCGAGCGCATGGGCGCGCAGCAGCGCGACCGAGCCTGCGCGGTCGAGGCTGCACAGCGCGAGCAGCACGCTTCGGGGGGTCATGGTGAGTCCTTTCGATGGGGTGGGCGGCATTGCCCGCGTCGGCCTGGAACAATGCTCCGGGCGCTGCCGCGCCCTCTTTGACGGGCGTCAACACGCGATCGCCTCGAGCTGCCGCTCGACGGGTACCTGTCGGCGGAGCCCCGCCGATCGTTGACGCAGGTCAACACCGCGCCCGCCGGCCGCGGTAGACCTTCCCCATTGGCACCGCCCCGGGCGGGCCCCGGTGGCTGATACAGGTGACACACTCTCTCTTCCACGCGAGCCGGAGGTGCCGTTGCAGATCGAAGCGACGTCGTTGCGGGAGCTGATGCCCGAGGCCTGGCGCGCGGCCGGGCCGTTCGGTCTCGAGCTGTGGCACGCAGCCGCCGCGCCCCTGCTGGTGGTGATCTCGGCGCTGGCAGCAGTGCTCCTGTCGAAGGCGCTGCTCGCGCTCGGCGCGCGGGTCACGGCCCGCACCGCGGCGAAGTGGGACGACGCGCTGGCGCCGCGAATGACCGCGCCGGTGCGCCTCGCGCTTTCGGCCGCGCTGGTCTGGCTCGGCTCGCCGCTGCTCGGCCTGCCGGCGGCGTTCGAGGGCGGCGTCGTGCTCGCGAGCCGCGTCGCCCTGGGCCTCGCGCTGTTCTGGGCGCTCTTTCGCGCGGTGACGCTGGCCGCCTCGCAGGTGTCGGGGTCAGCCTGGGCGCGCGAGCGGCCCGGCGCCAAGGCGCTCGTCTCTCTCGGGGCGGGCGTCGCACGCGCCGCGCTGATCGCCGCGGCGCTGGTCACCGTGTTCGGAGCGCTCGGCTACCCCGTGGCGAGCCTGGTGGCCGGCCTCGGGCTCGGCGGGCTCGCGGTCGCCCTCGCCGCGCAGAAGACCGTCGAGAACCTGTTCGGCGCCTTCGCGCTCGCGGTCGACCAGCCGTTTCGCGAGGGAGACTTCGTGAAGGTCGACGACTTCGTCGGCACGGTCGAGCGCATCGGCATGCGGTCGACGCGATTTCGAACGCTCGACCGCACGCTGATCGCGCTGCCGAACGCGAAGCTCGCCGATTCGCGCATCGAGTCGTTCGCCGCGCGCGACCGCATCAGGCTCGCCTGCACGCTGGGCCTGACCTACGGCACCTCGGCGAGCCAGCTGCGGCAGGTGCTCGAGGGCGTCGAGCGCATTCTGCGCGCGCACCCCAAGATCTGGCCCGACGCCGTCGTCGTGCGGTTCAAGGAGCTCGCGGCCTACTCGCTCGACGTCGAGGTGATGGCGTGGTTCCAGACCTCGGACTTCGGCGAGTTCCAGGGCATTCGGCAGGAGGTGCTGCTCGGGTTCATGGACGTGGTGGAGCGCGCCGGCGCGTCGTTCGCGTTTCCGACGCGCACCGTTCACGTCCGCGCGTGAAGGGCGGCCTGACGGCAGCAGACGGTGATTGTTGTGGCCGTGCGATCGCGATTCCGCTCTAAGGCCGCCGTGACCGACGCACCGCCCAAGACGATTCTCCCCTGGGTCGTGCTGGCGCTCGTCGTCGCGGCCGGGGCGACCGTGGCGCCGCTCGCGGTTCCCGTGATCCTCGCCGCGTGGGTGTCGACCATCAGCCGGCCGCTGCTCGATCGCGTCGCGCGGGCGCTGAAGGGCCGCGAACGCGCGGCGGCCGTGCTCACCGTGCTGCTCCTCATCGTCCTCGCGCTTCCGATCACGGTGCTCATCGCAGGCCTCGTGTCGGGCATCGGCGAGCTGACCGCGCTGGTGGCGGGCAGCGAGGGGGCGCCGGCGGCGCTCAAGGCGCTCGTGTCGGACGCGGGCTCCGAGCCGCTCGAGCTCTTCGGCGGCTGGGAGCGGTGGCTCGCGTGGGCCCAGCGCTACTCCGGGCAGCTGTACCAGCTGGTGGGCGGCATCGCGGGTACGGCCCTGCGGCTCACCTTCGGGCTGCTCGTCTTCTTCCTCGGCGTGTGGACGTTTCTGCTCGAGGGGCCCCGCATCCGGAAGTGGTACGACGCCCACGTGCCGCTCGGCGCCGAGGCGCTGCGCCGCTTCGCCGACGCCTTCACCGAGACCGGCAGGGGCCTGCTCATCGGGGTCGGCCTGACGAGCGCGGCGCAGGCGCTCGCGGCCACCGTCATCTACATCGCCCTCGGCGTGCCGCGCGCCATCGTGCTCGGCCTCGTCACCGGGCTCGCCACGTTCGTGCCGGTCGCGGGTGGAGCGCTCGTCTGGCTGCCGGTGGCCGCAGGGCTCTATCTGACCGATCACCCGGTGAAGGCGGCGGTGATGATCGGGCTCGGCACGCTGATCATCTCGTCGATCGACAACGTGCTGCGCCCGATCTTCTCGCGCTACGGCAAGCTCAACCTCTCGGTGCTGATGCTGGTGGTGTCGGTCTTCGGCGGGCTCGCCGTCTTCGGGCCGTTCGGCGCGCTGATCGGGCCGCTGATCGTTCGCCTCGCGAAAGAGGGCCTCGCCCTGCTGCGAGAGGAGCGCGACGCCGCCGCCGCGGCGGGCCCGGGGCCGTCAGGCCGGTAGCTTCTTCCCCATGCGCACGAGCAGCGCGCCGACGACGCCCGCGGCGAGTGAGCCCACGAGCACCCCGGCCTTCGCCTGCTCGAGCATGTGCCCGGAGCCCGGGTACGCGAGCATCGCGATGAAGAGCGCGACCGTGAACCCGATTCCGGCGACGACCGACACCGCGAAGAGCTGGCGATACGAGGCCCCTCCCGGCAGCCGCGCCAGCTTGAGCTTCACGGCGAGGAACGTGAACGAGAAGATGCCGATGGGCTTGCCGGCGAGCAGGCCGAGCGCGACGCCGAGCGCGACGGGCGAGGTGAGCGACTCGAGGTCGAAGCGGCCGACGTGAACGCCCGAGTTCGCGAGCGCGAACGCCGGCATCACGAACCAGGCGACGATCGGGTGCCAGGCGTGGAGGAACCGGTCGAGCGGCGCCTCCATGTCTTCCAGCTGTTCCTCGATCGCGAGCACCTGGCCCGCGTTGCGCTCGGCGGGGCCGAGACCCGAGAGGTGGCTCGCCAGGTCGTCGAGCACCTCGCGAGGGGGGCGCAGCGGCCGGGCGGGGATCATGAGCCCGACGATCACGCCGCTGAGCGTCGCGTGAATGCCGGCCTGCTCCATCGAGTACCACAGCGCGATGCCGAGCCCGGCATAGACCAGGCCGTTCGTCACGCGCGCGCGGTTCCCCACGAACAGCAGCACGGTGAGCAGCACGGCGGCGAGCAGCCCGGCGAGGCTCACGCCGTGGCCGTAGAACACCGCGATGACGATGATGCCGCCGATATCGTCGAAGACGGCGAGCGCCGTGACGAAGACGACGAGCTCGCGGGGCACGCGCCGGTCGAGCATCGCGAGCACCCCGACGCAGAACGCGATGTCGGTGGCCATGGGGATGCCCCAACCCGCGGCTCCGGAGCCGCCCCGGTTGAAGGCGAGGAAGATGAGCGCGGGCACGGCCATGCCGCCGAGCGCGGCGATCGCGGGGAGCATCGCGGCCGAGACCGAGCTCAAAGCGCCGGTGGCGAGCTCGCGCTTGATCTCCATGCCGACGACGAAGAAGAACAGCGCCATCAGCACGTCGCTGATGAGCCCGTGAAACGTCGACTGGGCGGCGAGGCCCCCGGCCTGAACGCTCAGCGGCAGGTCGAAGACGGCGCTGTAGCTTTCGGGGTAGAGGTTCGCCCAGAGCAGCGCAGCGGCGGCGTTGGCGAAGAGCACGACGCCGCTGGCCGCTCGCACGCCGAGCAGCGCCTGAATCGGCCGCACCAGGCCGCCGAAGAGACCCAGCGATTTCGCCGTGATCTTGGGCACGGGTGGAGCGCCGACTACGTCCGCGATGCGCGAGAGGCGGGAGTCGCCCGCCGGCCGGAGCGCTGCTGTGGTTGAGGGAGCTGCGGTGCACGCGTAGCCATGGTCTTCTCTCTAAGGTTCAGAGCTGCGGGTTGAGGCGGACGACGAGAACCGAGCAGCGGGCGCGCATGATCACGTCCTCTGCGATGCTGCCGAGCACGACGCGCGCCACGCCGGTGCGGCCGCGGGTGCCGACGCAGATCGCGCGCGCGCCGATCTTCTGCGCGGTGTCGACGATCGCGGTCGCCGCGTAGCCGTCATCGACCAGCACCTGGCCGCTGGCGCCGAACCGCTTCAGCGCGTCGCCGAGGCGCGCCGCCGACTCTTCTCTCATCTGCAGAATGTCCTTCTGCGTCCACACCGGGTAGGCGGGCACCTCGCCGGGCATGCCCGCGGGCACCAGCAGGTGCGGCAGCGAGAGCGCGTGCAGGGCGGCGACCTTCGCGCCCGAGCGCTGCGCGAGCTCGACCGCCCGCTCGACGGCGGGCAGAGCGGGATCCGAGAAGTCGGTGGCGACGAGCACGGGCCCCTCGGTGGGCCCGGGCCGCGCGACCCAGACGGCGCAGTGCGCGTACCGCGCGACGCGCTCGGCGACCGCGCCGAGCAGGGCGCGCGCGCCGGTGGGCGCCCCGGCGCCGCCGACGACGATGAGGTCGGCCTTCGAGCGCTCGGCGCACTCGATGATCGCCGTGTGCGGCGCGCCGAACCCCACCTCGACCTGCACGTCGGCCGGCGCGCGCCCGGTCACCGCCGCGGCGCGCGCGCTCAGCCCGTCGAGCACCTTGCGCTCGAGCTCGACGAACCGCGCGTTGTCGGCCAGCGCGAGGTGCGGGAACAGCGGCGCGCTGCGCACCGCGTTGGGGATCGCGTGGAAGATCACCAGCCGCGCCCCGTACAGCCGCGCGAGCGCGTGCCCCTGGCGCAGGGCCTCGTCGGCAGCCGGCGACAGATCGGTCGCGCAGACGACCGTTCGAAGCGGGTCCATGCGGTCTGATACGGCGGCGTAGCGCCGAATACAACCGCCGTTCGCGGCGCCGCTCTTCCGAAGCGGTGGGCGAACGCTCAGCCGTCGACCATGCGGCGGAGCGCGGCGACGTCTTTGACGAGGTACCCGACCGGCTGCGGCACGACGATGCCCCTGGCCTTCCACTTCGAGAGGCGGCGGCTCGTCGTCTCGAGCGTCGTGGCGGCGAGAGAAGCGAGATCTTCCCGCCGGAGCTTGAGCGGCACGAGGATGCCGCCGGGGAAGTCGCTGCCGAAGCGGTCGACGAGCCCGAGCATCACGCGGGCGAGGCGGTGCTCGACGTCGCCGGCGCCCATCGCCTCGAGGCGGCGGGTGAGCCGCAGCACCTGCTGCGCGAGATCGATCGCGAGGGCGACGGCGGCCCGGGGCTGGCGCTCGAGCAGCTCGCGCACGTCGCGCGCCGGCACGAGCGCGACGCGGGCCCGGCGCAGGCACTTGACGTCGTACTGGTAGGCGGCGTTCAGCGTCAGCGAGATCTCGCCGAGCAGGTCGCCCGGCCCGGCGACGTCGATGATCATCTCGCGGTCGCGCTGATCGCGCGTCACCTTGAGCCGGCCCGCGAGCACCACGCCCAGGTATTCGGCCTTGCGGTTCTGGCCCCACAGCTGCTGGCGCGTGGTCAGCGTCACGACGCGGCAGCGGCGCGCGAGCTCGTCGCGGTCGGCCGGCCGCATGGACGCGAAGATCGGGGCCTTCGCCAGCGCCGCGGTCACGTCGTCGGCTTCGACCTGCTTCATTCGCGCCCGCACATAGCACGCGGTGGCGCCGCCGGCCGCGCCGTGCTTTGACGTGCATCAACGCCCGGTGCGGCGCTCGCCCGCGAGAGTGGCCAACGTATGAGCCCCTACCCCCCCATCGATCGGTTCGGCGTCATCGGCGACATGGAGACCGTGGCCCTCGTGGGCATGGACGGCTCCATCGACTTCATGTGCTTCCCCTCGTTCGACTCGCCGTCGATCTTCGCGCGCCTGCTCGACCACGAGAAGGGCGGGCACTACCGCATCGCGCCGGTGCTCGAGGGCGCGCGCCACAAGCAGATGTACCTGCCCGACACGAACGTGCTGTTCACGCGCTTCCTGTCGGCGGAGGGCGTCGCCGAGCTGTCCGACTTCATGACCGTCGTGCCGGGCGAGCACCGCCTGGTGAGGCGCGCCAAGACGGTGCGCGGCGAGGTGCACTACCGCATGGTCTGCGCGCCCCGCTTCGACTACGCGCGGGCCGCCCACCGCGTGGTTCGAACCGCCGACGGCGTGGTCTTCGAGTGCGCGGGCGACCGCCCGCTCAGCTTGCGGCTGCGCTCCGACGTGCCGCTGACGATCGAGGCCGGCGACGCGGCCGCGCGGTTCACCCTGAAGGCCAACGAGTCGGCGACGTTCGTGCTCGAGCTGGCGCAGGCCGGCGGCGAGTCCGAGAGCGCGACGCCCCACTTCGGCGCCGACGCGTTCAAGGCGACCTCGGACTTCTGGCGCGCGTGGGTCGCCCGCTCGACGTACCGGGGCCGCTGGCGCGAGATGGTGAACCGCTCGGCGCTCGTGCTGAAGCTGCTCACCTCGCGCCGGCACGGCTCGCTCATCGCCGCGCCGACCTTCGGCCTGCCCGAGCAGATCGGCGGCGTGCGCAACTGGGACTACCGCTACACGTGGATCCGCGACGGCTCGTTCACGCTCTACAGCCTGATGCGGCTCGGCTACACCGACGAGGCCGCCGCGTTCATGCGCTGGTTCGAGGAGCGCTGCCGGGAGCTCAACCCCGACGGCTCGCTCCAGATCATGTACGGCGTCGACGGCCGCCACCGCCTGCCCGAAGAGACGCTCGCGCACCTCGAGGGCTACATGGGCTCGAAGCCGGTGCGCATCGGCAACGGCGCGTACGATCAGCTGCAGCTCGACATCTACGGCGAGCTGATGGACTCGGTGTACCTCTACGACAAGTACGGCCAGCCGATCTCCCACGACACGTGGGTGAACCTGCGCCGGCTGGTCGACTGGGTCGCGGCGAACTGGCGGCTGCCCGACGAGGGCATCTGGGAGGTGCGCGGCGGGCGGAAGGAGTTCCTCTTCTCCCGGGTGATGTGCTGGGCCGCGCTCGATCGCGCCGTTCGCCTCGCGCGCAAGCGCTCGTTTCCCGCGCCGCTGCAGCGGTGGGAGGCCGTGCGCGACGAGATCTACTCCGAGATCTTCACCCGCTTCTGGGACGAGAAGCGCCGCGCGTTCGTGCAGTACGAGGGGGCGGGCACGACCGACGCCTCGAGCCTCTTGATGCCGCTCATCAAGTTCATCAGCCCGACCGACCCGCGCTGGCTGTCGACGATGAGGGCGATCGAGGCCGACCTCGTCGACGACTCGCACGTCTACCGCTACCGCCACGGCGTCGGCGCCCACGACGGCCTCGACGGCCAGGAGGGCACCTTCTGCATCTGCTCGTTCTGGTACGTCGAGTGCCTCGCGCGCTCGGGCGATCTGCAGCGCGCCCGGTACGCGTTCGAGAAGATGCTCGGCTACGCGAACCACCTCGGCCTCTTCCCCGAGGAGCTCGGCCCCGCCGGCGAGCACCTCGGCAACTTCCCGCAGGCGTTCACGCACATCGGGCTGATCAGCGCCGCGTACTACCTCGACCGCGAGCTGTCGGGCCGCCGCCAGCCGTGAGGCGGCCGGTCAGTGCCTCTCGTGCAGCAGCACCTCCATCAGCCGCGCGTCGACGTCGGCGAGCAGCTGATCGAGCGCCTCGGCGCCGATGCGGCCGTCGCGGTGCGCGTCGATCAGCGCGTCTTTCTCGGCGGTGAGCGCCCGGCGCAGCGCGGCGCGGCGCTCGGCCGCGACCAGCTCGTCTTTCTCGAGGTGCAGCGCTGCCGCCGCCTTCGTCGCTTCGTCGAGCCGCTGCTTGAACGCGGCCTCGAGCTCCGCGGCGACCGAGGCGTGCAGCGCGCCCTCGCGCTGCATGCGGGCGAGCTCGTCGAGCGCGGCGCTCGCGCCGCGGGCCGCGCCCCGCAGCCGCTCGTACTCGGCGTCGGCGGTGCCCTGGCCCACCAGCTTGAGCCGCCTGAGCAGCGGCCCCATGGTGAGCCCCTGAAAGAGAATCGAGAGGATCACGACGCCGAACGTCATCGTCTGGATCAGCGCCCGGTGCGGCATCGCTGCGGGCAGGCCGAGCACGAGCACCATCGAGAGGCCGCCGCGCAGCCCGCCCCAGGTGAGCACGAGCGCCCAGCTCCTGGGCACGGCCTCGCGCGTGCGCCGCAGCAGGAAGGTCACGACGAGCACGACGGCGGCGCGGCCCGCGGTCACCGCGAGCCACGCCACGCCGATCGGCAGCCAGGCGTCGAGCAGCGCGTCGATCTTCACCTCGAAGCCGATCAGCAGGAAGACGAGCGAGTTCAGCGCGAACGCGAGGTACTCCCAGAAGGTCATGACCGCGACGCGCGTCGACGGGCTCATGCCGGTGCGCGCCGCGTAGTTGCCGCACAGCATGCCCGCGGTCACCGTCGCGATGACGCCCGAGAAGTGGAAATGCTCGGCGGCGACGAAGCTCCCGTAGGCGGCGATGGTGGTGAGCGTGATCTCGATCATCGGGTCGTCGACCTTGATGATCACGAGCGAGACGGCGTAGCCGATGAGCAGGCCGACCCCGATGCCCATGCCCACGATGCGGACGAAGTCGAGCGCCGCGACCGGAACCGAGAACGGCCCGCCCGTCGCCACGGCGACGATGATGGTGAACACCACCACCGCGGTGCCGTCGTTGAGCAGGCTCTCGCCCTCGACCAGCACGGCGAGCCGCTTCGGGGCGCCCAGCGACTTGAACAGCCCGACCACCGCGATCGGGTCGGTGGCGGCGATCACGGCCGCGAACACCAGGCCGTGCACGAGCTGGAAGTCCTCGACGAAGTGGAGCCCTCCGGCGACCGGCACCAGCAGCGCCGCCGTCAGCACGATCGCGGCGACGAGGCCGGGCAGCGCGAGGGCGCCGATCGCCAGCTTGTTCGCGGCGAACGTCTTCGCGTCCAGCGCGAAGGCCGCCTCGAACAAGAGCCCCGGCAGGAACACGGCGTAGAGGAGCTCCTGGGTGAGGTGAGGCGGCTCGAACGCGTGCGCGGTGCCGAGCACCAGGCCGGCGACCACGAGCGCGACCGTGTACGGGATCTTGAAGCGCCGCGCGAGGAGCGCGACGGCCGTCGCCACCGAGAACAGCGCGACCATGGCGATCTCGACCTGCACGGCGCGGCGGGTGTACCGCACGGCTCTGCGCGCGTCACGGGCGGCGGGCGGCGGCGGCTTCTTCTTCGACCCGACGCGCGGTTGACGCCGGTCAACACCGCGCCGGGCCGGTCGCTGCATGGTGCGGGGCGAGGAGGCGTGAACCTGCAAAGCCGCGGAAAGGAGACCTCGCATGAACTCCCCTCGAAGCACCCTGGGCGCGCTCGACCCCTCGCCCGGGAACGGCCACCGCGGGCAGCGAACCTCCACCGCGCCCAGCGGCGGGCAGGGTAAGAGGGCCCGATGAAGCGTCTGCTCATCGTCTCGAATCGGCTGCCGATCACCGTGAAGGCCGGCGGCGGCCGCCTCTCTCTCGAGCCGAGCGCGGGGGGGCTCGCCACCGGCCTCAACGGTCCGCACACGCAGGGCGCGGGCCTCTGGCTCGGGTGGACGGGGCTCACCGAGCCGCTCGAGCCCGCGCTCGAGCGCGAGCTGAAGACCGCGCTCGACGAAAAGCGGCTCGTGCAGGTCGAGCTGTCGGCCGCCGACGTCGCCGAGTACTACGAAGGCTATTCGAACGGCGTGCTGTGGCCGCTGTTCCACCACTTCCTCGACACCATGCCGGTCGAGGGGGCGGGCTTCGAGGCGTACCGGCGCATCAACGAGCGCTTCGCCGACGCGGTGGTGGCGCGCTATCGCGACGGCGACCTCGTCTGGGTGCACGACTACCAGCTGCTCCTCGTGCCCGCGCTGGTGCGGCGGCAGCTGCCGCGCGCGCGCATCGGCCTGTTCCTGCACATCCCGTTTCCGCCGCAGGGCATCTTCCGCACGCTCCCCGGCCGCGAAGAGCTCCTCGAGGGCATGCTCGGGGCCGACCTCGTCGGCTTCCACACGGCCGAGTACGTGCGGAACTTCGAGGGCTCGGTGGTGCGCGTGCTGGGTCATTCGGCCCACGCGGGCCGCATCGGCTGGCAGAACCGGGCGGTGCAGGTCGCCGCACTTCCGATGGGCATCGACGCGGCGCACTACGAGAGCCTCGCGAAGGAGCCTGCGGTCGACCAGCTCGCGAAGGAGCTGCGTGGCGGCTTCGAGGGCCAGCTGCTCGTCGGCATCGACCGCCTCGACTACACGAAGGGCATTCCCCGGCGGCTGCTCGCGTTCGAGCGGCTCCTCAGCGACCGCCCCGAGCTGCGCGGCAGGGTGCGGCTCGTGCAGGTCGCGGTGCCCTCGCGCGCCAGCGTCGGGGCCTACCAGGACTTCCGCACGCAGGTCGACGCGCTCATCGGGCGCATCAACGGCCGGTTCTCGACGCCGAGCTGGGCGCCGGTGCACTACCTCTACCGGTCGCTGACGACGCCCGAGATCGTCGCGCTGTACCGGGCCACCGACGTCATGCTCGTCACGCCGATTCGCGACGGCATGAACCTCGTCGCCAAGGAGTTCGTCGCGGCGCGCACCGACGAGTCGGGCGTGCTCGTGCTCTCGGAGCTCGCCGGGGCCTCGAGCGAGCTGGCCGAGGCGGTTCGCGTGAACCCCTACGACATCGCGGGCACCGCCGAGGCCCTGCACCGGGCGCTGACCATGGGCCCCGAGCACCGCCAGAAGCGCATGCGCGGCCTGAGGCAGCGCGTCTTCGCGCACGACGTGCACCGCTGGGCGGCGTCGTTCATCGACCGGCTGAGCGAGGTGCAGGTCACCGGCCCCGCCTCGACGCCGGCCGACTTCGAGTCGCTCGTCGCGCGGGCGGCGGCCGCGCCGCGGCTGCACCTGTTCCTCGACTACGACGGCACGCTGGTGCCGCTCGCCGAGACGCCCGAGCTGGCGGCGCCCGACCCCGAGCTGCTCGAGCTGCTCGGCATGCTCGCCCGAAGAAAGGGCACGCGCGTCGACGTCGTCAGCGGGCGCACGCAGGCGTCGCTCGAGGCGTGGCTGGGCAGGCTCCCCATCGGCCTGACCGCCGAGCACGGGCTCTGGCACCGCCCGGCCGGCGAGAGCTGGACCATGCGCCGGGTGCCGCCCTCGGCGTGGCGCGCCCACGCCCGCGAGACGCTGGAAGACTGGACGCAGCGGACCCCGGGCTCGCTCATCGAAGAGAAGACCCTGGGCCTCGCGTGGCACTACCGCATGACCGACCCCGAGTTCGGGCTCGCCCAGGCGAACGAGCTCAAGCTCCACCTCGCGGAGCAGCTCAGCAACGCGCCGGTCGAGGTGCTCGAGGGCGACATGGTCGTCGAGCTGAGGCCGCACGGCGTGGCGAAGAGCAACGCGATCGAGCTGCTCGCCGACGGCGAGCTGGCCGTCGCGATCGGCGACGATCGCACCGACGAAGACCTGTTTCGCGTGCTGCCCGACTCGGGCGTCTCGGTGGCCGTCGGCAGCGGGCCGCTGACCGCGAAGCTGCGCATCGACGATCACCGCACCGTTCGGGAGCTGCTCCGGCGCGTCGCGGCGACCCGGTGCGCCTAGCCCTCGGCGGCGCGCCGGGTCTGATGCCGCTGGCGGGCCCACTCCGACGCGAGGCAGACCGCCGCGAGCGCCGCGAGCATCAGGCAGGTGACGAGCACCACCTCGAGCACTCCGAAGCCGTTCTGCACCCGGAACACGAGGCCCGGCACGAACGGCACGCCCCACAGCATCAGCATGTGCCCGACGTAGAAGGTCAGCGCGCGGCCGGCGAACGGCTCCAGCGGGAGGCTGCGCGGCGCGGCGGCGGCCAGCACCGCGAGGATGAGCAAGACCCAGCCCGACCGGTCGAGGAAGGGGCTCGAAGAGAGCACCCGGCTCGCGGCGAGGAAGCCGGCGCCGAGCACCCCGGCTGCGGCGGCGCAGGTCCGCGCGCTCCACGCCCGCCGCACGGCGACGGCTCCGAGCGCTGCGCCGAGCCAGAAGAACGCCGCGGTCGGCGCCAGCGGAAAGCCGCCCGCGACGCCCTCGGCGTTGAACACGCCGCGCGCGAGCATCGGCCACCCCGCCGCGACGCCCTGGAGCCACGGCGCGCCGAGCACGGCCGACGCCGCCAGCGCGGCGAGCGCCGCGGCGAGCCAACGCGGGGGCACGACGAGCAGCAGGCCGTGCGTCACGAGCAGGGTGACGGCGAGACACTCCAGCACTCCCGAGGTCGCGAACGGCAGCCACACCTCGCGCGGCACGTCGAGCGGAAAACCCTCGTGCCACCACGGCAGCGTGAGCAGGCGGCCCCACACGAAGAGCAGCACCACGCGCTCGAGCCTCGCGGCCAGCGGCCGCCCCCATTCGCGAAACGCCTGCCACCGCGGCAGGGTCGCCTGGGCGAACGCCCAGCCCGCGACGATGAAGAACAGCGGCGCCGTGTAGCCCCGGGTGTGCTCGTGGAGCCGGGCGAGCCCGTCGAGCCGGCCTTGCGGCGAGATGAGGCTGTCGCGCGCGTGCGCGAGCACCATCATGACGATGGCGAGGCAGCGGGCGAGGTCGAGGAAGGGCAGTCGCATGCGTCACGCTTCGTCGAGCGGCGGGCAGCGGTGGCTCGGGCCCGGCGTGAACGAAAGAACGAGAGCTCCGTGCTCGCGGAGCAGACCCATCGGCCACTCGGGCGGCGTCGTCGATGGAGGAGGAGGCAAGCGCGGCCGGCAGCAAACCACATGCCCCACCCGCCCGGGTGCACCACGTGCCGGCGACGCCGGTTCCGGTGGACGGGGCCTACGGCTGCGGTACACCGCCCCCGTGCCGGTCGAGTCCGCCAAGGTCGCGCAGTCCGGGGGGCGCTGATGCTCGACAGCGTCTTCGTGCTCCTCGGCGGTCTGACGCTGGCGGCGGCGGGCGGCGAGGCGTTCGTCCGCGGCGTCGTCGGCGTGGCGCGGTGGGCGCGCGTCCCGGCGGGCATCGTCGCGGTCACCATCGCCGCGTTCGCGACGTCGAGCCCCGAGCTGTCGGTCTCGGTGAACGCGGCGCTCGCCGGCACGCCGCAGATCGGCCTGGGCGACGCGGTGGGCAGCAACGTCGTGAACCTCGGCTTCATTCTCGGCCTCGCGCTGATGTGGGGCGGGCTCCAGGTGCCGCGCGAGACGGTTCGCCGCGACTTCCCGATCGCGCTCGCCGCCCCGCTGTTGACCGCGGCCGTGGTGTCCGACGGCGTCGTGTCGCGGCTCGACGGCGCCATCATGCTGATGGCCTTCGCCATCTGGGTCTTCTTCGTCGTCCGCGACGCCCGGCGAGCCCGCAGCGCCGCCACCGAGGTGCTCGGAGAGCCGCGCCACTCGCTGACCGTCGTCTTCAGCGTGGGCGGGCTGTTCATGCTGGTGCTGGCGGGGCGGCTCATCGTGTCGGGAGCGTCGGACATCGGCCTCGCGCTGGGCATGCGCCCGTTCGTCATCGGCGCCACGATGGTCGCCGTCGGCACGTCGGTTCCCGAGCTCGCGACGACCATCATCGCGCGCTGGCGGGGCCACGAAGAGATCGGGCTGGGCACCGTGCTCGGCAGCAACGTGTTCAACGGCCTGCTGATCGTCGGAACGACGGCCGTCATTCACCCGATCGAGGTCGAGGGCCGCGCGGTGCTGACGGCGCTCGGCTTCGGCGTCGGCCTCGTCGCGGTCGTCTTTCCGAATCGCGAAGGCAACATCTCACGGGTGAGGGGCCTGCTGCTGCTGGCCGGCTACGTCGCGTTCGTCGTCACCCAGCTCGTGATGCAGAGCCTCTGACCGGGGCGTCGCGATCGACCTTTACGGTGCGCCTCGAGGAACCGCCGCGGGCCTGCGGCGAAGCGCCTCGGCGAGCGAGCTGACGAGCACGTAGAGCCCGGGCACCAGCACGACGCCGAACACCGTGCCGAAGAGCATGCCCCCCGCCGAAGCGGCGCCGAGCGTTCGGTTGCCGACGGCTCCCGCCCCGGTGGCCGCGACCAGCGGCAGCAGCCCCACGAAGAACGCGAGCGACGTCATGAGAATGGGCCGCAGGCGCAACCTCGCGCCCTCGATCGCGGCCGCGGCGGCGGCCTGACCCGCCCGCCGATGCTGCTCGGCGAACTCGACGATGAGAATGGCGTTCTTGCCGAGCAGGCCGATCAGCATGATCAGCGCGAGCTGCGCGTACAGGTTGTTCTCGAGGCCGAGCAGCTTCAGCCCCGACAGCGCGCCGAAGAGCCCCGGCGGCAGCGACGCCACCACCGCGATCGGCACGACGAAGCTCTCGTACTGGGCCGCGAGCACCAGGTACACGAACACCAGGCACAGCAGGAAGACGACGACGCCTTCGTTGCCCGCCGCGACCTCGTCGCGCGAGATGCCGGCCCAGTCGATGGTGTAGCCGCGCGGCAGCTTCTCGCGCGCGGTCTCTTGAATCGCGCGCAGCACGGTGCCGCTGCTCACGCCCGGCTTCCCTTCGCCGTTCAGCTCGGCCGAGAGGTACATGTTGTACCGGGTGATCTGGTCGACGCCGAGCGACTTCTCGAGCCTCACGAACGCGCCGAGCGGCACCATCTCGCCCCGCTCGCTGCGCACCTGGATCTTCAGCAGGTCTTCGGGGGCCACGCGGTGCTCGGGCGCCGCCTGCACCATCACCTTGTACATCTGCCCGTAGCGGATGAAGTTCGTCGCGTACTCGCTCCCCAGGAGGATCTGCATCGCCGACAGCGCGTTCTCGACGCTCACGCCCTTCTGGGCCGCGCGGGCCATGTCGACGTTCACGACGTACTGCGGGTAGTGCGCGTTGAAGATCGTGAACGCCGAGGCGATCTCGGGCCTCGCCTCGAGGTCCTCGATGAAGCCGTCGACGACCTCCTGCATGCGCTCGAAGCTCCCGCTGCCGGTGCGATCGAGCAGCCGCAGCTCGAAGCCGCTCGCGTTGCCGTACCCGGGCACCGGCGGCGGCGGAAAGAACTCGATGTCGGCGTCTTTGAGGTGCCGGGTCCGCTCGGCGAACACCTCCATCACCTCGTCGACCGACAGGGTGCGCTGCTCCCACGGCTTCAGGTTGACGAGCGCCGTGCCGTAGCTCGCCCCGGTGCCGTCCGAGAGAATGTTCGTGCCCGCGAGCGTCGCGATGCTCTCGACGCCGTCGACGCCGGCGCCCGCGGCCCCGATGGCGTCGATCACCCGCTTCGTGCGCTCGAGCGTCGCGCCCGCCGGCGCCGTCACGCTCGCGTAGAAGAAGCCCTGGTCCTCCATGGGAATGAAGCCCGGCGGCACGAGGCGGCCGACCCCGCCCGCGGCGAGCAGGAAGATCGCGAGCGCCGCGACCGTCATCGCGCGGCGCGACACGATGCCGCCCAACAGGTCGGCGTACCGTTTCTCGAGCCCCGCGTAGCGCGCGTTGAACGCCGCGAAGAACCGGCCGAGGAGCCCCGGCGACGGGCCGTGGCGCTCGAGGAGCCACGCGCAGAGCGCCGGCGTCAGCGTGAGCGCCACGACCCCCGACAGCACGATGGTGATCGCCATCGTCAGCGAGAACTGCCGGTAGAACACCCCCGACGGCCCACCGATCAGCGCGACGGGAAGAAACACGGCGCTCATCACGAGCGTGATGGAGACGACCGCGGTCGAGAGCTCCTCCATCGCCTCGTCCGTCGCCTCTCGCGCTCCGAGGCCCTTCGTCTCCATCTTCGCGTGCACCGCCTCGACGACGACGATCGCGTTGTCCACCACGATGCCGATCGCGAGCACGAGCGCGAAGAGCGTGATGAGGTTCAGCGAGAAGCCGAGGAACTGGATGAAGAAGAAGGCGCCGATCAGCGACACCGGCACCGCGAGGGCGGGGATCAGCGTCGAGCGCCAGCTCTGCAGGAAGAGGAACACCACCAGCCCGACCAGCGCGAACGCCTCGATCAGCGTGCGCACCACCTCGCGCACCGCCGCGTCGAGGAAGCGGCTGACGTCGAAGCTGAAGCGATAGTCCATCCCGGGCTGAAACGTCTCTTCCTTCAGCTCGGCGAGGCGCTCCTTCACCGCGCTGATGACCTCGCTCGCGTTCGAGCCCGGCAGCTGCTTCAGCATGATCGCCGCCGTCGGCCTGCCGTCGAGCTTCGCCTGAACGTCGAAGTACGTGGTGCCGAACTCGACCTTCGCCACGTCGCGCACGGTCAGGATCTCGCCGGTCTCCGTCACCTTCACGGGGATGCTCTCGTAGTCGGCCTCCTGCGTGAACTTGCCCGTGTACTTCACCGTGTACTGCAGCGGAGTGTCGCCCTTGTCGCTGTTCTCACCCAGCTTCCCCGGCGCGGCCTCGAGGTTGTGCTCGCGCAGCGCCTCGACCACCTCGATCGGCGACACCCGGTAGGCCGCCAGCTTGTCGGGCTGCAGCCACACGCGCATCGCGTACCGCTTGGCGCCCATGATCTCGGCGTAGCCGACCCCCTTGATGCGCTTGAGCTCGGCCAGCACGTTGATGTCGGTGAAGTTGTAGAGGAACTTCTCGTCGTGGTCGGGGTTCGTGCTGGTGATGCTGAGGTACAGCAGCATCGCGTTCTCTTCTTTCGCGATCTTCACGCCGTTCTTCAGCACCTCGGGCGGCAGCTCGCCCATGACGGCGTTCACGCGGTTCTGCACGTTGACCGCGGCGACGTCGGGGTCGGTGCCGATCTCGAAGAGGATCTGCACGACCCCGACGCCGTCGTTCCCCATGTCCGAGCTCATGTACTTCATGCCCGGCACCCCGTTGATCGAGCGCTCGAGCGGCACGATCGCCGCCTTCGCGACCGTCTCGGCGTTCGCGCCCGTGTACTCGATCGTCACGTTCACCTCGGGCGGCGCCACCGCGGGGAAGAGCGCCCGCGGCAGCCTCTTCAGCGCCAATGCTCCGAGCAGCGTGATGATGATCGAGACGACGGCCGACAGCACCGGGCGGCGCGTGAAGGTCTTCAGCATGGCGTCACTCGAGTGAAGAGGCCTTCGCGGCGATCTTCAGCCCTTCCTTCACGCGCTGGACGCCCTCGACGATGAAGCGGTCGCCCGGCTTCAGACCCGACTCGACGACGAACGAGTCCTTGAGCCGCAGCTTCGGCACGATTCGCCGCGCGCGCGCCCGGCCCTCGGCGTCGACCGTGTAGACGTAGACGTGCTCCTGCACCTCGAACGTCGACTTCTGGGGAACCATCAGCGCGTCCGTCAGATCCGACCGCAGCACCACCTTGCCCGTGCTCCCGTGATTGAGCACCCCGCCGTCGTTCGGAAAGCGGGCGCGCACGGCGAGCGTGCCCGTGTTGCGATCGAACTCCGTCTCGACCGCGTCCGTCACCCCGGCCTGCGCGTGGAGCGTGCCGTCGGCGAGGCGAAAGCCGACCTCTCTGCCGAGCACGGCGCCCTTCGTCTTGTGCTCGAGGTACTCGGGCTCCGAGATGCGGAAGTAGACGTACACCTCGCGCGTGTTGGTGAGCGTGGTGAGCAGATCGCCCTCGGCCACGAGGCTGCCTGCCTTCCTGGGAATGCGGTTCACCACGCCGTCGAACGGCGCGCGCACCTCGGCGTACTGCAGGCTGACGGCCGCCTGGCCCTCGGCGGCCTTCGCCTCTTCTTCCTTCGCCGCCAGCGCCGCCACCTTCGCCTCGACCCGCGCCAGCTCGGCCGGCGACACGACCTTCTGGTCGAAGAGCATCTTCAGGTTCGCGTGCTCGAGCTGCGTGGCCTTCAGCTCGGCCGTCGCGCTCGCGATCGCGGCGCGCGCCCGCCGCAGCTCGTGCTGCAGCTCCTTCGCGCTCACCGTGAAGAGCAGCTGCCCGGCCTTGACCTCCTGGCCCTCGTCGATGCCCACCGACTCGATGACCCCCCGCGTCCGCGCCCGAAGCTCGGCCCGCTGCAGGGCGTGAACCTCGCCGACGTACTCCCGCTCGAAGGTGCCCGTGCCGCGCTTCGGCGTAGCGACGGGGAAGACCTCCAGCGGCTCCAGGGCGGGAGTCGAGGAGCAGGCCGCGAGAACGAGCGCGGAGGCGCAGAGCCGGTGAGGCATGGGGCGCGGCCCTTGCAGCAACTTCCAGGCCGCCCGGCGCCAGCAGCGAAAGGCCGCGCGGGGGTCGCGTTTTGCGACCATGAATGTCGTAACAAGCGACCTCGATGAAGCTCGGCGCGCGAATGACGGTGGCCCTCGGAGCAGCGGCGGCGAGCCTGTTCTCGGCCGGCGGCTTCGCGCTCGTGTCCAAAGAGGAGCGCGAGCTGTACAGCGTGACGCGCAACGAGGCGCTGCTGCTCGCGCGAGCGCTGCAGGTCGCGATCGACAACGCGCTGCGCGACAAGCAGATCGAAGACGTGAAAGAGATCATCGACTCGCTCGAGGCGGTCGACCCCCGCGTGAACATCAGCGTGTACGACGAGAAAGACCGGCTCGTGTACGCCTCCGACGGCGCGCAGCCCACCCGCGAGGCGCTGTCGGTTCAAAGCCGCGCCAAGCAGAGCAGCGTGCCGATCGCCGAGCTCACCGCGGGCAGCCCCGGCGTGCTGCGCGTGGGCATCGCGCTGCGTGAAGAGACGCCTTCGAGGTCCTCGTGCATCGTGCTCGAGCGATCGCTCGGCGAGCTCGAGCGCGACCTCGCCACCACGCGCATCGCGATCTGGCTCACGGTCGCCGGCTTCATCGCGGTCGTGACCGCCATGACCTGGCTCTTGACCCGGCGGTACGTCGGGGCTCCGCTGCAGCGCATGATCGAGGACATGCGCCACGTCCGCTCGGGTCAGTCGCTGTCGCCGCGGGCGCCGCGCGGCGCCGACGAGGTCGGGCAGGCCCAGCAGGAGTTCGATGCGCTCGCCGCCGACCTCGACGCCGCCCGCGTGCGCGCCGAGCACGAGCTCGAGGCGCGCAGGAAGATGGAGCGCGGGCTGCAGCACGCCGACAAGCTCATCACGCTCGGCCAGCTGTCGGCGGTGATGGCGCACGAGGTCGGCTCGCCGCTGCAGATCCTCGAGGGGCGGGCGCGGGCGCTGCGCAAGCACGCCGACGACGCCGAGGCCACCCGGCGAACCTCCGACGTTCTCGTCGAGCAGACCCAGCGCATCGCGCGCATCGTGAACGAGATGTTGTCGATCACCCGGCGGCGCTCGAGCGCGCGCACGCTCTGCGACCCCGAAGCCCCGGTGCGCGCCGTCGCGTCGCTGCTCGAGACCGAGGCGAAGCGCCGCGACGTGCGGCTCTCGGTCGAGACCGAGGGGCGCTGCGAGGTGCTGGCCGACCCCGACCAGGTGCAGCAGGTCGCGCTGAACCTCATCCGCAACGCGCTCGACGCGGCTCCGCCGAAGAGCGCGGTGCAGGTGCGCTGCGGCGCGGCCGGCGCCGGCTTCACGCTCGAGGTTCGCGACGAGGGCGCCGGCATCTCGCCCGACATCCGCCCTCAGCTGTTCGAGCCCTTCGTCACGACGAAGGCGGCGGCAGGCGGCACCGGCCTGGGCCTGTCGGTGGTGAGGTCGATCGTCCAGGACCACGGCGGCACCGTCGAGGTCGTCGCAGGCCCGCCCGGCTGCACGATTCGCGTGACGCTGCCTCGTGCCGATCGGGTGGCCTCATGAACGCGAAGCCGGCCGTGCTCGTCGTCGACGACGACGCCGGGGTGGTGTCGTCGCTCCTCGACTCGCTGAAAGACGAGGGCATCGTAGCCACCGGCGAGACGTCGGCGCAGGCGGCGATCGAGAGGCTCGCGCGCGAGAAGTTCGACGTCGTGGTGTCGGACGTCGAGATGCCCGGCATGCGCGGGCCCGAGCTGCTGCGCGCGATCAAGGAGCGCTGGCCTCACCAGCCCGTGGTGTTCATCACGGCGTTCGGCTCGATCGACCTCGCGATGGAGCTCGTGCGCGCCGGCGCGGCCGACTTCCTGCCGAAGCCGTTCCCGGTCGAGGCGCTGGTGCTGAGCATCGAGCGCGTCGTCCGCGAGCGGCAGCTCGAGCGCGAGATCGTGAGGCTGCGCGAGGCGAGCGCGCAGCAGAGCCCGCCGGGGCTGATCGCGAAGAGCCCGGCCATGCAGCGCGTCGTCGAGCTGTGCCGGCGCGCCGCGGCGAGCAGCCTCGCGATGCTCGTCACCGGCGAGAGCGGCGTCGGCAAGGGCGTGCTCGCGCGCTTCATTCACGAGTCCGGCCCGCGCGCCGCGCGGCCGATGGTGCAGCTCAACTGCGCCGCGCTACCGGCGAGCCTCGCCGAGGCCGAGCTGTTCGGCGTTCGGCGAGGTGCCTTCACCGACGCGAAGGAAGATCGGAAGGGCGTCTTCGAGCAGGCTCACGAGTCGACGCTCTTCCTCGACGAGATAGGCGATCTCCCACTCGAGCTGCAGCCGAAGCTGCTCTCGGCGCTGGAGTCGAGCCAGGTACGGCCGGTCGGCGCCACCTCGGGGGTGCCCGCCGACGTGCGCGTCATCGCCGCGACGAACCGGCCACTCGAGGAGGCCCTGAGAGAGCGGCGCTTCCGCGAAGACCTCTATCACCGGCTGAACGTCATTCGCCTCGAGGTGCCCCCGCTGCGCGAGCGGCCCGAAGACGTCGATGCGCTGGTGGAGCAGTTCGTTCAAGACGCCGCGCGCCGCACGGGGCGGGTCACCCTCGAGCTCTCGGTCGATGCGCGCCGCTGGCTGCGCGGGCAGGAGTGGCCCGGCAACGTGCGGCAGCTGAAGAACGCGATCGAGCGCGCGGCCGCGCTGAGCGTCGCCGACACGCTCTCGCTGAGCGACTTCGCGCAGCCGGCGCCTGGCGGGGCCGCGGCGATGGTCGACGAGGCGGCGGAGGCGGAGTGGTCGCTGGAGCAGCTCGAGCGCGCGTACCTGAGGCGCGTGCTGGCGAAGACCGAGGGGAATCGGGCGCGTGCCGCCAAGATTCTCGGAATCGACCGGCGCACGCTCTACCGCAAGGCGGCGGAGCTCGAGGGCCGCACCGATGCCGATGACGAGCCGGTGGACGGCTCGTGATCGGGGCTCAGGCCCCCGGCGCCGCGGGCACCGTGAAGCTGAACGTGCTGCCCTGCCCCGGCGTGCTCTCTGCCCCGATGCGCCCTCCGTGCGCCTCGACGAGGTTGCGAGCGATGTAGAGCCCGAGGCCGAGCCCCCGCGCGTGCCCCCCCGCGACCCTGAAGTGCTTCTCGAAGACGCTCCCGAGCTGGGCGGGCTCGACCCCCGGGCCGTTGTCGGTCACCGACACCCTCACCGCCTGCGGCTCCACGTCGACGCGCGCCGTCACCTCGCCCCCCTCCGGCGTGAACTTGATCGCGTTGCCGAGCAGGTTCGCGAGCACCCGGAAGATGCGCTCGCGATCGATGAGCGCCACCGCGCCTTCGCCGGTCTGGGCCGAGAGGTGAATCGACTTCTGCGCCGCCTGGTCTTCGAGCAGCGCGCACGCCTCGAGGAGCAGCGGCCTCACGTCGCACCGCTCGAGGTGGAGCTCCACGTTCTGTCGCTCCGGCCGCGCCGCGTCGAGCAGGTCTTCGATCAGCACGTTCATTCGCCTCGCCGCGAGCTCGATCTTCGTGAGCCGCCGGCTCAGGGCGCCGTCCGCCGCGTGCCGCTGCGCGGCCGCCAGCAGAATCGCCGTGAGCGGCCCCCGCAGATCGTGCGAGACCACCGCCAGCACCTCGTCGCGCGCCGCGACCGCCCGGCGGGCCTCGACGGCGGCCGCGTGCTCGCGCCCGAACTGCTCGGCGAGCTGGCGCCGCGTCGCGGCCGACAGCCAAGCCCCCACGCCGAGCGCCACGAGGGCGGCGAGAACCGCCGCGGCGCCCGCGAGCCGCGCCCTCACCGTCGAGCGGCGCGCCTCGGCGGCGAGGGCCGCGCGCTGGCTGCTCACGAGGCCGTCGATGCGCCGCTGGAGCTCCTCGCGCGCCGGCTGCATCACCTCTTCGAAGTAGGCCAGCACGTCGACCGTCGGGCTGCTCTGGTCGCGATGCTCGGCCGCGAAGCGCGCCGCCTCGACATACGAGCGCCAGGCGCCCCGCACCTCGGCGAGCGACACCGGGTGCACCTCGACGTCGAGCGCGGCGAGATTCGCGCCGAACTCGCGGTTCGCGGCCTCGAACCGGCCGTTGTACCCGTCGTCGCCCGTGAGCAGGTAGCCGCGGCTCGCCGCGACCAGCCGCTCGGCCTGGTAGCGCAGGCGCTCGGCGAGGGCGAGGCGCTCGACGAAGTCGGCGGCGAGCTCGTCTTTCTGGACCACCGTCGTCCAGAGCGCGACGTTCGCGACCAGCGCCGTGAGCACCGTGGCGAGCAGCGCCGCGCCGAACCCCCAGGCCAGCTGTCGGTCGACGTTCACACACACCCCCGGGTGAAGCCGCTGCTACCTCGCCGGCTGCGCGTCGCGCAGCAGCGCCTGACGCTCGAGCGCCCGCAAGAGCGCGTGGCGCAGATCGTCGAGCGGGCCGTCGAGCGCGCAGATCGCGTTCGCCCCGCCGAGGGCTGCCCGCTGGGCGACCTTCGGGTCCGACAGCGCCATCACGGCCACGATCGGTGCGCCGAACGCCGCCCGCCGGGCGAGCTCGATCACGCCGAAGACGTCGCCCTGGCGCACCACCGCGAACACCAGATCCGGCCGTGCGCCACCGCCGTCGGCGAACTCCAGCTCGACCCTGAGGTCGCGCAGCATGTCGACCAAGAGCCCCCGCAGCGCGTCGGAGTCGCCGAACACCACCGCGCGCAGACGTCGAGCTTCGCCGCCCATTCGACCGCACGGGGGCAAGACGCGCGCCACGCCCCTCTCGTGGGAGAGCCTCCGGGCGAGCGTTGCAGCCTGCGTCGGCTCGATTGCCGATTGCTACGGTTGCCCGCCGATCGGGAGGCGCTCGCCACCATTGGCGTCGAAGACGGGACTCTGGCGCGAAACTCGCAGGGCTGGCGCCGCGCGATGCACGGCCCCTTTCTCCTGGCGATGGACGAGCTCGGTGCTCCGATGCGGGTCGCCCTCGAGCGAGCCCAGGCGCTCGCGCGCGCCGCGAAGGTCGCGCTTCACGCGATACGCGTCGTGAGCCCCGTCACCTACACGCCGTCGCCGCTCGCCGAGCTCTTCAACGCCGAGCGCGAGCTGCGGCGCGAGCTCCGCGAAGTGCTCCCGGAGTCGCTCGGCGCCGATCACCTGAGGACGTGCAGCGGAGACTTCGTGCGCGAGGTCTGCGCGGCGGCCTCCAGAGACCGCGCAGAGCTCGTCGTGCTCGCCGACGTGCCGGCCTCGGCGCGACGAGCGGCGAGCATCGCCCGCCAGACGCGGGTGCCGGTGCTGGTGGCGAGAACCTGCCGCCCCACCGGCGCGGTGCTCGGCACGACGGCGCTCGAGCACCGCCGCTACCCGGTCATCCGCAAGGCGCACCAGCTCGCGGGCTGGCTGGGCGCGCCGCTCGTCGTGTTGCACACCCTCCCCGCGAGCTCCACCGGCGACGACGAGCGGGCCGTCGCGAGCGAGCTGTACGCCGTGGCCTCGTGCTCGAACCTGCTCCGGACCGTGGCGCGCGAGCACGCACCCGGCGCCGCCGTCGTCGTCTCACAGCACAACCACCCCGTCGATGGCATTCTCGATGGCGAGCGGAGGTACGGCTGCGATCTCCTCGTCGTCGGTGCGCGCGTGGGTGGCGGCTCGCGCGTCGAGCACTCCACCGCCGAGTGCGTCGTTCGCGAGGCGGGCAGCAGCGTCCTCGTGACACCGATGGACTGAAGGGGTACCGCACGTGCTGGTATGAGGGCGGTCGTGACCGCTGCGCCGCCGCTGGAAGACGCCGAAGCCCATGCGCGGGCCGCAGACCTGCTCACGCCCGGGAACTTCGCGACCCGCTTCGCCCGCGGCGACCTCCGCCACAAAGACGTCATGCGGCTGCGCGAGCTGCTCGAGCGGCTCTCGCCGTCGTTCAGCTCGACGGCCTTCGGCGAGTGGCTCGACGACCTCGTGCACTGGCTCACCTCGACGCGCGCGCTGCCCGAGCAGCGGGCCGGCGAGACGCCCCGCGAGGCGCGGCTGCGCACGCTGTTCGAAGCGATGGAGCACCTCCCCCGCCAGGTGGCCGCCCTGAGGGCCGCCGTCTCGCGGCTCTTCGCGACCGCGCGCGCCGTCAGCCTGTTCACCGACGTCGGGGTGCCGTCGCGGCAGGGCTTCTTTCCCGAGATGCTCGACCGGCTCTCTCGCGCGCTGCTGCCCGACCCGCCCGTCGAGGACGAGCTCGGCGAGCTGACGACGCGCCTCTTCCAGCGCCCGGCCACCGTCGAGTGGTTCGAGCAGCTGCCGCCCGACCGTGCGGCCCAGCTCATCGAGCTGCTCGCCGTACCCGGCGGAACCGACCTCGAGCCGCTCTACCGCGACATGGCCGAGGCCGCGGTGCTGCTCGCGCTCCGCATCTGCCATCACGGCCTCGCGAATGACGTGCGCTACCGATCGCCCCGCGTGCCGCTCGAGCAGTCGCCGTTCCGCACCATCGTTCACGCCGTCCGCGCCGCGGTCTCGGGAGCCGACACGAAGGGGCCCGGCGGCGCCGGCGACGCGTGCAGGGAGGCCCTGTCGAAGTGCCGGCTGCTCGTGCGCGAGGTCGAGGCTTCGCTCGAGCGCACCGGCGTCAGCGTCGACCTGGTGTACCGGCTCGATCTGATGCGCCGCATGCTCGATCGCCTCTACGCGCTCCTCGGGCTGCTCGCCCCTCCCGGAGGCAAGGCCGCCGAGGGCGCCGGCCAGCGGCTCCTGCTCACGCTCGTGCGCGGCGCGCTGCGCGACCGCAGCGTGACCGACCTGTTCCGCTCGTCGACACGGCTCCTCGCGCGGCGGGTCGTCGACGCGGCGGCCCACAGCGGCGGCCACTACGTGACCCGCACCCCGAAGGAGCTGCACCAGCTCTTCGACTCGGCCGCGGGCGGCGGGTTCGTCACCGCGTTCACGGCGCTGTTCAAGTTCCTCTTCTCGTGGGCCGGCATGGCACCGTTCTGGGAGGGCTTCTTCTTCTCGGTGAACTACGCGGGCTCGTTCATCACCATGCAGCTGCTCGGGTTCACGCTCGCGAGCAAGCAGCCGGCGATGACCGCCGCGCACCTGGCGCGGGCGATGGACGAGAGCGATCGCGACGGCCAGCAGGGGCTGAACCCCCTCGCGCAGGAGGTCGCGCGCGCCTTCCGCTCGCAGCTCGCGGCGACGCTGGGCAACCTCGCCGTGGTGGTGCCGACGGTCGTCGCGCTCGACCTGGCGCTCCGCTTCTTCTTCGGGAGGGGGCTGCTCGACGCCGACTACGCCGACCAGGTCGTCGCGGCCCATCACCCGTTCTTGACCGGGCTCTTGCCGGGGGCGATCGCCACCGGCGTCGCCCTGTGGGTGGCGAGCATCGCGGGCGGCACGCTCGAGAACTGGGCCGTCTACCGCCGGCTGCCGCAGGCGATCGCCAGCCATCGCGGGCTCCGCGCGGTGTTGGGGCCCGACCGGGCGAGGAGCCTGTCGCTCTGGCTGCTGAAGAACCTCGCGGGCTTCGGCGGCAACGTCGCGCTCGCGGCGCAGATGGGGCTCGTGCCGGCGCTCGCGGAGTTCTTCGGCGTTCCGCTCAAGCTGCATCACGTGTCGGTCGCGACGGGCCAGCTCGCGTTCGCCGGCGCCGAGCGCGGCTCTTCGGGCGTGCTCGAGGCCGACTTCGGGTGGGCCTGCCTCGGCATCGCGTTCGTCGGTCTGCTCAACTTCTCGGTGAGCTTCGCGCTCGCGCTCGCCGTGGCGCTGCGGTCGCGTGAGTCGGGCAGCGTCAAGCTCGTCGCGGTGGCGCGTGCCGTGCTGCGGCTCATGTGGCGCAGGCCCGCAGACTTTCTGAGGGCCCCGCCGGAAGAGGCTCGCGCCCGGTGAGCGGGCCCCGGGTTGCAGTTTGCGAGGCGTGCGGCGCGCGTTGCGAGGCCGCTCGAGACGAGCCTCCAACGGCGACGCGCTGGCGCGCGGTTTGCCTCACCGCCGGAAGCGAATGCGGACTCGACGTGCGAGCCGGCGGCCGGGGCCGCTGCGAATGGGCGCCGGCGGCGCGCTGCTCGCGATCTGCGTGATCGCGGCGGTGCACGGCCTCGGGCTGCTCGAGCCGGGCGTCGAGCCGGAGCCCGAAGACGTGACCGTCACCGTCACCGCCGAGGCCGGCGGGCTCCACGAGGTGCTGCGCACTGCGCGCGGCCCGGTGCACGTCTACCAGCCGCCGGGCTACGACCCTCGAACGGCAGGCGTGCTGCTCTACGTGCACGGCTACTACACCGACGTCGCTGCGGCCTGCCGCCGCCACCACCTCGTCGCACAGTTCGCGGCGAGCGGGCGCAACGCGCTGTTCATCGCGCCCGAGGCTCCCTCGAGCTGGACCGAGGCCGTGCGGTGGGGCGATCTCGACGCGCTGCTCGACACCGTCGGCCGCCACCCGGACTTCACGCTCCCCTCGGGCCCGAAGATCGCGCTCGCGCACAGCGGCGGCTCCCGCACCGTCGAGCGCTGGCTCACCTCGGACCTGCTCGACGGCGTCGTCCTGCTCGACGGCCTCTACGGCGGCGAGCGGGCGCTGAGCCGCTGGCTCGAGCGCCGCGGCAACCGCGCCGGGAGCCTGCTGCTCGTCGGCGACGACACCCTCGCCCGCGTCGAGCGCTTCGCGGCGCGCTACCCCGACACGCGCGTGGTCGACGGCATTCCGCTCGCCGGCCTCGACGCTGAAGGCCGCGGCGAACGCATCGTCGTCGTGCGCTCCGCCGTCGGGCACATGGAGCTCGTCACCCAGCAGCAGGCCATACCCGCGATGCTCGCGCTGACCGCGCTGCCGTCGCGCCGCGCCGAGGCAGCGCCCTGAAGAGCCCGCGTCACGCCGGCGGCGGCGGCGTCGAGACGCGGCCCGCCGGGTAGCCGCGCGCAGCGTCGAGGTACTGCGCCTCGCCGAAGCGGGCCTTCACCTTCGCGCTCCCGCCCGGCGGCTGGAGCACGACCGGCCCGCCGTTGAGAGGCTGCTCGACGCTCACCCCGTCGCAGAACAGCCAGCGCGTCACGCCCTCGTCGTTGCGCCAGGCGAAGAACACCCGCGGCACGGCGCTCCTCGCGGGGCACTCGCGCCGCGCGGCCTCGCGCTCGGCGTCGAGCCCGCGGGCCCAGGCGGCGTGCGCCCGCGCGGCCCTGGCCCGCGCATGAACGGTGTCGAGCTCGCGGGCCCGGGCGGCCACCGTCTCGAGCAGCTCTACGCCGCGGCTGCGGACGTAGACGAACGCGGGCGTACCCGCGAAGCCGCACCGCGCGACGGCCTCGAGGTTGACGGTGTGCTCGCGGACGAGCTCGCCGAGCACCTTGGACTGCGCGTTCACCTCGGCGATGCGAGACTCGGACCACACCTCCGGAGTGTCGCCCCGGGCCCGATCGAGCCAGCGGCTCAGGCCTCCGTTCACGGCGCTGAGCTCGTCGAGCAGGAACCGGGGCTCCGCGTCGCAGATGCCGGCGCCCCCCCAGGGCCGGAAGGTCACCGCGCCGCCCGCGAGCTGCCGCGTGGTGAGCGCCGGCGGCTCGGAGTGCGCGCACGCGAGGCCGAGCAGGAGCAGCGCCCGACCCCAGCTCATCGGCCCACGCCTCCGCGATCGTCGCACCACCCACCGACCGTCACCTCCGGCTCCGCCGAGACGAGGGCTCCCGCCGACGCCGCGACCAGCGCGGCGGCCAGGTAGAGCACTGCCAGGAGCAGGCCCGCGTTTCGTCTCTGCGGCATGCATCGCCGGCCTTGCGAGGTTCGGGCCAGCGCGGCGCCCCGAGCGCGCGGCGCCGCTCCCACATCGCAGCGTGCGGGGCGCGCGACGCAATCTGCAACGCCGAATCGTTTGACCTCCAACGATTCGACTTCCTCGCTTAACCTGCCCGGCCCGTGGGCAGCCGGCACTTCGACAAGCTCGACGACGAGGCCCGCGCGCTCAACGACTCGTGGCGGCAGATCGCGCGCGTGGTCGCGGTGACGGGGGCGCTGGCCGCGCTCGTGTGGGCCTGCTGCGCGGCGCTGCGGCAGCTCGTGCACGAGTGCTCCGAGTGGGTCGTCGACCACGCCGAGGAGCGCACCGCGTCGGGCGCGGCCGTGCTGCTCGGCGCGCTCGTGCTGGGCGGGGCGGCCCGCGCCTTCCTCTACCGCTGGCCGAGCTGGCGCAAGGCCGCCGGCGACGGCATGGACCAGGCGCTCGCGAACTACCACGTCACGTACGACCACGCGCCCGACGACCCTCAGCCGCGCTACGACCGCCCCGACTTCGCGCTGGCGGCGAAGAAGTCGGTGACCACGGCGCTCAGCCTCGGCAGCGGCGCGTCGGGCGGCCTCGAGGCCCCGATGGTCAGCATCAGCGAGAACCTCTCGGCCGGCCTCGCCCGCCTGCTGCGCGTGAAGAGCGAGCACGAGCTGCGCACCTACCAGCTCGCCGGAATCGCCGCGGCGGTGTCGACGCTGCTCGGCGCGCCGTTCACGGCGGCGCTGTTCGCGAGCGAGATCGCGTACAGCGACCGCATCGTGTACCGCAAGCTCGCCTACGCGCTGTGGGCGGGCGTGGTCGCGTTCTGGCTCAACACGTGGCTGCGCGGCGCGTACGTGCCGCTGCTCACCGCGCCGAAGCACGCGCCCGAGTACCGCATCACCGAGCTCGGCGCGGCCGCGCTGGTCGCGGTCGCCGTCTCGGTGCCGCTCGCGCTGAGCTACGGGCGCGCGATGAGCTCGCTCGACAAGCTCGTCGAGCGGGTGCGCCCCGCGTGGCACGGGCCGGTCACGTCGCTGGCCGTCGGGGTCCTCGCGCTCGCGCTGTTCTGGGCGGCCGGGCTGCACCCGGGCCACGTGCTCGGCACCGGCGAGCGGACGCTGGCCGGCATCATGAGCGGCGCCACCGAGCTCGGTGCGGGCCTCCTGCTGCTCGCCATCGTGGGCAAGACGGTCGCCACGGGGCTCACGCTCGGCGGCGGCGGCAGCGTGGGGCTCCTCTTTCCGTCGATGTACCTCGGAGGCACCGCCGGCGCCCTGGTCGCGCACCTGCTCAACCTCGCCGGCCTGTCGCTCGACCCGGCGCTCTTCGCGGTCGTGGGCATCGCGAGCTCGCTCGTCGCCGTCGTCGGCGTGCCGCTCGCGGCGATCGCGCTCGTCTTCGAGGTGTTCGGCAAGGCCTTCGGGCCGCCCGCGATTCTCGCGTGCGGCGTCACGTACCTGCTGACGCTCAAGGTGAAGGTCTACGCGAGCAAGCGCAGCTCGGCGACGCCGACCGCCGACGAGGTCGTCGAGGCCGACGGCACCGCCTCGAGCTGAACGTAGCTCGTGACAGTGACGGCACTCCGATCGATCCGCCGCGGTAACCTCTCAGGTGTGCGACGTTTCCCTCGGCCCTGCGGGGTCTCGCCGGGGCGTCGCTGCAGCCGCCGGGCTCGAAGGCGTGACGCCCGTCAAGGCCCGCTTCGGACCGGCCCACGTGCCCGCGCGGCCGCCCGGCACGGCCGTTGCGAGGAGCTGTGGCGAGGAGCCTTCGCATGGCCACGCGCGCACAACGTTTCCGCTACGCCGCCGAGCGCTCCGGCCCGAAGCGGCCGAAAGAGCCGCGCCGCCGTCGCCGCGACGTCCCGGTCGACACGGCGAAGAAGGGCACCAGCGCGACGGACCGCAAGGCGGGAGCGCACGACACCGCCGAACGCAACGCGTACGGCGACCGCTTCGAGGCGCCCCGCGTGCTCGAGAGCTCCCGCTCGGGCCGGCCTTCGCGCAAGTCGACGCGCAAAGGCCCGCTCAAGGCCGGCACCGTGCTCACGCGGCGCGAGCTGCTGCGCCTTCAGACGCCGTCGTCGCGCGCGAGCCGCGGGCGCTGAGCGTCAGGTGAGCGGCGTGTTCGAGCAGGCCGCTTCAGCCCGCCGCCAGGGCCTCGCTCCGCTCGTGGCGGTGGGCGGCTGGCGGCCGCTCGAGCGCCGCGTCGAGCGCGGCGCCTACGATGAAGACGAGGCCCGAGATGTAGAGCCAGGTGAGCAGCAGCATCACCCCGCCGATCGAGCCGTACGCGACGTTGTAGTTGCCGAAGTGCTCGACGTACATCGACAGGCCCCAGGTGGCGGCCCACCACGCGACGGTCGCGAACACGCCGCCGGCGCTCGCGAAGCGCAGTGGCCTCTTCACGTTCGGCAGCACGCCGTAGCAGAGCTCGGCCGCGATGAGCACGGCGAGCCCCGACACGAGCAGGCGGAGCGGAGCCCAGGCCGCGGCGAAGACGTGCCCCAGGCCCAGCTTCCCGGCGAGCCAGGGCCCGAAGTGCGCGCCGGCCGCGATCAGCGCGAGGGCGACGACCATCAGCGCCGCCAGAACCACCGTCATGCCCAGCACCAGCAGCTGCCGCTTCCACAGCGGCCGCTCGTCGGTGACGGCGTTCACCCGGTTGAGCGCGACGCGCAGCGCGTCGACGCTGCGCGAGGCCCCCCACAGCGCGAGCACGAAGCCGATCGACAGGAGCCGGGGCTGGGCCTCGCGCACCACGCTCGAGACCTGGTCTTCGACGACCGCGTAGGCCTCCTTCGGCAGCACCTCCCGCGTGCGCGCGAGCAGCGTGTCGACCTGGTCACCGATCGGCAGGTAGCTCAACAGGCTCAGCACCATCAGCAGGAGCGGGAACAGCGCGAACAGGGCGTAGTAGGCGAGCTGCGCGGCGCTGCGGGTGACGACCCCGTCGGTGAGCCGCTGCTTGAAGCGGCGGAGGAAGCCGGTCAGGGGCGCGAGCCTGGCGCGCGAGGTGCTCATGTCTCTTCAAAGTAAGGCTCGACGGGCGACATCGCTGTGGCCATTCGGCGCGGCGGCAGCTCTTTGTGCCGCGACTTCACGAGGCCTGCCGCCCGGCACGGACCCTGCTTCTCGTAGCTCGCGGTGAAACCGGCCTTGAGAGCGCTCGGTGTCGGGGCCGTGAAGGCGCTCGTCATCCGCGTGCGCGAGCGGCTCCGCACGAGCCTCGCCCTGTGGCCGGGCGTCTGCGCGGCGCTGGCGTTCACGCTGGCGAAGCTCGTGGTCCTGCTCGATCGCGACGTCTCGGGGCTCGACGGCGCCTGGTTCCTGTACGGCGGCGGCCCCGAGAGCGCCCGCGAGCTGCTCTCGACCGTCGCGTCGTCGATCCTCACGTTCACGGCGCTGGTGTTTTCGATCACCATCGTGGCGCTGCAGCTGGCGAGCAGCCAGTTCTCGCCGCGGGTCTTGAACACGTTCCTGGAGGACCGGCAGACGAAGGCGGCGATGGCGCTGTTCGTCGGCACGTTCGTGTTCGCGCTGGCCGTGCTGCAGGAGGTGCGCGGCACGAACGGCGGCGGCGGCTTCGTCCCGGGCATCTCGGTCTACGTCGCTTTCGTGCTGGTGCTGGCGAGCGTGGGCGTGTTCATTCACTTCATTCATCACATGGCGCACTCGGTGCGCGCGGTCAGCATCGTCAAGCGGGTCGGTGACGCGACGCGGGCGTCGATCGACCGCATGTACCCCGAGGGTCTGCTCGAGGGAGCCGGCGCTCCCCCGCTCGCGCCCGCCGGCCCGCCGGCGGCGCTGGTGCGTCACCAGGGCCGGTGCGGCGTGCTCGCCTCGGTCGACGAGGCCGAGCTGATGAAGCGCGCCGAGCAGCTGGGCGGGGTCATCGCGCTCGTGCCCCGCCCGGGCGAGTTCGTGCCGAACGGCGCGCCGCTGTTCCGCGTCTGGTCGGCGCAGGCAGACGTCGACGCGGCGGGGCTGCGCGACGCCGCGCTGATCCAGCACGAACGCACCGTGCACCAGGATCCCGCAGCGGGGTTTCGCCAGCTCGTCGACGTGGCCGAGCGCGCGCTGTCACCGGGGGTGAACGACCCGAGCACGGCGGTGCTCGTGCTCGACGAGCTGCACGACCTGCTGCGCAGCCTCGCCAGGCGCCACCTTCCCTCGCCGCAGCGGCTGGACTCTCGAGGCGCGCTGCGCCTCGTGCTCCCCGCGCCCGGCTGGGAAGACTACGTGCACCTGGCGCTCGACGAGATCCGCCGGTACGGCGGCGGCTCGCTGCAGGTCGCCCGGCGGCTGCGCGCCCTGCTCGATGACGTCGCGTCGGTGGCCGGCCCGTCGCGCCTCGCCGCCCTCGACGAGCAGCGCCGGCTCCTCGACGAGGCCACGCGGCGCGAGATGCCCTCGCGCGCCGAGCGCAGCATCGCCCTGCGCCCGAGCGCTTGACGAGGCGCCGGTCGACTTCCCTCAGCTGTGCAGCTGCGGCACGCGCGACATGTTCACCACGGCGCTCCAGTCGACCGGCTCGGCCCGCGCGCCTTCGCCCGGGTTGTCGGTGCCCATCGACCTGCCGTTGCCCAGGTAGATCTCGATGTGGGTCGCAGTTCCTCTGGGAATGCCGCGGCTGTTGGGGTACCAGATGAAGAGCAGGTCGCCCGGCTTGAGCTGGTCGCGCGACACCCTCGAGCCGGCGAAGCGCGCCTGGTAGCCCGCCGCCGTGGTGCGCGCGTCGTCGACGCCCGCCTGCCGCAGCGCGTAGTTGATCAGCCCCGAGCAGTCGAAGGCGTTGGGCCCCTCTGCGCCCCACACGTACGGCTTGCCCGTCTGCGCCACCGCGATGTCGACGAACCGCTTCGCCCGGTCGGAGGTCCCGCCGCTGATGTTCACCGGCGGCACCCGCGGCGGAGAAAAGTCGCTCTTGCCGTCGAAGTACTTCGAGTCGCGCGAGCCGAACAGCTTCTCGCTGGTGTTCGGGCCCACGATGCCGTCGACGCCGATCTTCTTCGCGCGCTGAAACGCCAGCACCGCCGCCCGGGTGAGCGGCCCGAAGATCCCGTCGATGCCCCCGGGGTTGAAGCCCGCTGCCTTGAGGTGCTGCTGCAACCGGGAGACATCCGAACCGCGTGTTCCGACTCTGAGCATGACGGACTCCCAGCAGAGGTGTCGGGTTCATTGTCGTGCGTACGCCCGGCAGCTCTTTTCGCGCGATGTCAGCGGGCCTGACAGACGGCGCGCATTTTCCGGAGACTTTCGGCCGCGCCACACAGCTCCGTCACAGCGGAACGTGACGTCCATCAACTCCTCACGCGCCCGCTTCCACGAGCGGCGGGGCACGCGCGATGCACCCCAGATGCCCGGAAGCTCTCATGGCACGCCCGGCAGATCGTCACCGGCGCGGCGGCGTGGCGCTGCGGCGCGCCGCCTCGATCGTCACCCTCACCCTGCTGGGGCTCGCCACGCTGCTGCTCGCCGCCTACGGGGCGGTGAACACCGAAGCCGGCCGGCGCTGGTTGACCGGCGTCGTGAACCGCAGCTTCGCGCCGGACCTCCTGCCCGGCCTGCGCATCGGCTCGATCGAGGGCTCGGTGCCCTTCTCGTTCACCGTCCGCGACGTCACGGTCGCGCAGCCCAGCCGCGGGCTCCACGGCCGGGCCGAGGCGATTCACATCGACACCGAGCTGCTCGCGCTCGCCCGCGGGACGTTGCGGCTGCGCAGCGTCGACGTCGTGAACCCGGAGCTCGTGGTGGGCGAGCCCGAGCCCGTGCCTGCGGCCCCCGGCCTCCTCGTCGAAGACGAGCCCTCGTCCATCGAGCTGGCCGTCGAGCGCTTCACCGTCGAGGGCGGGAGGGTCGAGCTCTCGCGCGGCGGCCTCGAGGCGGCCCTCGAGGGGCTCTCGCTGAGCGGCGACGCCTGGCGCGACGCCGACGACGGCGTGCTCACCGTCACCGTGCGGCGTGGCTCCGGCGACCTCGCCGCCGCCGGCGAGGTGTCGGCCGCGCGCGCCAGCGGCTTTCTGGTGGCCTTTCCCGATCGCCTGAACGGGCGCTTCACGGCGCGGGCGGCCACGGCCACCCCGGCCCACGTCGTGTTGCGCGCGCTCGGCCCGCTCGACGCGCTCGACGTCTCGATGGAGGCCTCGGGCCCGCACATCGCGAGCCTCGAGCTCGACGGGCTGATCGACGTTCCCCAGCGCAGCTGGGACGCGACGCTCGAGCTCGACGGCGACGTCGTCGACGCGCACGCCTCCGGACGGGGCTCTGGGCCGGCGTTCGACGGCGGCCTCGTCGTGCGCGCCGAGGGCCAGGGGGGCGCGCTGCGGCTCGACGTCCGCCGCGACCGCTCGGGGGCGCTGGGCGCCGCGGGCGCTCTCGACGTGCGGCAAGCCCGCTTCGGCGACCTCACGGTCGGCTCGCTGAACGCGCGGCTCGCGATCAATGCGTCGCCGGCGGCCCGCTCCGGAGAGCTCGAGCTGGACGTCGCGCAGCCCTTCGAGGTGAACGAAGTGACCGTCGCCCCGACCCAGCTGCGCGCGGCGACCGACGGCCGCGAGCTGACGGCGCACCTCACCACCGCGCTGATGGAGCGCGGCGAGCCCCTGGAGCCCCTGCGCGCCGAGGTGGCCGTGCCGCTCGCGGGCGGCGGCCTGCGGCTCGACCGCGACGCGCCCCTCTCGGCAGACCTCCGGTGGAAGAACGTCTCGCTCGGCGCCCTCGCTCGCCTGGCCGGCGTCGACGCGCCGGTGCGCGGCCGGCTCTCGCTGCAGGCCGAGGCGCGGGGCACCGTGGGGGCTCCCCGCCTCGAAGCCGAGCTGAGCCTCGCTCGCGTCGCGCTCGAAGAGCCCAGGGTGCAGGGTCACGCCCGCGCGGAGGTCGGCCTCACCGGCACGCTCGAGAGGCCGCTCCTCACCGGCCGGCTCCGCGGCGCCGCGGGGCCGCGCGGCGGCGAGCGCATCGCGGCCGACGTCGAGCTCGACGGCGAGGTCGAGAACGGGCGAACCGTGCTCGACTTCGCCGGGACGCTCGGCGGCGCGGCCCTGACCGGCCAGGTCGTCAGCGCGTCGACGCCGGCCGAGCTGCTCGGCGAGGGCGTCGGCGAGCCCCGCGCCTGGGCGCGCGCGCGCGTCGAGGGCCTGCCGCTCGCGAAGCTGTCGCGCCTCGCGCCGAGGGCGCCTCCCGTTTCCGGCACCGTGACCGCGCAGCTGTCGGCCTCGCAGCTCTTCACCGTGCCCCGCGTCGAGGTGACGCTCGAGGGCACGGGCGTCGCGCTCGCGTCGCGCGCACCCGGCGCGCTCTCGCTCTCGGCGAAGTCCGGCGATGCCGCGCTGACCGCGGCCGGCAGCTACCGGCAGGCGCAGGGCGTCACGCGGTTCGAGGGCTCGCTCGACCGGCAGGGGAGGCTCCACGCGCGGGTCGACGCAGAGCGGCTGAACCTCGCGGGGCTGAGGGCGTACCGCCCGCGGCTCCCCCTGGCCGCCGATCGGGTCAGCGGCACCGTCACGCTCGACGGCCACGTCGAAGCCGCCGGCGCAGGCCGCGCCCCGCTCGCGCGGCTGGGCGGGCCGGGCGGCATCTCGGGCACGATCGTCGCCGAGCAGCTCGACGTCAGCGCGTACCTCGCGCGCGCCGGTGCTGCCGCCCGCCGGCAGGCGCCCGCGGCCGGCGCGGCCCAGAACGAGGTGCGCGAGCTCGTGCGCGAGCTCGAGCGAGCGAGGCGCTTTCACCTCGAGCGCCTCGAGGTGAAGGACTCTCGCGTCGCGCTCGTCGACGCCACGCAGCCCCGGCGCCCTGCGCTCGACTTGCGCCGTCTCGCGCTCACGCTCGAGAACGTCGCGAGCGACCGCGAGCAGATGCGCGGGGTCCCCGTGGTGTTCGCCGCGCGCGCGAGCGTCGAAGGCTCGGGCGAGCTCGTGGCGTTCGCGACCGCCGATCCGTTCGCGCAGCCGCCTGTCGCGACCGGCCGCGCCACGGTGAAGCACCTCGAGCTCTCGGGCCTTCGCGAGCTCTTGCGCTCCTACGGCGTCGTGGCCCCCGCCGGCCGCTTCGACGCCTACGCGGCGCTCACGCTGCGCGGCGACCGCATCGACGGCGGCATCAAGCCCGTCTTCACCGACGTCGACATCGACCCGGCGCCGTCGGCGACGTGGGCCGAGACGGCCCTCGCCGAGCTCGCGGACTTCGCGGGCGACGTGCTGGCGCAGGAGGGCCCCTCGGGCGCCGGCCACACGGCCACCATCGTGCCGCTGAAGGGCGAGCTCGGGGCCACCGGGGTGCAGCTCGTGCCGGCGGTGCTCGTGGCGCTCCGCAACGCGTTCGTGGTCGGGCTCACGCAGGGGTTCTCGAACCTGCCGCTCCCGACGGCCGGGCAGCCGCAGTCGCTCTTCACGCAGGCGGCGCAGGCGCTTCAGTCCGATCGGTTCCCCAAGGCCCAGCCGCGCCGGGGGCAGCCGTGAGGCGCGCGGCCGCAGCCGCCCTGGCGCTGGCCGCCGCCGCGTGCGGCACCTCGTCGCCGGCAGAGCGGGCGCGCGCGACGCCCCAACCCATCGGCGTGGCGCCCGCGGACTCCGAGCTCTCGCCGCCCGGCTCGCCGCTGGAGCTCGCGCCCGCGCCGCAGGCGCTCTTCGAAGCGGCGGGCGTGCGCGCCGTGCAGCGGGCCCTCGCGGGGCGCGGAATCGAGCTCCAGGTGACCGGCCGCTACGACGCCGGCACGCAGCGCGCGATGCTCGAGCTCCAGCGCCGCGAAGGGCTGGCGCAGACCGGCATGCCCGACCTCGAGTCGCTGCGCCGCCTCGGCCTCGACCCCGCGGAGCTGTACTGATCACGAATCAGCGGCAGGCGGCTCTGCGGACCAGCGCCGGCAGCGTCCGGGGGCTGAAGGGGTCGCACGCGTCTGCGCACGAAGCGATGCGCGTCGCCTCGACGTAGTTCGGAGTCGACGCGCTCGCGGCGTACACGTCGGTGATCGCGACGGCCCGCGCGAAGTGGTCGGCGAGCGCCGGCCTGAACGTGCCGAGCACGAACGCCTCGAGCGCGGCATTGTTCAAGTGACCGCTCATGCCGCAGTCGACCAGCGCGAGGGCGCTGCGGTGCATCTGCACCTGCGTGTACAGGTACGAGAAGTCGAGCGCGCGCCCCTCGACGACCCGCAGGTCGGCGAGATCGAGGGTCGCCTGAGCGACGATGGCCGAAGACACGCCATCTCCGGCGGGCACGAGCGGCTCGGACTCGACGACCTGCCCCAGCTGAACCTGCAGCTGCGCGTGCTCCCGCGCCATGTCGAGCGCGTAGCTCCGGGACACCGCGTCGATGAGGCGGCCGGCGACCTCGTCCGACATGCTCACCTCGGCGTCGTCGATGGCGCGCATCACCTCGATCGCCTGCGCGTCGCCGATCGGCTGGAGGGCCGGCGGCGGCGGCACCTCGGCCGGGGCGTAGGGGCCGCACGCGGCGATCGCGAGGGCGGCGGCGGCGGCAAGCTTGATGGGGCTCATGAGTCCTCAGGGCGCGCGGGGAAGAGCGAGAACACGAACACGAGCAGCGCCACGGCGAGCACGTTCCACGCGGCCGGCGAATCGAGGCGAAACAGCCCACCCGGCGAGAACGCGAGCCACACCGCGAGCGCGGTGTTGACGTAGCGCACGCCGTCGCGCCAGCGGCGCAGCGAGGCGACGAGCGCGATCGCGGCGCCGGCGAGATAGCTGACGAGGCGCGCGTCGTTCGCCTGGGGGAAGATCGCGCCGGACACGACGAGCCAGATGCCGAGCGCGACGTTGATCGCGCGCGCGGCGCGCCCGGTGGACGGCCCGGGGACCCGAGTCAGCGGCGGAAGCTCTCGGAGCTGAAGTGCCATGTGCGGCTCCTCGCCGATGCATAACGGCGGCGCCTGCTCGCCTGAATGATCTCCGTCAACGTACGGAGGCGTGCCGGGCGGCCAGGTCGAGCAGCGCCCGCGACGGGCGCGCCCCCAGCGCGACGAGGTAGCTCGTCGTGCTCAGGTTTCCCCGGGCGATGATGCCGGCGAGGCGCCGCACGCCGCGGCGCACCGTGAAGGCCGGCCCGCCAGAGTCTCCGAAGCACACCGCGGCCCCGCCCGCCGCCTTCGCGACGAGCAGAAAGGAGCGCTTCACCCGCGCGATCTGCGTGCGGCCCGAGCGGAGCGTCCCGCGAGGCCCCCGGCCACCCGGCTCGGTGCAGCCCCAGCCGAGCACCTCGACGTCGTCCCCCGGCTCGATGTCGAAGTCGAGCTCGAGCGTCGGGGCGCCCACCACGTCGCGATCCGCGACACCCCACGCGAGATCGTGGCCCTGCTCTCGGTACTCGCGGCTTTTGAACAGCCGCGCGTCGTATTGCGCTCCGTCAAAGACGAAGGTCCCGCGCTCGGCCCTCACGCAGTGCGCCGCGGTGAGCAGCAGCCGCGGCGAGACGACGACGGCCGAGCAGCCGTAGCCGTCGGAGACGAGGCGGACGACCTCGGGCGCCGCGGCAGGGTCGACGGAAGCACCGTTGATGACAGCGGTGGTGAGGCGAACGGCGAACAGCAGGACTGCGGGAGACATCGCGCCGCGTCTTAGCAGCCCGCGCACCGCTTGTGAGCCCCCCGCTCGGGCAACGTTTCCGCATGCTCCCGCCGCGCGCTCCCGGTCGGGTGACCGTTCGTTCACGCGAAGCGCGCAGGACCCGAGAGGGCACGCACCTTGAAGACTCCCCGCAGAGACCGAAAGGAGGTCTCCACATGGTGTGGAAGAAACTGAAGGGACTGATGTTCGCGGCGCTGCTCGCGCTGCCTCTGGCGCTCGCGCCGCCCGCGCAAGCCGAGGCTGAAGTCGACACGGACGGCTGGGGCACCTACTACGACGACGACGTCTACGACACGCTCGGCTGGGAGGGCGACGAGGGGTTCGAGGTCGGTGACCCTCTCGTCGACCGCTACGAGTACGACGAGAACTGGTTCGGCGGCAGCTGGGAGTTCGACGACGACGACTGGTGGCTGTAGCCCACCCCACTTTCTTGAAGGAGAAGACCATGAAGCACTTCACACGAATTCACGCAGTCGCGGCCCTCGCGACCGGCCTCTTGCTCGCGCCGCCGGCGGCGGAGGCGAAGGGCCGGCAGAAAGACGAATCCTCACGAACGCAGCAGAGCAGCAAGGCCGGCGAGTCCGAGCTGCAGGGCAAGGTGAAGCAGTCGGGCAGCATGACCCCCGCGGGCGCGAGCGAGACGAACACCGTCGTACTCCTCGAGACCGAGCAGGGCGACATGATCGCCGTCGATCTCGGGCGCACCGCCGAGCTCGAGGACGTCAAGATCAAGCAGGGCCTGCCGCTGACGGTGCGCGGCAGCATCGTCGACATCCAGGGCAAGCCCCACTTCCTCGCGAGCACGATTCGCATCGGCGGGGTCGACCGGAAGGTGCAGCGCGACTCGCCGCAGCGCGGCGCACAGGCGACGGGCGCAAAGGCGACGAGCGACAAGAGGTTCAGCGGCGAGATCGTGCAGATGCGCCAGGTGAACCTGAAGCGCATGGACGAGCAGCACACGGTCGCCATCCTGCGCACGCAGGAGGGACGCCAGCTGTACGTCGATCTCGGGCCGAGTGACGCGCTCGGCGAGGCCGCGCTCTCGAAGGGAGATCGCATCAGCGTCATCGGCAGCGGCATGCGCACCCGCGACGGTCACGCCGTGCTGCTGGCGAACCACCTCACCACCGGCGGCAAGACCTTCTTCATCGAGCGCGAAGGCCGGGCGACCGGCGACCCGGGCGACAGGGCCGAGCCGAAGCCGGAGAAGAAGCAGCAGAAGGAGCCGCAGAGCGGCGATCGGCAGTAGCCCGCCTTGGGAGGGGGCGGGCCCGCTCTCGAAGGAGATCGACATGAAGTTGCGAAACACGATGCTCGCGGCGCTGCTCGCGCTGCCGCTGGCCGCAGCCGGGGCCGCGTCGCCGACGTTCGACGACTACGACTACGACTGGGGCCGCTACTACGAAGACGACGCGTACGACTCGCTCGGCTTCGACGATGAGTACTCGCTCGAGGTCGGCGACACGCAGGGCGGCCCGTTCGAGTTCGACGCCAACGACTACGGCGACGACTGGTTCAGCGGCGAATGGGACATCAACGACAACGACTGGTGGCTGACGCCGGGCGACGGTGCCGACCGCGGGAGGCTCTGATGAAGACCTCGATGCTGGTGCTGCTCGCCGCGACGGCGTGCAGCTCGACGAGCGTGGTCAGCTCGTGGCGAAAGCCGGGCGCCGACCTGCGGCAGCTCGACCGCCTCACCGTGCTGATGGCGACCGACAACGAGTCGCTGCGCCGGTCGGCCGAAGACCAGGTGGCCGCCGCCCTCCCGGGACTCGACGTGACGCCGTCGTACCTGCTGACGCCGAACGGCGCTCCGCCGAAGCGCGACCAGGCGCTCCAGGCCGCGATCGACGCCGGCGGCTTCGACGGCGCCCTGGTGATGCGCATCGTCGCCGTCGAGCGGGAGGCCCGGTGGGTGCCGGCCTGAAACCTCCCCTACTACTCGTTCGCCGGCTGGCAGACCTGGTACTACCCGAGCTGGCCGTGGCCGACGGGCAACGTCGACGTCGACAAGTACGTGCGCGTCGAGACCCACCTGTACTCGCTGCCGGATCAGCAGCTCATCTGGGCCGCCACCACCGAGACCCGAAACCCCGGCGGCACCCAGCAGCTCATCGACGAGACCGCCGACAACGTGCGCGAGACCCTGAACCGCGCACCCCCGGCGATTCCGGTCAGCGCGCGCTGAGCGCCTGCGCGGGAACAGGCCATCGGTGCGCCCTCACGCGACGAGCCGCTGCGCGTTGGCGATCGCGGGCATCGCGAAGCGCTTGATGCGCTCGCGGCTGTCGCGCACGCCCGGGTCGTCGCGGTGCGCAGCCAGCCCGTGCAGCGGGTTGAGGCGGGTGGCCTTCATCCACGCGCCGAGGGCGGGGTGCGCCGCCCGGGCGACCTCGCCGGCCATCATCGCGGCGAACGCCGTCACGTAGTCACCGTTCGTGTCCCAGTAGACGACCGGCGGGCACAGCGCGTTGCGCTCGTCGTCGCTGTCGAGGCTCGCCTCCATCACGCCGAGCAGGGCGAACTGGTAGCACACGAAGCCCCACGCGAACGGCTGGAGCGTCACCCGGCCGGGCTCGAAGATCGGCCTCACGGGCGGCCGCGCGAGGCCCCGCGCCGCGCAGTGCACGTGCAGGGTGCCGGGCCCGGTCGGGACCCGGCCACTCTGTAACACGATGCCGCCGGGCTCGAGCCGCTTCACGTGCCCGAGGCGCACGACGTCTTCGATTCGCCGCAGCGCCGAGAGCTCGGCCTCGCTCACCACGGCGCCACGGAACATCGTCGGCACCACCTTCGGGTCGAGGCGCAGGAAGAAGCCCTCCGCCTCGAGGCGCTCGAACAGCCCTTCGAGCGTGTCGGCCTGCGCGAGCGCCTCGACCTGGGCGGCGGTGCCCCGGTAGAGCTCGGGCAGCCCGGTGTGCGGCTGCTGGAAGCGGCGATTCACCCACCACGCGTCGCGCGGCCGGATCCACCGGATCGCGCTGGGCGCCACGCCCTGCTCGAGCAGCCACACGCACGCGTCGAGCGCGGTCTTGCCGGCGCCGACGACGATGAAGCGCTCGGGGCGGTCGTCGAGGCGGGTGAGCGCGTCGGGTGCCACGCAGCGCACTCCAGCGGCCACCTCGAACGGCGGCGCGCTCGTCGCGGGAATGGCGCCCTCGAGGTACGTCGTGTCGACGAGCTTGCGCCGCACGCGCGCCCGCCACGACGTGCCCGAGAGCCGCGACACGAAGCGGTGCTCGCCCACGTACTCGCAGTTGGGGAAGTAGCGCACCCGTCCGGTGGGCAAAAACCGGCGGTGCATGACGCGCTCGTAGTACGTCAGGAGCTCGCCGGCGCTCGCCAGCTCGTGGAACCCCGCATTCGTGCCGGCGGTGTCGACCGCATCGCTCCCCAGGGGCGTCGAGCTCACGCCGTAGAACGCCGACGGCTGGTGCAGCCGCACGAAGCGGTAGGCGTCGACCCAGTGCCCCCCGGGCACGCTGCGCCGGTCGACCAGCGTGACCGTCGCGTCCGAGTGCGTGAGCAGCTCGTCGGTGAATGCCATCGCGCCGGCGCCCGCTCCCACCACGAGGTAGTCGGTCTCGAGCTCGTTCGTAGTCATGCGGAGGCGATAATCTCCGAGCCGTCGAGAAGCTCCGTTTCAGGACGGCGACGATCTCGTCACCGGTAGTGCGCGAGGTACGCCGCCTCGTCGGGGCCGAGCGGCTCGCGCGCCGAGAGCTTGAACCACAGCTCGTTCTCGAGCCAGCAGCGCACGATGAACGCCTCGAAGCTGGGCGCCACGAACCACGCCTCGCTCACCGGCGTGGGCCGCGGCTCGGCTCGCGGCGGCGGCGGGCCGGCCGGCGCGTGAATCGCCTCGAGCAGCCGCGCCGCCAGCGCGTCGGCGCTCGCGTCGTCGAGCGGCTCTTCCTCACCTTCCTCCTCTTCCTCGAGCGGGTCGAGGGCCTCGTCGAACGGCTCCTTGCCGGCGGCGACGCAGTGGTCGCCCTCGCGCGAGAGGAAGAGGTACCAGTGCACGCAGCTCTGCTGATCCGAATAGAAGCGGAACAGCGTGCCTTCGCCACCCGGCGCCGGCACCGGGTGGCCGAAGTGGTACCAGCAGGCGGTGCACGAACGGAGCGCGCGCCACGCTCCGCCGGCGCCGAAGTAGCGGCGGAAGGAGCCCGGCAGCGCGAGCCCCTCGGCCCGCAGCAGGCGCTCGGCGCGATCGAGGTCGGCGTGCAGCGCGTCGTCCCCGGAGCACGGCATGCCCGAGAACGAGCCGAGCGCGCCGAGCGGCAGCGGCGGCAGCGACGCGTAGGGCCAGCTCTCGTAGGTGCCCTCGACGGGCCGCGCCTCGCGGAGGTCGGTGCCCCACCACCGGGCGCCGAGGGGCGTGGGATTCACGAGCAGCGTCGCGGGCTGCTCGAGCGGTGCGAGCCGCTCGGGCGGCACACGCGCGCGGCTCGACCGCAGCGCGGTGCGGAGTCGGGCCCGCTCTTCGGCCGGCGCGCCCGCGAGAGCGATCGACGTGGCGACGTACTGCCCGAGCGGGTCGCCGCGCTCGAGCAGCCAGTCGGCGTACACGCGCCGCGCGGCCGCGGCATCGGGCCCCGTGAGCCGGCCCAGGAAGCTCGCCTCCTCGCGCGTCACGGCCGCCATCCAACGTGAGGCGCCGGCGGTGCGCAACCCGACCGGCAGCTGCCTTGCAACGCGAGCGGCCTGGGAACCGGCCACGACACGCTCCGACTCTTCTGCGCGCGCCGCCGGCGCCGGTTATCCGACCGGCCGGGGGGCAGGGAATGGGGCGCTACTACCTGATTCAGGATCCGTATCACCCGTACGCGGCGACGTTCATCGACGTCATCTACCGGTCGTGGGGGCATCGGGCCATCTGCCTGTACACGGACGAGAAGAACCGCTTCTACGCGTCGGGCGAGTACCCCATCCTCGACTCCGAGTGCGTCGCGGCGTCGGTCGAGCTCGTCGGCGCCGACCTCGAGCGCGTCGCGCGCCGGCTCTCGCGCCGCTACGAGCTCGCCGGCATCGTGCCGTACTCCGAGCTCACCGTCGCTCACGCCGCCGAGCTCTCGGCCCACCTGAAGCTCGAAGGCTCCAGCCCCGAGACGCTGCGCCGCTTCCGCGACAAGTTCGCGCTCAAGGCGTGGCTGCGCGAGCGCTGCCCGGCGCTGCGCCTCAACCTCGCGCGCAAGGTCGCCTCGCCCGCCGACGTGCTGAGCGGGCCGCTGCCGGAGCGCTATGTGCTGAAGCCGAACGACGGCTACGGCAACACCGAGGTCGCGATGTTCGACGCCGGGGGCGACGCCGGCCGCGTCGAGGCGTTCTTCGCGAGGCACCCGCCGCGAAACTGGCTGCTCGAGGAGTTCATCGGCGGCACCGAGTACTTCGTGAACGGCCAGGTCGGCGCACCCGGCGAGGTCGACGTGCTCGCGGTGTTCCAGTACGAGCGCGCCCCGGCGAACGGCCGCGAGAACCTCGACCACCTGACCTGGCGCGTGCCGCGGTCGGCGCCCGAGTTCCAGCTCCTCGAGCGCTACGCCCGCGACGTCGTGGCCGCGACCGGCCTCGCGCGGTCGCCGTTTCACCTCGAGGCGAAGATCGACGACGCCGGGCCGTGCCTCATCGAGGTCGGCGCGCGGCTCGCCGGCAACGGCAACGCTTACGTCTGCAACACGCTGCACGGCGGGCAGCTCGACCTCTTCCACCTGGCGGCGCACCACTACCTCTCGCGAGAAGGCTATGGCCCGCTGCCGCTCGACTGGCAGCGGTACGACGCCTCGGAGCTCGTCTACGTGCACGGCGTCGCCACCGAGGCGACGCTGATCGAGAAGGTGCACGGCGTCGCCGACGTCGAGCGCCTGCCGGAGTTCGCCGGCTGGGTGAAGAAGCCGGCGGCCGGCGCCGAGGTGACCCCGACGGCCGGGCTGCTGACCTCGCCGTGGTGCGTGCTCCTGCGGGGCGCGTCGCGCGCGCGCCTGCGCGAGGCGTCGGAGCAGGTGCGCGAGCTCATCGGCTGGAACCGCGACGCCGGCACGGTGACCCGGGTGTTCGCGCTCGGCCGCGGCCTCAAGGAGCGGCTCACCCGCCGCCTCGGCTGGGAGCTCTACGGCCGCCCGCGCGCCCAGCTGCGGCGGCTGGTCGCGGCCGACGACCTGCCCTGACTTTCGCGTCGCCGGGCTCGCGCCGAGCCCCGGCGACTCAAGCGCCGTGCCGGCGCCGCGCCGCCCGGTACAGGTCGACGTAGCCGTGCTCGTTGCCGATCTCTCCGCGCAGGTAGCGGGGCCCGAACCGGCGCGCGTACTCGGAGAACGCGGCCGCGTTGTGGCCGAGGAACACGATGTCGTGCACGCCCATGTGGCGGAGCACGATGCAGGGAAACGGCGCGCGGTACGCCTGGAACCGCTCGTTGCGAATCGCGCCCTTCTCGGCGAGCGGGTGGAACTGCGCGAGCATCAGCCCCTTCTTCATCAGGTGCGACTTGAGCTCGGTGTGCAGGGTGTCGACGACGCTGCCGCGCTCGGGCGGCACGCGGGAGAACACGATCAGCAGGCTGTCGAGCTCGTCGGCCGGCGCCCGCTGCCCGGAGCGCTCGAGGAAGGCGTCGCCGTGGCTCAAGAGAATGTCGCGCAGCACGGTGAGGTCGGCGCCGTCGACCTCCTCGTGCAGCACCAGGTAGAAGCGGCCCGTGTTGAGGGCGCGGGGCACGAACGGGCAGACGGCCCCGCTGCGCCCGAGCTCGGGGTGCGGGTGCGACAGGTAGCCGCGCGCCCACGCCATCACCTCGTTCGCCTTCGTGAGCCCCTCGGGGCTGAGCACCTGCATCCGCTTGCCCGTGTACCTGCGGCCCACGCCGGCGCGCAGGCCGACGCGCACGACGAGGTCGCGCGCCTGCTTCCATCGCTCGGTGATGACCCCCATGACGCGCCTTTGAGTAGCGGGGGCGTGGAGCGCGCGCCGGAGAAAAGGGTCAGCGTGGAGCGCCCGGGCTCATCGCCGGCCATGACCGCCGGCGTGCGCGGGTGAGCGATCGGGGATCCGCCGGCGCCTGCGGAGCACCAAGACGCTCAGACCTGCGGCGAGCGCCTCGGGGTCGAAGCGGCAACCACAGCCGACGCCGAGCGCTCGCTCGACTGCGTCACCGCCCGCGGAGGCGCCCGCTGTGGCTCCGCCAGCACCTGCTGCGCCCCCCGCGGTGCTGCCGCCTGACGCGCCGCCGCTCGCGCCTCCGGTTCCGCCACCTGCGGCGACCGGCCGCTCGTAGGCTCCGACGTCGACGCCGGGCCCCTGCGGGCGAGCAACGCCGACGACGTCAGTGGGCGGTGCGTCCGTCGCCGTGCCGCGATCGAGGGCGGAGCTCCCGGCGGCGAGGCGAAAGTCGCCCCCGGCCGCGTTCACAAACAGCGGGCCTCCGTCCGGGACCCACGACGCGCTGTCGTAGCCCGCCGCAGTCCAGCCTGCGAACGTCACCGTCGATGCGCCGTCGTCGAGCGAGAACCGGTTCGTCAGCGCGTTGAAGTTGCTCACGAGGCCCGGCCGGCTGTCGTTCGAGACGGCCAGGCCGATGGCCGTCGCACCTTGTGCGATCACGATGTTGTTCAGCACGGTGGTCGAAGTGCTGCCGGCGTAGATGCGAATGGCTTCGTTCGCGGTCGGGTGCATCACGAACGTGTTGTTGATGATGACGTTGTCTGCAGACGGAGGGTCGGTCATCTGCTGCTTCCACAGGCCGAGGCCCGTCCGGCGGATCTCGGAGAGCACGTTGTTGCGCACCAGGCCGTTGCGGTTGCCGGAGAAGTTCAGCGCGGCGCCGGGCGAGACCAGGTTCGCACCGATGACGACGTTCTGCTCCACGATGGGTGACTGCACCGTCTGACCCGGCAGCGCGTCGACCGCGATCGCGCCCCAATCGCACTGCTCGAGCCGGTTCCCGCGCACCACGATGCCGGTGGTGCCCTCGATGAAGACGCAGAACCTCGCCGACTGGATGACGGTGTTGCGCAGGACCTGGAGCTGAACGGTGCCGGTGGCGTCGATCGCCGAACGCCCCGACTGCGTCACGACGTTGCCCTCGAGCTCGATGTCCGCGCCGTTCGAGAGTCGGATGCCGGTCGACGGAGTGCCGGCCACCTCGAACCCCCGGAGCCGGAAGTGACTGACCGTCGAGAGCTCGACCCCGACGCCGTTCACGTTGGCCGTCGCGATGCGCACGCCTGCATCGACGGCCGCGAAGACGATCGACGCACCGGGAGCACCGGAGCGCGCCAGCGTGAAGCCGGTGTAGTCGCCCGGCTGCACCAGCACGAGGTCGCCGGCGTCGACGCCGTCGGCCGCGCGCTGCAGCGTGCGCCACGGCGCGGCCGGTGTCCCCGCGGCCAGGTCGCTTCCCGCCGGCGAGACCGAATACGTCGCCGCCAGCCCCCACGCCGCGATGAACGGTGCCCACCCCACGGCGGGGAACTGTAGCTCAGCACGACGGATGAGTTGACCATTGGGTCACCACAATGTCGTCCGTGAGGACTCAGGTTTTCGGGGTTGCTCGCGTCGAGCCGACGTTGGTAGATGGACGACGTCGTCTTGGAGAGCTGGCCGAGTGGTCGAAGGCACCTGACTCGAAATCAGGCATACCGGCAACGGTATCTAAGGTTCGAATCCTTAGCTCTCCGCTGAAGAAGTCCCCAGGTGGTGGATGGAGAGGTGGCCGAGTGGCTGAAGGCGCACGCCTGGAAAGCGTGTGAGTCCGAAAGGGCTTCGTGGGTTCGAATCCCACCCTCTCCGCTCTTCAATCGGTTATAGGGGACGGACATTCTGGTCAGGGCAACGCGGGGCCGTGAACCCCGCCAGGTCCGGAAGGAAGCAACGGTAGCGTTACTTCGCGTGTGCCCTGGCCGTCACATCTCCCAGCAGCCGATCACCTGCCGTACAGCTTCGCGGCACCGTCGGTCGCCAGCACCTTGAACCCCGCAGCATCGAAGGCAGCGTGCAGCCGCACCTGCCGCTGCTGCTCGTTCGGGTCCGTGCTCGGCGGCTCCCAGCTGACGATGCGGTTGAAGCGCGGGTCCGTCATCGCCTGCTGAAACCGCCCGTCCTCCGGGTAGTCGCACGTGAACCAGGGGATGTTCTTGCCCAGCCAGAAGTACCCGCCCGCACCCCACACGCCCTCGGGCAGCACCGCGTAGCCCGTCGCCTCCGGCCACGCGCGCGCCGTCAGCCGGAACTGCTCCGGCCGCTCGGGCTTCAGCGGCGTGTCGAAGAAGAAGAACGCCAGGCTCGCCGCGCACGCCGCCGCCGTCAGCGCCGGCCCGCGCTTCGCCAGCACCTCCAGTGATGCGCCCACGCCCGCCACGCTCAGCATCACCAGCGCCGGGTAGATGAAGCGCACCTCCTTGTGCGCCGTGAAGAAGATCGCCGCCAGGTACGCCAGCCCCGCCGCCACGAAGATGCCGCTCGGCTTCTTCGGGATTCCGAACCACACCCACGGCGCCAGCATCGCCAGGTACGGGAGGTAGATCGTGAACGGGTCGGAGCCGAACTGCTGCGCCGCCTGCCCGCTGAACACGTTGAAGTTCAGGTACGCCCGCAGCGAATGGAACGGCGCGCCCCACGTCGCCCAGTCGAGCGCTCCGAGCGCCAGCGCGACTGCCGCGCCTCCGGCCGTCGCCAGGCCGAAGTCTCGGACGCGTTTCCTCGCGAGGAGAAAAAGCATCGCTCCGATCACCGCCGCCGCACTGCCGTAGCGGGCGACTACGGACAGCCCGAGCACGGCTCCGCCGATCAGCGGCGCCCGCTTCTCTCCCTCGCGATCCAGCTGCTCCAGTCCGATCACCAGGAACGCCGCGCTGAACGACTCTCCGAGCGTTCGCCCCGCGAACGTCAGCACCGGCATGTACAGCCCCACCATCGGAATCGCCCACCGCGCCACGTCCGCATTCACGCGCCGAGCCGCCAGCCGCCACGCGGCGTACAGCATCCACAGGTGCAGCGCCGCCTGCGGCAGCTCCAGCACCGCGCGCCGCTTCCACGGATCATCGATGCCAAGAGCCGCGCAGAGCTTCAAGAGCCACGCGAACACGCCCGGGATCGCCCAGTTCCGCAGGCCCGCCTGCTGCCACTCCCACGCGAGGATGCCGTAGCCGAACGCGCGCCAGTTCGCCGGCTCCAGGTACTGGTACACCTCGTCGGGGTGCAGCCGCCCCAGCTGCAGCAGCGTCAGCACGCCCGGCACTGCCGCCACGGCGATCAGCCAACGCCACGGAGGAGGAGGTGCCGGTTCGATGGCGCGGCACCATACCCTGCTAGCGTCGCCCTTGATGACCACACTTCTGTTCCTCCTGCTCACCGCGGAGAAGCTGAAGCTCGAGCCCGCGCAGCTCGAGGCGCTCCGCAAGGCCTCGAAGGCGATGTGCGCCGCCTCCGTCGCCAACGACGCCAAGGCGCTCGTCGACACGTTCTACCCGGGCGCCGTCAAGGCGATGGGCGGCGCCGAGGAGGCGCTGAAGACGACGGCCGAGTCGATGGAGCGCTCGAAGAACAACCCCATCAAGCTCGTCAGTGCCGACGCCGCCGACCCGCACTTCTGCACGCGCGGCAAAGACGGCTCGCTGCAGTGCGTGCTCAAGCAGACGAACCGCTACCTGCACGACGGCACCCGGCTCGTCTCGACCGGCGACGTCGTCGCGTTCTCGCCCGACAAGGGCGCGACGTGGACGTTCCTGAACGCCTCGCTCCAGGCGCTCGACCGCCTGCGCAAGACGTTTCCGGAGCTCAGCCCCGATCTGCCGATCTCGCTCCAGAAGCCGCCGGCGCCCGAGAGGTGACCCTCTGGATTTGGGCGGCCCGCGAAGATAAGGCGAGCCTCCCCCATGCCGAAGCCAACCCCGTTTCACGAACGGCTCGCGAAGCTGAACGAGGCGTATGCCTGGAAGGAGTGGTCCGGCTACTACGCTCCGTGCCGCTTCGAGACGAACCACATCTACGAGTACACCGCGTTCCGCCGCTCGGCTGGCCTGCTCGATGTCACCCCGCTCTTCAAGTACGACGTCCGCGGTCGCGATGCCGCCCGCTTCCTCTCGTTCGTCACCGTCCGCGACGCCACGAAGCTGAAGGTCGACCGCGTCACCTACTGCTGCTGGTGCGACGAGCGCGGCAAGATCATCGACGACGGCACCATCACGCGCCTCGGCGACGACCAGTTCCTGCTCACCGCCGCCGAACCGACCTGGCGCTGGCTGATGCACCTCGCGCGCGGGTTCGACGTGACGGTCGAAGACGTCACCGACCGGATCGCGGTGCTCGCGCTCCAGGGGCCGAAGTCGCGAGACGTGCTGAAGTCGTGCGTGCAGGGCATCGACTTCGACAAGCTGACGTTCTTCGGCAGCGCGAACGGGAAGCTCGGCGCCGCGCCGGTCCGCGTCTCGCGCACCGGCTACACGGGCGATCTCGGCTACGAGGTGTGGTGCGAGAACGCCCAGGCGCTGCCGGTGTTCGACGCAATCGTCGAGACCGGGCGCTCGTATGCGCTGCGCGTGTGCGGGCTCGACGCGCTCGACATGACGCGCGTGGAGGCGGGCTTCATTCTGCTCGGCATCGACTACTTCTCGGCGCCCCACTGCGTGCTCGACGCCCGCCGGTCGACGCCGTTCGAGGTCGGCCTCGGGTGGACGGTGCAGCTCGACCGCGAGCCGTTCATGGGCAGCGCATCGCTCGAGGCCGAGAAGAAGGCCGGCTCGAAGTGGGAGCTCGTCGGCCTCGAGACCGACTGGGAGGATCTCGAGCGGCTCTACGACGCGTACGGGCTGCCGCCGTCGCTGCCCGGCCAGGCGTCGCGCGCCGCGGTGCCGGTCTACCTCGAGGGCACCCGCGTCGGGCAGGCCACCAGCCACACCTGGTCGCCGATGCTGAAGCGGTACCTCTCGCTCGCGACCGTGCGCGCCGACGTCGCGCAGCTGGGCACCGAGCTGAAGATCGAGCACACCGTCGAGTACGACCGGCGGGCCGTGAAGGCGCGCGTCGTGAAGAAGCCGTTCTACGACCCCGAGCACAAGAGGAAGCCGTGAAGAAATACGACGCCATCATCGTCGGCGCGGGCCACAACGGCCTCACCTGCGCCGCCTACCTCGCGAAGGCGGGCAAGAAGGTGCTCGTGCTCGAGAAGCGGCACGTGCTCGGCGGCGCCGCCGTCAGCGAGCAGATCTTCCCCGGCTTCACGTTCAGCGCCTGCAGCTACGTCGTCTCGCTGCTCCGCCCCAAGATCATCCGCGACCTCGAGCTCACCAAGCACGGCCTGCACATCCTCCCGCTCGAGACCACGTTCAACCCGTACCTCGACGGCACGTACCTCTTGCGCGGCGTCGACGCCGCCACCACGCGCCGCGAGATCTCGAAGTTCAGCAAGCGCGACGCCGAGGTCGCTCCGCTGTTCAGCCAGGCGATGGCCGAGCTGTCACGGCTCATCAAGCCCATCATCGACTCCCCGGCTCCCGATCTCGGAAGCTTGAAGCCGTCGAACCTCTTCGAGCTGCTCCGCATGGGCCGCATCTTGAAGGACGCCGGCGACGACTGGGTCGCCGCGAACCTGAAGATGATGACGATGAGCGCGGTCGACTTCCTCCAGGAGTGGTTCGAGTCCGAGAAGCTCATCGCCCCGATGTCCGCCAGCGGCATCATCGGCACCTTCCTCGGAGTGCGCTCCCCCGGCACCGCCTACGTGCTTTTGCACCACTACATGGGCGAGATCGACGGCAGCTTCCGCGCCTGGGGCCTGCCGAAGGGCGGCACCGGCGCCATCTCGAACGCCATCGCCTCTTCAGCCCGCGCGCTCGGCGCCGAGATCCGCACGCAGGCGGGCGTGAAGCAGATCCTCATCAAGAACGGCGAGGCGAAGGGCGTCGTGCTCGAGAACGGCGACGAGCTGTCGGCGAGCGTCGTCGTCAGCGGCGCCGACCCGCACCGCACGTTCTTGAAGCTCGTCGGCGAGAAGGAGCTCGAGCCCGACTTCGTCACCCAGATCAAACGCTTCCGCATGCGCGGCTCCAGCGGCAAGGTCAACCTCGCGCTCGACCGCCTGCCGAGCTTCAAGTGCCTGCCCGGCCACGGCCTGCACCTGCAGGGCGACATCACCGTCGCGCCCGGCCTCGACTACCTCGAGCGCGCGTACGACGACGCCAAGTACGGCGAGTTCTCGAAGAAGCCGTTCATGAACATCGTGCTGCCGTCGGTAACCGACCCCGACGTCGCTCCGCCCGGCAAGCACGTGATGAGCGTGTTCGTGCAGTACGCGCCGTACCACCTGAAGGAGGGCCCCGACGCCTGGCCGTCGAAGCGCGAGGCGTTCGGCGACGCCGTGTGCGACGTGATCGAAGAGCTCGCCCCCGGCTTCAAGTCGTCGATCCTGCACCGGCACATCTTGACGCCGTGGGATCTCGAGAAGGAGTACGGGTTGACGGAAGGAAACATCTTCCACGGTGAGCTGAGCGTCGAGCAGCTCGCGTTCTTGCGGCCGGCCGCCGGCTGGGCCCGCTACCGGACTCCGGTGGCGAAGTTGTGGATGTGCGCTTCCGGCACTCATCCCGGCGGCGGCGTCATGGGCACTCCCGGCGCCCTTTGCGCTCAGACGATGTTGAGCGAGGGAGCGGTATGAGCTCCTTCGACGCCATCATCGTCGGCGGCGGCCACAACGGCCTCGCCGCCGCCGTCACCCTGCAGAAGCGCGGCAAGCGCGTGCTCGTGCTCGAGGCGCGCCAGCAGCTCGGCGGCCTGTGCGCCGCCCGCGAATTCCACCCCGGCTTCACCGTGCCGGGCGTGTTCCACGACACGTTCGAGGTCCGCGCTCCGCTGCTCGACGCGCTGGGCCTCTCGCAGCACGGCTTGTCGATGCGCGACGCCGACGTTCCGGTGCACGCACCGCGACCGAACGACAAGGGCGTGCTCATCGCGAGCGACCCCGAGAAGTCGGACCTCGGCGAAGACCTCGCGGGGTACCAGGAGCTCTGCCGCCTCGTCGACGCCGCTCGCGGCGCGCTCTCGACCGCGCTCAACGCGGCGCCTCCGCCGATGATCCCCGGCGCGGTGTCCGACTTCCTCGACTTCGCGAAGCTCGGCCTCTCGCTGCGCGCGCTCGGCACGAAAGACCTCTACGCGTTCCTGCGCATGCTGCCGATGTGCGTCGCCGATCTCATGCGCGACCACTTCAAGTCCGAGACCGTCATGGCCGCCATCGCCGGCTCGACGCTGCTCGGCGAGTACTCGGGGCCCTGGTCGGCCGGCACCGCGTCGCGCTGGGTGCTCCAGCGCGCGGTCGGGGGCCGAGAGGTCGCCGGAGGCCCCGCCGCCCTCGTGCGCGCGCTCGAGGCCTCGCTGAAGAGCGCCGGCGGCACCGTGCGCACCGACGCCCGCGTCGCCACCCTTCTCGTCGAGAAGAGCCGCATCGCCGGCGTGAAGCTCTCGAGCGGCGAAGAGCTGCGCGCGGCGTTCGTCGGCTGCTCGATCGCTCCGCGCGCCCTGCTGCCGATGCTGCCGCCGCACGCGTTCCCGCTGAAGGTCTTCGAGGAGCTGCAGACCGTGCGCTGCCGCGGCACCTCGGCGAAGGTGCACCTCGCGCTGAAGGCGCCGATCGAGACGCGCGGCGGCCGGCACGAGCGCATCCGCATGGGCGACTCGCTCGACGATCTCGAGCGCGCGTTCGACGCCATCAAGTACCGCCAGCTCTCGAAGCTCCCCGCGCTCGACATCCGCCAGCCGTCGATCGCCGACCTGAGCCTCGCTCCGCGCGACCAGGCCGTGGCGTCGATCTGGGTGAACTTCGCGCCGTACGACGTCGAGGGCGGGTGGAACGACGAGCGGCGCGCGCAGGTGCTCGAGGGCGTGCTCACGCGCATCGAGCGCTACGACGCCGGCATCCGTCAGAAAGTGATCGCGAGCGAGGTGCTCGACCCGAAGACGCTCGAGGCCGAGTACGGGCTGCCGAACGGCAACGTGCACCACGCCGAGCAGTCGCTCGATCAGCTCCTCTTCATGCGGCCGACGCTGCGCCTCGCGCACTACCGCACGCCCGTCGAAGGCCTCTTCCTCTGCGGCTCGGGCTCGCACCCGGGCGGAGGCGTCACGCTCGCTCCCGGCTGGCTCGGCGCCCGCGCCGCGCTGGAGGGTTGGAGGAGCTGATGGCCTGCCCGCACTGCGGCTCGGAGCACGCTCCCGGTACCACGCAGTGCCCGAAGACCGGCGAGCGCATGGACGCGCCCGGCCCCATCGGCTCGCGCATCGATCGCTACCAGGTGCTGAAGCTGCTCGGCAGCGGCGGCTTCGGCGCCGTCTACCGCGCGAAGCACGTGCACACCGACGCCGAGGTCGCGCTGAAGGTGCTCAAGCGCCAGCTCAACGCCGACCAGGGCATGATCGAGCGGTTCCTGCGAGAGGCGAAGGCCGCCGCGTCGGTCGGCAACGATCACATCGTGCGCGTGATGGACGCCGGCGTCGCGCAAGACGGCACCGCGTTTCTCGCGATGGAGCTGCTCGACGGCTGGGACCTGAAGGAGCTCGTCACCCGCGAAGGCCCGCAGAACCCGCGCCGGCTCGTCGGCCTCTGCGCGCAGGTGCTCGACGCGCTCGCCGCCGCCCACGCGAAGGGCATCGTCCACCGCGACATGAAGCCGGCGAACGTCTACGTGACGAAGAAGGCCGACGGCGGCGACTTCGTGAAGCTGCTCGACTTCGGCATCAGCAAGATGCAGCAGGCCGGCGAGGTCGCGGGGCTGACCATGACCGGCATGGCGATGGGCACGCCCGGCTACATGGCGCCGGAGCAGTTCTTCGACGCCCGCTCGGTCGACGCGCGCGCCGACATCTACTCGGTCGCGGCGATGCTGTACGAGCTGCTCGCGAACCGGCTGCCGCTCGAGGCCCAGAGCTACGCCGAGCTGATCGTCAAGGTGAAGACCGAGCTGCCGCCGCCGCTCTCGTCGGTTCAGCCGAAGCTGCCGGCCGCGCTGGCGGCGGCCATCGACAGGGGGCTCGCGAAGACGAAAGAGGGGCGCTGGGCCACCGCGCAGGAGTTCGCCGCGGCGCTGCGCGCGGGCATGGGAGCGAGCGGCGACACGCTGCCGCCCCGGCCGGCCGACACGGGAGCGCCGCGCGACGTGGTGCCGGTGCCGGCGCCGGCGGCCGTCGGCTCCGCCTCGATGATGTTCGGAGCGACGTCGACGCCGACGCCGGCTCCGAAGCCGTCGGGGAACACCGGGTGGGTGGTGCCGCCGTCGAACGTGACGCCGATGCCGGCGCAGGCGACTCCGATGCCGCCGCCGGTGGTGATGACGCCGATGGCGACGCAGGCCCCGCCCGTGAAGCCCGCCGGCGGCATGAGCACGGGGAAGATCGTCGCGATCGTGGTCGGCGTGCTGTTCGGCACGCTGTTCCTCTGCTGCGTGATCGGGAACGCGCTACCGCAGGGTTAGAAGTTCCACCCGATTCCGACACTGACGCGGCCGAACGACCCCAGGAACGAGAACGGCGTGCCGGGCTGGGTCACGACGGGGCCGCCGGTCGACGTGGAGCTCGATGACGAGCTGAGCGGCGTGTAGTTCCAGCCGAGGCCGACGCCGAGCTGGATCGCGAGCCCGATGTCGAAGGCGTGCGTGTAGCCGACCATGCCCTGCATGCCCAACACGAAGCCGGAGGTCGTGGTGGAGCTGGCGTTCATGAACGTGCCGTTGTTGAAGTTCGACGAGGTGCCGACCGAGATGTAACCGAACTCGACCTTCGGGCTGAGCCACAGGCCGGTCGGAGCACGCCCGACCAGGAACCACGCGATGCCGGGCTGCACCAGGCCGCCGAGCACGTTGACGGTGGTCGACGTGCTGAACGTGGTGGGCCCGCCGGCCGCCTGCGACTGCGACGTCATGAAGCTGAACGCGTAGAAGTTGAGGCCGGAGACGAACGAGAGCCGGTTCGTGATCGCCACCTCGAAGCCGATGCCGTAGACGCCGAAGATCCACGCGATCGGCTGCACCGAGATCAGCTTCGTGCGGTGCTCGGCGGCGACCGCGGGCGGAGGTACCGGGCCCGGCGTCGAAGACGGAGGTGGCGGCGGCGGTGCGGCCGCGCCCTCCTGGGCAAAAACCTCGCTGGACAGCGCAAGCGACAACGCCGCGACGAGCAACGAACGCTTCATGTGGGGACCCCTCCCTGACGGCTCGGCCTTGAGGCGCGAAGGCTACTCGCAACCCGCCGCTACAGCGAAATGCCGTACAGCTCGGAGTACTTCGCGCGCAGGTACGCGATGAAGTCCTCGTCGGTGAGGCCGCGGCCGGTCACCTTCTTCACGAGATCTTCGGCGTAGAAGCGGTAGCCCTCGCGGTGCACGCGGGCGCGCAGCCAGTCGCGAAGCGGCAGCAGCTGCCCGCCTGCGATGGCCTGCTCCAGCCCCGGCAGATCTTTCTTCGCCGCGTTGAACAGCGACGCCGCGTACAGGTTGCCGAGCGCGTACGTCGGGAAGTACCCGAACTCGCCGTACGCCCAGTGAATGTCCTGCAGCACGCCCAGCACCGCCGTCGGCGGAGTCACCCCGATGAGCTGCTGCATCTTCTGATTCCACGCGCCCGGCAGCTCGGAGACCGGCAGCGAGCCCGAGAGCAGCGCGAGCTCGAGCTCGTACCGCAGCACCACGTGCAGGTTGTACGTCACCTCGTCGGCCTCGACGCGCGTCAGGCTCTTCTCGACGCGGTTCACGGCGCGCTGGAGCTCGTCGGCCGTCACGCCGCCGAGCTGCACCGGGAAGTGCTTCTGCAGCCGCGGGAAGAACGCCGACCAGAACCCGCGCGAGCGCCCGACCACGTTCTCCCACAGCCGCGACTGCGACTCGTGCAGCCCCATCGACGGAGCCGCCGCGATCGGCGTGCGGTAGTGCTCCTCGGCGAAGCCCTGCTCGTACAGCCCGTGGCCGCCCTCGTGAATCGCGCCGAAGATCGCCGGCAGCGGCGTCTCGGGCATGAACCGCGTCGTCAGCCGCACGTCGCGCGGGTGCGTGCCGCCGGTGAACGGGTGCACGCTCTTGTCCTGCCGGCCGGCCTCGAGATCGAACCCCATCGCCTCGAGCAGCTCGAGGGTGAAGCGCCACTGCGCGTCGGGGTCGAACTTCTGGCCGGCGAACACGTCTTTGGGCGGCGGCCGCGCGGTGATCGCCTCGACGATGGGGGTCAGCTTCTTGCGCAGCTGCTCGAGCACCGGCGTCAGGCGAGCGACCTTCATGCCCGGCTCGTAGTTGTCGAGCAGCGCGTCGTAGCGCTCGCCGCCGTGACCGATCGCGTCGGCCTGCTCGCGGCGCAACGCCAGCAGCCGCTCGAGGTGCGGCTTGAACGGAGCGAAGTCGTTCTGGTCGCGCGCCTGCTTCCACGCGGAGATGCCGAGCGACTGCGCCTCGGCGAGCTCCTTCACCAATCGTGCGGGCACCTTCACGGCGCGGTCGCGCTCGTGGGCGAGCACGCGCACCATCGCCTGCTCGTCGGCGGCCAGGCCCTTGGCGCCGGCCAGCCAGTCGCCGAGCGCGGGCTCGACGAGGCGCTCGTGGTAGAGGCCCTGCAGGGTGGCGAGCTGAGAGGCGCGGGCGCCCTCGGCCTTGCGCGGCAGGTACGTCTCCTGGTCCCAGCTCGCGAGGCCGATGATGCCGCTCAAGTCACGGAGCTCCTGCATGCGCTGAAGAAGTCGCTGGTCCATCGGGGCTCACGTCCTATCAAAAACGCGGGCGGCATTTCCCACTGTGGAGGTCATGAGAGCCCTCGTTCCGCTCCTCGCGCTGCTGGCGTGTGCCCACGAGCAGCAGGCTGACCCGCAGGTGCTCTCGAAGCTCGAGGCGATCGCTCCGAAGGGCATCGAGTCGGGGGTGGTGGTGCTCTACGGCGATGCGAGCGGCACGCTGTGGATCGACGACCGGCCGGCGGGCGCGCTGTCGGGCCGGCGGTACAACGTGATCGAGCTGCCGCCGGGGCGGCACGCGTTCCGGGTTCGCGCGACCGTGACGGTGGTGAACGTGGTGGGCGGCGAGACGAAGTACCTCGCGCTCGAGGGCCCGCGGTTCCAGCCGGGCGCGCGGCCCGAGCTCGTCGCGGCAGGCTGCACGCCGGGCTTCGAGGTCGATCTCACGCCTTCGTCGCGCATGTAGTCGTGCTACGCCGCCGCCCGTGGCGAACCAGCTCAAGGTGTTCATCAACGAGGACGACGAGCGCGCGCTGCTGCACTGGCTCGAGCGCTTCGTGCTCGAGGTCTACCCGAGGCGCGTGCCGCCCGACTGGGTGACGTTCCGCGCGCGCGGCGCCGACCACGCCAAGCTGCCTCCCGAGGAGCTGTACCTGGTCGCCACGGACATCGGCCCCGCGATCGTCGACAAGGTGAAGCGCGGGCCCGACAAGGGTCACTGGCGCATCGACGAGGTGCGCTCACCGGTCATCTTCTGGCAGCGCTCGCGGTTGAATGAAGAGGGCGAGCTGCTCTCGGGGCAGCTGTGGGCCGAGCTCGACATCACGCAGCAGACGGGCCGCAAGAGCGCGGCGCCCGACCGGTTCCGCGCGCTGTTCGTGGAGGTCGAGCAGTGGATCGCGAAGACGTTCCGCCGCGGGAACCCGAAGCCGTGGCTGGTCGGGCCCGCGACGGCGCGCGCGGTGAAAGAGGGGCTCGTGCTGCGCGTCGACGAGCACCGGGGCGGCACCGTGACGGTTCACCGCTGATGGAACTTTCTGCGACGCCGCGCGTTGCAGATGGGAACTTGCTACACGGAGGCCTCATGTCCTGGCTCGATACCCTCGATGCGATTCGCACCAAGGATTTCTCGAAGGCCCCCATGAAGGAGCGCGACAAGGCGGCCACCGACGTCGTGAACCTGTCGAGCTACGGGTGCGCGATGGTGGCGGTGTCTCCGATTCCGTTCTCCGATGCGATCGTGATGCTGCCGATTCAGAGCGCGATGGTGATCACGGTCGGGCACATCTACGGCCGGAAGATCACGAGCGCCGACGCGAAGGATCTCGTGATCGAGCTCGGCGCCACCGCGGGCTTCGGCATGCTGGCGCGGCAGGGCATCAAGGCGCTGCTGCCGGTCGTCGGCGCGCTGCTCACGATTCCCGCCGCGTTCGCCGCGAACTGGGCGATGGGCCGCGTCGCGATGGAGTACTTCCGCACGCCCGGCGCCTCGAGGGACAAGCTCCGCCAGGTGTACGCCGACGCGAAGAAGGAGGCCGCGTCGCTCTTCTCGAAGGAGGCGTTCGAGAAGTTCAAGCAGCGCGCGACCGGCGCCGCGGCGCCGAAGCCGGGCAAGCCCCGCGCCGCCGCGAAGAAGGCGAAGAAGAAGACGAGCGCGAGGAAGGCGAAGGCCCCGACGGTGGCGAGCGTGGTCGAGGGCGACTTCGCCGACCGCGTCGAGGCGCACCCCGAGGTCGCGGAGGCCGTGAAGGGCATCATCCACCTCGACATCGGCGGCAAGGGCGGCGGGCAGTGGACGGTCGATCTCACCGAGGCGCCGGGCAGCATCTCGAAGGGCCTGAGCGGCGAGCCGCGCATGACGGTGAAGGCGAGCGCGGCGGACTTCATGGCGCTGGTGGAGCGCGAGAAAGACGCGCAGAGCGCGATGCTCGCGGGCGAGCTGCAGCTCGAGCCGATGGATCTCTCGGTCGCGCAGGAGCTCGGCCGGCTGTTCAGCTAGGAGTTGGCAGCCGGCAGCCGGCAGCCGGCAGTGACACTGGCGTCGCGGCTGCGCACGGTGCTGCGCACCCACAGCCTCTCGACGCGGGCGCTTACGCGGCGCCGTGCGAGGCACGAGCGTTGCTGGAGCAGCGCGGCCGTGCTGCTCGTCGCGCTCCTGCTCGCCGCTGAGCCGATCTACGTGGACCCGTACGCCGACGAGAAGGAGCTGCGCGGAGAAGCGCCGCGCACGGCGCCTCCCGACTCGACGCCGATCGTCGTCAGCTCCGGGCCGCCGCAGTTCCAGCAGTGGGGCTTCACCGGCAACGTCGGAGCGGTCGTGCCGCTGCCGCACCCGGGCCAGCTCGGCGTCCACGGAGGCCTCGGCTTCCGCTACGGCATGCGGCCGCCTTCGGGCAGCGAGTCCGTCTACTTCACTCCGGCGATCTCGGTGCTGGTCGCGGGCAACTACGTCTCGACGATCGAGCAGCCGCAGGTGACGGTCGCGCCGCTCGACGGCACCACGAGCCCGCTCGCCCGCCCGCGCACGTTCGGAGACGTCGGCGCCGAGGTGCGCCTCGAGCTCACCGTCTCGCGCCACCGCGGCATGCTGATGCCCGACTTCGCCGCGTGGGTGAGCACGGGCACCGCGATCGGCTTCGGCGTGCGCGGGCCGTTTCCGACCGCGCACGTCGGCGTCGGCCTGAGCATCGACTTCGTGCGCGAGGTGGCGCCGGCGCTCGGGAAGATGTTCCAGCCCGAGACGTACAAGGGCCTCGGCAGCGGCGGCGGAGGCTGGGGCAACCTGGGAAGCCTCGGCAGCGGCGGCGGCTACGCGGTCATCGGGCTCGCCGTGCTGGCCATCGCGCTGCCGATCGCGATCGTCGGCAGCATGTGCGCCGTGTTCCTCGCGGGCTCGGCGTCGAGCATGGCGAACGTCGAGCTCCGGTACACGGCGCTGCCCGCGGTGAGCGGAGTCGGCGGCTACGGCGGGCTCGTGATCGGCTTCGGGATCTAAGTGGAGCTCGAAGCGACCTACATGTGGCCGCCCGGCACCGGGCGCGGCCACGTGGTGACGCAGCTCGGCTCTCCGCTGTACGTCGCCACGCACCGGCGCAGGCGCGCACAGTCTTCGACCGTCCACGCGCGGGGCCCGGTGCGGCGCGCGCTGACCGGGCACTCGGGGTCGTAGCCGAGCTCGTGCTCGAGCGCGGCCCGGGTCTCTTCGATGAGCGCGTCAGACGCGGGTGGCGGCTCCTGATATTGGCCCGGTGAGGGTTGCCACCACTCGACCGAGCCACCCGCCCGCTGGAGCGGCCAGATCGACGGACCCGGCAAGAGGATGCAGCCGAGGCTCGACGTCCCCGCCAGCGCCACGAGCAGCTTCGCGTTCGGGTTCATGAGCGCGAGCGCCGTGCATCGCCCGTGCGCGCGCGAAAGTGTGCTGCCGCGAAGCTGCCCACGAGCGCGCTGCGCAGGTCGTCGCGCAACCGCCGTCACGGCGCGGGCTGCCACGCGCGGCCGAGGGCCTCGACGTGGGGCCACAGCTCGTCGGCCCACCGCTCGTACCCGAGCGCAGACGGGTGGAAGCCATCGGCGCCGAACAGCTGCGAGAACGCGGCGCCCTCGCGCACGCTGACCGAGAAGAGATCGACGACGGTGAACCGCGGCCGGTGCGCGAGCTTCGCGATGCAGGCGTTGAAGTCGAGGATGCGCGCGATCAGCACGGCCTTGGGGATCTGCACGACGTCGAGCATCGAGGCGATCGGAGCACGGCTGAGATCGATGATGTTGCTGACCACGACGTGGGCGCCGGTCTTCGCGAGGGTGTCAGCGATGTGGTTCAGGTTCAGCTCGAAGCCGCTGACCGGCACCATGCGCCACAGGTCGTTGGAGCCGATGCCGAGCGTGACGAGCGACGGCCGCACCTCGACGGCCTTGTGCAGCGGGTACGCGATGAGGTCCGCGGTGGTCGCGCCGCTCTGCGCGAGGTTCATGATGCCCGCCTTGACGCCCGCCCTCTTCATGCGCTGGTACAGGCGCTCGGGGTACCCGCCGTCGTTGTTCGAGCCGACGCCGACGCCGGTGGAGTCGCCCAGCGCGACGTAGCGGAAGATGCTCGCTGCCACGCCGCCGATCTAACGCACCCGTCAGGTTCACGCCCGCCCGCGGTCGTAGCCCGCATGCGAACCCTCTCGTTCTACGGCGTGCACGGCCCGTACGGCTGCTTCTCGAACTTCTCGCCGCACGGCTTCGAGCTCGACGGCGTCTACTGGCCGACGTCGGAGCACTACTTCCAGGCGCAGAAGTTCACCGGCGAGCACGCCGCCGCGATCCGCAACGCGAAGAGCCCGATGGCGGCGAAGCGCATGGGCCAGAGCCGCAAGCACGCGCTGCGCAGCGACTGGGAGCGCGTGAAGGAGGGCGTCATGAGCGCCGCGCTGGAGGCGAAGTTCACGGCGCACGCCGAGCTCCGCGAGACGCTGCTGTCGACGGGCGACGCGCGAATCGTGGAAGCGGCGCCGCACGACGCGTACTGGGGCGCCGGCCCCGACGGCCGCGGCAAGAACCGACTCGGCGTGCTGCTGATGCGCCTGCGCGACCGCTTCAGGGATCGAGCTCGGACGACAGCAGATTAGCGACGCACATCTCGTCGTCGCTCCCCTCGCCCCAGTTCACCTCGCGCGTGCCCGTCGAGTTGTCGAAGGTGCAGCGCAGGCGCAAGCGATCGCCGGGCAGGAAGGCTTGCGGCTCCTTCAGGTGGTACTCGAACTGCCAGTGGAAGTCCCAGTCGTCGATGCGCACGAGCTCGATGCGGCGGCCGTCGGCCTTCTCGAGCCACAGCTGCCCCTGCACGCCGAGCTTGTGCATGTGAAAGAGCAGGCCCTCGATGTTGAAGCCCTGCGCGAGCTGCAGGGGCGAGCCGGTCGCGCGGAAGAAGTTGCGGGGGTCGCCGGCGTACTGGTGCACGACGCGGCTCGCGCCGGGCGGAATCGGCATCTCGCCGGCGAACCAGGCGGGCTCGAGCAGCGGGTGATACGTCGCGCGCCGCGCGGCGGTCTTCTCGAGCGTGAGCTTGAGCTTCGTGCGATCGGGCCTCGCGTCGCCCACGAGGTTGTAGTGCATCTGCACCACGAGCAGCGCCTTCGGCGGCACCTCGATGCCGCTGCCCTCGCGGAGCGACACGCCGGGGTAGCCGGGCACCCAGCCGGCGACGAGGTTCACCGGAAATTGCTGCGGCCGATTCCCGTACGGCCCGCCGAAGCAGCGGTAGCCCGGGCCGGCCTCTTCGGCGTCCCACTGCAGCGGCAGGTGCGCGGCGGACGGCGGCACGAGGAACATGACGATGTGGTGCACCTGGCTCGCGGCGCCGGGCTCGGCGTCGAAGCCGGTGATGAAGCGCGTCTCGTCGAGCGGCCACAGCACCGGAAAGCAGCGGTAGTCGTCGGGCCGCTCTGAGGGCGTGTACGTCTCGGGCAGCTCGAGCGCGAGATCGACGCGAGGGGCCGGCCGCGCGTCGGGCTTCTCCACGACGACCGGCGTCGAACGCCCGTCACCTTCGGCTGCGCCGCCTTTGGCCCACTCGGCGAGGAGGTCGATCTGCTCCTGAGAGAGCGAGGGGTCGCCGACGTACGCGACGTCGGCCGACGCCGCCCGCCACGGAGGCATCGTGCGCGCGTGCGTCGCCGCCGCGATGGCGGCTGCGTGCGGCTTCACCCGCTCGTACGTGTCGAGCGCGAACGGGGCGATGCCGCCCTCGACGTGACAGTTCGTACACCGGGCGTCGAGCAGCGGCTTCACGTCGCGCGAGTAGGTCGGTCGCGACGGGCCACACGCGAAACAGAGGATCAGCAGGCCGAGGGCGGAGCGCATGCCCCGCCTCTACCAAACCGTGACCACCCGGTCACTGACAAAAGTCAGCGGCAGACTTCGAGGCCGGAGATGCCGACCACGCCGCTGCCGACGACGCCGTGCGGGTTGAGCCACTGGAGGCTGGAGGTCTCGAAGCGCTCCTCGCCGGCGCGCACCACGAACGAGACCGAGCCCGTCGCGGTGGCGCGGAAGCCGATGAGCTCTTGGGCGTCGATGTCCTTGGCGTTCCACTCGGTGAAGGTGACCTTCACGTCGGCGACCTGGACGGTGAGCGGCAGCGCGCCGATCTCGGTGACCTTCACGCAGGTCGGCTGGGGCTCGGCGACGGCGGCCTTCGGAGCGGTTCCGGCGACCGCGACGACCAACGAGCCGAACAGGGAGACGAGGAGCGCGCGCATGGTCACACGCGGGTTGCACTCGCCAAGCCAGCCAAATCGCTGCCGCCAAGCCACGATCGATCACGGCGATCCAGGCGGTTGGCGTGGAGGTGATTGGACAAAGCGTGTCGCGCTGGAGTCGCGCTGCTCCAAGCCCACAATTGCGCAGACCACTCGCGTTCTCAGGTGTAGGCCCAGGCCCAGGCGATGAGACCGGCCTGTAGCGGCAGGCGCGCCCAGGTGAGCCAGAGGGGCGCCTTGCCGAAGGGGATCTTCCGCTGCGCCTGGCTGACGTTGGCGGGGAAGACGGCGACGTAGAGCGCGATGAGGCCCCACGCGGCGGGCACCTGGGTCTGGGGAAACAAGAGGCCGACGCCGAGCGCGATCTCGGCGAGCCCGCTCACGTAGACGATCGCGCGCTTCATCGGCAGCACGAGGGGCACGATCTGCTCGAACGCGCGGGGCACGACGAAGTGCATGACGCCGGCGAACACCATGATCACGGCGAGCGCGATCTTCACGACGGCGCCGCCACCATCGCGCCGGCGCGCAGCTGCGGAGCGGCCGCGAGGAACTGGAGGTCGGGGTGCTTCTCCATCGCGTGCTGCAGCGCCCAGTCGTCGCGGAAGAGCACGAGCGGCTGGCCGTCGCGGTCTTGCACGGTCTGGCGGTTGCCTTCCCAGTCGAACGCCTTGGGGTCGAAGCCCTTGCCGGTGACCCAGCGCGCGTGGGTGAAGGGGAGCTTGTCGATGATGATGTTCGCTCCGTACTCGTGCTCGATGCGGTACTGCAGGACCTCGAACTGGAGCGCGCCGACGACTCCGACGATGGGGTCCTTCATGCCCATCTGGAGCTGCTGGAAGATCTGAATGGTGCCTTCCTCGGCGAGCTGCTCGAGGCCCTTCTCCATCTGCTTGCGGCGCAGCGGGTCTTTCGCGCGGACGATCGCGAAGTGCTCGGGCGAGAAGCGCGGCACGCCCTCGAACACGATCAGCTGACCTTCCGAGAGCGAGTCGCCGATGCGGTACTGGCCGGGGTCGAACAGGCCGATGACGTCGCCGGGGTACGCGTCGTCGATGGCGGTGCGTTCTTGCGCCATGAACTGGGTGGGCTTGGCGAGGCGCACCTCTTTGCCGAGGCGCGAGTGCATGGCGCTCATGCCCTTGACGTACTTGCCGCTGACGACGCGCAAGAAGGCGACGCGGTCGCGGTGGGCGGGGTCCATGTTCGCCTGGATCTTGAAGACGAAGCCGCTGAACTTCTCGCGCGTGGGCTCGACGAAGCCGGTGTCGGCCTGGCGGCCGGCGGGCAGCGGAGCGAGCTCGAGGAAGGCGTCGAGGAAGGGGCGGACCCCGAAGTTCGTCATCGCGCTGCCGAAGAACATCGGCGAGAGCTGGCCGGCCTTGACCTTCTGGAGATCGAAGTCGTCGCCGCCGATGTCGAGCAGCTCGATGCTCTCGTTGAGCTTCTCGCGCTCGGCGTCGGTGAGCGGGGCCTCGGCGAGCGGCACGACCTTCTCTTCGACCTCGGTCTCGCCGTGGGACTCGTTCGAGAGGAAGAGGTGAACGTTCTTGGTGCGGCGGTCGTAGACGCCTTTGAACTCGGGGCCGCTGCCGATGGGCCAGTTCATGGGCCAGGCGCGGATGCCGAGGACCTTCTCGAGCTCGTCCATGAGCTCGAGGGGCTCGCGGCTGTAGCGGTCGAGCTTGTTGCAGAAGGTGAAGATGGGGATGCCGCGCATGCGGCAGACCTTGAAGAGCTTGATGGTCTGGGGCTCGACGCCCTTGGCGCCGTCGATGAGCATGACGGCGGAGTCGGCGGCGGCGAGGGTGCGGTAGGTGTCTTCGCTGAAGTCCTGGTGGCCCGGGGTGTCGAGCAGGTTGACGGCGTGGCCTTTGTACGGGAACTGGAGCACGGAGCTGGTGACGCTGATGCCGCGCTCTTTCTCGAGCTCCATCCAGTCGGAGGTGGCGTGGCGTCTCGCGCGTCTCGCTTTGACGGAGCCGGCGAGGTGGATCGCGCCGCCGTAGAGCAGGAGCTTCTCGGTGAGGGTCGTCTTGCCGGCGTCGGGGTGGGAGATGATGGCGAAGGTGCGGCGGCGGGAGACTTCGCGTTGGAGCTCGGCGGAGGAGGACATCTCGGGGAGGGGCGCTTAGCACGTCAGACCTCCGTGGTAGTCGTTCGGGATGGCCGAGATCGATGATGACGCTGCTGTTCCCCTGACCCCAGACGGGTTGGGCATGGGCCTGGGCCTGCGCAAGGGGGATCGCGCAGGGGGTTCTGATGGGTCAGGAGGAACTGCGGGAACTGCCGTCGCGAGCGCTGCGATCGTCACGGGTCGCGCGACGAGGAGCCAGCCCGCGCAGTTCGAGCACGAACGGCTGCACGTCTATCAATTCGCCCGTGAGTTCTTCATCGTCGCCGCGCGGTGGAGGAGCCGGCAGATGCCGGCGGATCTCAAGAAACAGTTCGAGCGCTCGACAGGGAGCATTCTGTCGAACATCGCGGAAGGGGCGGGAAAGACCGCCCGGGCAGACAAGCGCCGCTTCTACGAGATCGCCAAGGGCAGCACGACGGAAGCCGGCGCCCAGCTCGACATGCTCCAGATCCTGGGAGTCATCGACGCGGCGGAGTACGCCACCGCACGAGAACGGCTGCTCAAAGTAGCGAAAATGCTCTCCGGCCTCTGCGGAGCCCCAAGAACGACCGGGCCATAGATCCCTGCCCAAACAGACCAACCAACCCCTGCGCAATCTTCCCGTGCGCAGGCCCAGGCCCAGGCCCAACCCTCAGCGAGGGGAAGCAGGCCGATGTTCGGAATCGATGCGCGCCGTAGTCACCGCATCGATCCACTCAGCGAGCCCAAGCCGCGACGCCGGCAACGGGGCGACCTCCTCGCGAGTCCACCGCCGGACCCCGCCAGCAGCATCGACGCTCACGACGGCAGTTCCATCAGCAACAAACTGAACGCGAGCAACAGTCGCCCCATGCGAGCGGAGCACGCGGGCCGCGCCACTCCCCCACTCGTACACGCGAACCGTGCGATCGGCAGACCCGGCCACCAACAGCTCGGCATCCGGAGAAAACGCGAGATCAAACACAGGCTGCTCGGGGCCGGTGAGCACCACGGCTGGCTCCCCACCGGCAACCCGGCGCACGTGAATCGTCTTGTCGTCGCCGCCGGAAGCGAGCAGCGCCCCATCGCGAGAGAACGCGACGGTGCGAACGAACCCGCGGTGCTTCTCCGCCAAAACGAGCTCACCGCTCCCAACCCGCCAGACGCGAGCCTCCCCGTTCAAGTCGCCGCTGGCGAGCAACGAACCATCGCCAGAAAACCGAACCTGGTGCACGGGCCCGACGTGCCCCTTCAAGCTGCGCGAGGTCCCGGCAGCGACGTCCCACAGCTTGACAACGCCCTCCTCGCCCGAGCTCGCGATCGTCTTCCCGTCCGGCGAGGCCGCCAGCGCCAGCGTGTACGTCGGGTGAGCGCTCCACACCTTCGACTCGCCGCTGCCCAGCCGCCACAGCCGAATGGTGCCGTCGTACGCGCCGACGGCGATCCACCCGCCGGCCTCGACCGCCGAGCCGACATCGACGGGCACCTTCCCGAACACCACCCGCGCCCCGCTGCTCGGAGTCCACGCGATCACCTCGCGCGCCCCGTCCACCGCGACCACGCGGTCCTCGCCCGTGAACGCCGCGAACCGGAAGCCGGCCCCCGCGAGCGTGTGCGTCACCGCCGTGCGATCGAGCACGAGCAGGTTGCCGTCGCGCCGAGCCACTCCGGCGAGCGAGGTCCCCGCCTCCGACAGCGCCGCGAGCGAGAACGGCGGCCCGAGCGGAGCGCCCGCCCCCTCCGTCGGCCACACGCGCACGCTGCCGTCCTGCCCCGCCGACGCCAGGAGCCGCCCGTCGGGCGAGAACGCGATCACGCCGACCTGCGACTCGTGCCCCTGCAGCACGCGAACGTCTCCAGACGAAACGCTCCACAGCCGCACCGTCGCGTCCTGGCTCGCGCTCGCGAGCGTGCGGCCGTCGGGCGAGAACTCGAGCCGCAGCACGTCGCCGGTGTGCCCCTCGAGCACGCGCGACGGCTCTTTGAACGGAGCCGCCCACAGCCGCACGTCGTGATCCCGGCTTGCGGTCGCGAGCCACCGCCCATCGGGCGAGAACACCAGCTGCGTGATCTGCCCGCGGTGCGCCTTCAGCTCTCCCGCCGCGGCTCCCGCCGCGTCCCACAGCTTCACCGTCCCGTCGGAGCTGCCCGTCGCCAGCAGCCGCCCATCGGGCGTGAAGTCGATCGAGTAGATCTCCTCCTTCGCCGCGCGAATCGGCTTCGACTCGCCGGTGTCCGGCGCGTGCAGCCGGACGAGCCCGTCGTACCCGGCGGAGGCGAGCCGCGCTCCGTCGCGAGCGAACACGAGATCGCGCACCTCCGCCGAGTGCGCCTCGAGGCTGCGCCGCTGGCCCGACGCGAGCTCCCACAGCCAGACCTTGCCGTTCACCGACCCCGCCGCGAGCCGCTCGCCGTCGGGCGCCCACTCGACGGTCAGCACCGCGGCGCCGTCGTGCTCGAGCCACCGATCCGCGCTCCCCGGGGTGACGAGCCGAATGCCCTTCGAGCTGCCCGCGACGGCGAAGCTCTTCCCGTCCGGCGCGCGCGCGAGCACCCACAGCACGCCGGGAGGCTCGACCAGCGCCGACGCGGCTCCCGTGCTGCCGTCGTACTGCACCATGCGCCCGTCCGCTCCGATCGACACGAGCTCGCCGCGCGCGCCAAACGCGACTCCGGTGACGCGGCCCTCGTGCGCACGCAGCACGTGGCGGGCGGCCCCGCGCGAGACCGCGTCCGACGCCGCGGTGCGCAGCCGCGACAGCACGTCGGCGCCCGGGTGCTGCTTCAGCCACGCGAGCGCCGCGGTCGGGTCGCGCTCCAGCGCGGTCAGCGCCTGCACCAGCACGAGATCGTTGGTGCGGCGATCGGCCTCCGCGCGCGCGAGGTCGGCCTGGCGGCGCTCCTGCTGGGCCGTGTTGCGCTCCTCGATGACGCGGCGAACGCTCAAGCTGCCGATGACGACGAGCGCGAGCGCAGCCGCGGTGACGACCGCCATCAGCGCGCGGTTCTTCAGCGTCCAGCGCCACAGCCGCTCCCACCAGAAGTACGAGCGCACGCTGACGAGCTGGCCGGTCTGGAAGCGGCGCAGGTCGGCGGCGAGCTCCTTCGCGCTCGGGTAGCGCTGGCTGCGCTGGTGCGCCATCGCCTTGCGGACGATCGCGGCGAGGTCGGCGGGCACGCCCGGCACCAGCGTCGCGATGTCGGGCAGCGGCCCCGCCATCACGCGGCGCATCGCCTCGGCGGGCGACATCTCGTCGATCGGCGAGGCGCCGCGCAGCACGTGGTACAGCATCGCCCCGAGCGCGTAGACGTCGGCGCGCTCGTCGACGCGCATTCCCGCCGCCTGCTCCGGAGGCATGTACGCCGGCGTGCCGAGAATCGCGCCCGCGATCGTCTCTGCGGCGAACACCACCGGCGTCTTCTCGATGCTCTTGCCGGGCTGCGAGTCGTCGTCGCCGTCGAGGTCCTTCGCGAGGCCCCAGTCGATGACGAGCGTCTCGCCGTAGGCACCGACCATCACGTTCGCGGGCTTGAGGTCGCGGTGAATGACGCGGTGCTCGTGCGCGTACGCGATCGCGTCGGCGACCGCGATGCAGTTCGGCAGGAGCGCGAGCCGATCGGCCAGCGCGGGCCGCTCGGCGACGAGATCGCTGAGCGACTTACCCTCGAGCAGCTTCATCGCGTAGAACGGCTCGCCGTCGGGCCAGCGGCCGGCCTCGTAGATCGGCACGATCGCGGGGTGCTGCAGCTTCGCGGTGACCAGCGCCTCGCGCATGAAGCGGATCTCGGCGTCGCGGTCTCGAACGCGTAAGACCTTGATGGCGACGATGCGGTTCAGCCGCTTGTCGTGCGCCCTGAGGATGCGGCCGAGCCCGCCGCGCGCCACCTCGTCGCCGACCTCGTAGTTGCTGGCGTCGACGCGCGTCAGCGGCAGCTCGGGCGGAACCTCGAGCAGGTTCGGAAACGACGTCGGCGCGCGGAGCCGCGTCTCGTCCGACGACTCGGGCGACACGTGGCGCGAGGGGTATGGCGTCGCCTGAATCGTCTCGCCCTTCTTCGGGGGTTTGTTGTGGTCAGACACGCGCGCCCGCGCGAGGCTTACATGCCGTGGGCCTGATCGTGAAGCCGCTCGCCTCGAAGCACCACGCCGAGCTCCAGCGCATCACCGATCGTGCCTGCGCCCGCTTCCCCGACCTCGCCGCCATCGAGGCCGCGCTCGCCGCCGAGCCCACGCGCGACGACGTGGCGGAGGCCGCCTTCGCCTGGGCGAAGCTCGTCATGGCGCTGGGCGGCTGGGGCTGGTGGAGCGTCTCGCCCGACGGCCGCCTCAACCCTTCGCTCGTGTCATGGAACAAGGCGTGGTTCGTCGTCCCCATCGAGTGCGTGCTCGAGAAGAGAGCCGGCGCCGTGCTCAAGCGCATCGAGGCCCTGCCACCGGGCGAGCCCGGACGCCTGAAAGACGTGCTAGTCGACGACGCATGAGAGAGTTCCTGCAGGTGATGAAGGAGCGCGGCTACCTTCATCAGTGCACCGACGAAGAAGGCCTCGCGAAGGCGAGCGGCCCCGTCACCGCGTACGTCGGCTACGACTGCACCGCGCCCTCGCTGCACGTCGGCTCGCTCGTCAGCATCATGATGCTGCGCTGGCTGCAGAAGCTCGGCGGCAAGCCGATCGTGCTGATGGGCGGCGGCACCACGAAGGTCGGCGACCCCAGCGGTAAAGACACGTCGCGGCAGCTGCTGACGGTCGAGACGATCGCCGCGAACATGGCGTCGATTCGCACCGTGTTCGCGCGCTTCCTCGCCGAGCCGTTCCAGATGGTGAACAACGCCGACTGGCTCGACAAGCTCAACTACGTCGACTTCCTCCGCGACTTCGGGCCGCACTTCACCATCAACCGCATGATGACGTTCGACAGCGTGAAGCTGCGCCTCGACCGCGAGCAGCCGCTCACGTTCCTCGAGTTCAACTACATGATCCTGCAGGCGTACGACTTCCTCGAGCTGTCGAGGCGGCACGGCTGCACGCTGCAGATGGGCGGCTCGGACCAGTGGGGCAACATCGTCAACGGCATCGAGCTGACGCGCAAAGTCGACCGGCGAGAGCTCTTCGGCCTCACCACGCCGCTGATCACGACGGCCTCGGGCGCGAAGATGGGCAAGACCGCCGACGGCGCGGTGTGGCTGAACGCCGATCAGTTCAGTCCGTATCAGTACTGGCAGTACTGGCGGGACACCGAGGACGCCGACGTTGGCCGGTTCCTGAAGCTGTTCACTGAAGTACCCCTTAGCGAGGTGGAGCGGCTCGCCGCACTGAAGGGGGCAGAACTAAACGAGGCGAAAACCGTACTGGCCACGAGCGCGACAGCACTTCTCCACGGGCCGGACGTTGCCGAAGCCGTGGCACGCACCGCGCGTCGGCACTTCCACGTGCGTGTCGGCGAGACGGTGCCGATCGAAGAACAGTTGAGGGCCGATGTGGGTGTCGGCCTGCCAGTCAAGCGCGTGCCTCGTGAAACGCTTGCCTCGGGAATCCCCCTCTTCGCCCTGCTACATCTCGTCGGGCTGGCTGAGAGCAAGACCGAGGGCAGAAAATTGGTGCGCGGCGCCGGTGTTCGCGTCAATGGTCACGTAGCCCACGAGGAGCATCAGTTGATTTCTCTCAAAGATGCAGACACCACTGGCGCGATCCGGCTTGCGGTCGGAAAGAAGAAGCAATTGCTTGTCCGTGCTGAATGAAACCACTTCACGACAGCCGTTCGGATCGGCGACCTGACAAGACTTGGAGCTGGCTCGACGATGACGAAATCGTGATTCATCTGGACAGACTGAATCACTCCACACTGGAACAACTCCCCAACCATCTGCCAACAGACGCGCGACTCCAACAAACCAAGTCGGTTTGCTTCGATCTGACAGATGTTCCAACGGGATATCCAAACATAGCTGCACTGGCCGCTTGGACCGCGTATGCGCGATCCAAGAATTCAAAATGTGAGGTGCGTACGATCCTGCCCAAGGACTTTGGGGCAAGGGAGTGGCTAGAGGAAGTCGGCTTCCCGGACGCGCTTAAAGGCACACTCACATCGCCAACCGCTCGGCCGATACAGATGGGCCTTACGCAGGTTGCCCCGGGTGACAATGGAGCGCCTGAGCGGATAGCGAGCGATTTGCTTGGGCTCATTCAGCGCAGCAAGCTACCGATGGTCGGCGATACTGCCGGTTCGATCCGTTCAGCTCTCTCTGAAATCGTCGAGAATGTCCTGCGGCACGGGTCAATCACGACTCCAGCATTCGTGTGCGCCCAGGTTCATCCGAAAACCCACAAAGTTGCACTTTGTATTGCCGACACGGGAATTGGCATTGAACAGAGCTTTCGAAATGGCTCGTTCTCGGTCGCGCACTCGCGGCTCGCCCAGGGAGCCGATCCGATCGAACTCGCGCTAGAGCCACTTATGAGCTCCAAGTTTGGGCGGGGGCACTCTGGCTATGGAATGTACTTTGCGAGTGAGCTGTGTAGATCAGCCAACGGGATCTTCGACGTCATCTCCGGACGCTGGGGGAGAAGTGTTCGCACACACAACGCGACTCGGCTACGGCACAGGTCGTGGCCTGGCACCGTTGTTACGATGGTCTTCTCGTCGGAGCGTGAGGTCGATGCATCCAAGATATTCGCACAGATGCCGGCGTCCGATCCTGATGATGACGACTATATCTGCAACTTTGCTCTCGATCCTTCCGCGCCTGTAGTGCGCGTTGAGAACAATGCTGGCCTCCTTGGAACACGCGATTCGGCGGTGCGCCCGCGCACTCAAGTTCAAGCCCTGCTATTGAACGGTCCGGCCGTCGTCGATTTGCAGGGCGCGACAGTGATGACACCGTCATTCGCGGACGAACTATTCGGTCAGCTCGCAGAAGACCTTGGCTCTGAGACTATCCGCCGCAAGCTACGGATCATCGGAGCATCTAGTCACGGCCAGCGCCTTATCGAGTTAGTCGTTCGCGAGCGAATCGGGCGGGCTGCCCCCGACGAGCGAAGACAAGGTGGTTGACTGCCAGTCATTCGCGGCCGTTATTCTCGCGCCAGGTGCCGGGTGCGACCCGGTAACGCATGATCTCAATGATGGCGCCGGCTTGGGCTTGAAATCGACGCACGGTGTTCGCGATGCCGTGGCGGTCAAGCGATTGGTGAGCTACTCGCGGTGGCGCGATTAGCCTGACGGGTGAAGGTTGCTTATGAGGCAACGAAGCCGGGGTTGAAATCCTTGAACCCATCGGCGCGCAGGATGACAGTGCGATGCTCGACGCTGGCCAGGTCGAGATCGATCGTCGCCGTCGCAGTGCCTTCATTCAGCACTCGCAGCACTTCGGAGACGACCAAGCATGCTGCGGTCGCCCCCACGAACGGAGCCCCGACGGCTTTCCCCGCGAGGATGGTGACCCCGCAGTGGTCGAGCCCACCGTTCGCGAGCAACTGCTCGTAGGCGGGCTGCTTCGCCAGCGGCTCAGCCGTCGGTGAGTTTTTCCACAGCTCCACGGCCGGCCGCGTGCCCGGCAGGGTGTGCAGCCGCATCGTACGGAAGTCGCGATGGCCGCTGCCGAGGCCGGCTTCGACCACCATCTTGAAGCCGACCTGGTCGAGTGCCCGACGCCCCAAGGCGTTGTCCAGACCGCACAAGGCGATCGCGGGTTCGCCCTCCGCGCGGGTGAACGAGTTGTCGAAGCGGCGCTCGTTGAGGGTCGTGGTGAACCCCCTCGCCTCCGCCCACGTGGCCATCGCGCGCGTCTTGCGCTGGCCGATCATCGCCGCGGACGTGAGGATCGACGTGCTCTCTGTAGACGGCGTGATGACGTCGAAGTCCTGCAGCACGAGCTCGAGCCCAGCCGGCTTCTTGTAGGGGAGCAACCCGAGCGCCCAGAGGTACGCTTGCCCCAGGTGGCCGAGCCCGATCAGCCACAGCCGTGAAGGCAGAAGCTCCAGCGGGGGCGCGCCGTCCGGCTCGAGCCAGTCGAGCTGCGGTTGCCACAGCGACAGCCCGACAGTCCGTCGACCGGCGGCGGCGATCTCGCCGGAGACGTGGTGGTACGCCTCGCTGACGGCGAGCGCGCTGGAGAGCATCGGCGCGAGCGCCATCGGTGCCAGCTCGCCCAGGACGCACTCTCCGTGCGCCGGCACGACGCCTCCGCGCCAGCCGCCGTAGACGGTCCTCACGTGGAAGTCCGCACCGCGAGGGACCTGACCTCCGGCGATGGTGATGCGCGGCGTGCCCAGCGGCACGGCGTGGGCCGGGCTACCGCCGACGCCGACGACGGCGTCCCGCAGCGTGCCACCCGGCAGGGGGCAAAGCAGCGGCACATCGAGGACACCGACGACGGTGACGCCGCCCAGGAAGACACGGGACGCGAGCGCGACCGCGGTCAGCAGCGACGCTTGATGAGCCGCCACGGCGGTCTCGGCCGACCCGATGTCGATGCAGAGCCGGTAGCCACGAAACAGCGCCTCGGCCTCCTCGATGGTGCGCGCGAGGCCGCTGTCGATCGCCTGTTTGACGAGGCGATGCAGGTGGTCTGCGAATGGCGCTGATGAGGGGTTCATTACCAGGGTCCAAGGAAGAGGAACGAGGAGCGAGCCTCGTTCGGGATGGTGTGCCACGTCCTGTTGCCGAGATACCGGTACATCCCGACGTCGCGAGGGCTCACCGGCGCGCAGGCGAAGCGCGGGACGATGAGCGCGATGTGGCCCGCTTGGGCGATCATCGGGTGGTCGCGGTCCGAGCCGCTCTGCCACTCCCCGCCGGGGTGTGTGTGGACGTCGGCCACGACGTCGAGGCCCCGTGAGCCGCACAGGCGCCACAGCTCGCCGTAGTAGCGACCGTCGAAGCGAACGATGCCGGTCGAGAGGCTGTTCGCATCGAGGTCGTCGTACAGCACGAAGTCGTGAACGTGGGCGCTGCCCCGCGCTTCGCGCTTGCCGAGCAGGAAAGCGCCGCTCTCGTGCACGCCGCGACCACGTTCACGCAGACCTCGCAGCAGCCTCAGCCACACCCACCACGAGCACGAAAGCTCATGACGCGGCGCGAACAGTCGGCGTGTAGTCGCTGCAATTGAGCAACTCATGTACCAGCTCCAGGTAGTGAGTGATGCCTGCTGACGGGCGCCAGATTTTCGAAGGCATCTGGGTGAGCCAGGCAGCGTGACCCTCGATGCTCGCGCGGTCGCAGGGAAGGTAGAGTGCGGTGCCGTCTTTCCAGTCGGTGCGGAATACGGCGCTCAGCCGCCCACCCCTTCCCTTGGGCCAGCGGTCGAAGGCGAGGATGCTGTTCCTCTCCATGTCCCACGGGCCACCGGTCGGCGCCGTCTCCGGGAAGCCGGCGCAGTTGAGCCGCAGAACGTGTTCGACACCGTCCATCGCCGTGACCGCGATGAAGACGTGCGGCCAGCTAATGCCCAGAAGCCGCCATCGCCCGTCGGCGACGGCGGCTTTGAACCTGGCGCTGGCGACGTCGGCGCGGAGCGCCTTCTCGTCGGGCAGCACGGCTTACCCCTGCACCCGCTCGTTCGGCACCAGGTCGAAGTCCACGCGGCACTTGGGGCCGTGCGCGAGGGCGCCGATGTGCGTGCCGGGCGGCGGGCGGTCGAAGGTGCTCTTGAGCTGCAGCACGTGCTCGCTCGCGTCCTCCTTGCTCATGTTGAACTTGTCGGTCGCCCAGCGCTTCACCGCGGCCACCGTGACGCCCGGTCCGAAGCTGCGGTTCTCCGTCTTCGTCATGAACGTCACCGCGACCTCGACGCGATGGCAGCGGTGCAGGTGCAGCTTCAGCCCGCCTTTCCCCGCCGCCTTGTCGACGGTCATCGCCTCGTCGAGAGGGTCGTCGTTGTCCTCCGCAAACAGCAGGGTCTCGGCGGTCGCCGCCCCCAGCCCGATAAGGCGCGCCTTGATTTCGGCCAGGTTCGCCTCGGGTTCGCTCTCGAGGTGGCCCACGTCACGCACACCCTCGCGCTGGTAGAAGATGTCGATCGATTTCATAAGACGTTCTCCGAATGGGGATCGAGGCGCCGAGCTGAATGCTCGCGTCGTCCTTGTTGAGCCAATTGGAGTCGTCGGGCGAACCCGGAAACGGACCGCTACGAATTTTTCTTCAGGGCGCCTTGTGGCGTCGCCGCGCAGATGAAGAAGTGCGGGCAGCGCGGGCAGGTGAAAGCGTCGGGAGCCGGCGGAAAGTCGCCCGCGAAAATCGAGCTGACCATCTCGTTCACCGTCTCGCGCCGGTTGGCTTCCACCTTCGCAGTGGGCGGCACCACGACGCCGATAGACTCGTCGCTCAGGTGCACCGCGTCGAGGCGATAGCCCGAGCCCAAGCTGTCTTTCGAAGCCATGTGAAGGAGGATGTACTCAAGTCGCTCGTATTCGTCCTTGCGCTTCCTGCCGGTCCTCACCTGCCGCACGAGCGTCTCACCGGCGAGCTCACCGACAGCGCTCGGCTCGACCCACACCTTGGCGCCGTCGAATTCGATCGGGAGCGGCTCCGGCGTTCGGAACCGCGCTCCGTCTCCCGTCGCGAGCAGGTAGCCGATAAGGCGGTCGGCGAGCCGGCGGTACTCAGCGGTGCAGGGGTGTTCAGTCGGGCCCGATTCGTTCCAGAGGCGGTCGAAGTGGGTCAGCGCCGCCGTCTTGTCGAACTTCTCGTCTGCCCAGGAGCGCCCCAACCACCTCAGGAACTCGTGGATGCAGTCATGCGTCTGCACGAAGGCCGTGGGTTTCTTGCTGCCGCGCAGCCCAATCACGTGCGTGTAGAAGAATCGCCTCGGGCACTTGGCGTATGCCGCGATCATCGCGTCGGTGAGCCGCCAGTCGACGGCGTGCACAACCTCGACGTGGCCCCCGACTTCAGCGGGCTGAACGACTGGCTCCGTCGGCGGGAAGCTCTTCGATGTGCATTGCGCCGAGATGTGCGCCAAGAAGGGCGACGCGCCGCGCGCGTGGCCGTTCCGCTGCCGCCGAACGAGGCTCAGCCGAAGGTGCTTTCTCGCTCGTGACAGGCCGACGAAGAAAAGCGACTGTTCCTCGCGCTCCTGCTCCGACTTGATTTCCAGGGCACTGGTCGCCGCCTCGGCTCCATCAATCATCCCATCCGGAACGGGGCAACGAGGCGGCGGTCCGGATGCAGGAAAACCCTTGATGTTCAAGCCGGGGATGTGGACCGCGTCGAACTCGAGTCCCTTGCTGCCATGCACCGTCATGAGCCGCACCGCGTCCATCCCCAGCGCGGCGTGCGGCACTTGGCGAAGGTCGCGCTCCTCGGCGAAGAGCATCATCTGGCGGACGCGATCCAGCGTTCGGCGAATGGGCTGTCCTGCGCGCACCGGGCTCTGGTCGCGCGCGAAGTTCAGGAACTGCCAGATCGCGATTCCCTGGAGCTGCGACCGGACGTCGGTACTGCGCGCCACAGCTTCGAGCTGCCGCGTGCGGTCGAGCAGGAAGGTCGTGAGCACGTCCCAGGCGGAAGCCCTCGGTGACAGGCCCTCGATGTCGGCCGCCAGCTTCGCGAGCGACGCCTTGCCGTTCGGCGTAAGGCCCTCCGCCTGCTCTGCTGCGGCCACGAGCCGCGTCACCGCCGGGCGGTCTCCTTCGCGCAGGTGTCGTGTCACGGCCACGCAGTCTTGAAGAGAAAGCGCGTAGCGCTGCTGCGCCCCCACCCGCAGCAGGCTGTCACCGAACCGATCGACGAAGAGCTGCAGCAGGGCCAGGAGATCCCGAATCTCCTCGCGCTCGAACAAGCTTCCGAGGTGGAGGACCGGAATGCTGCGAGCCTCGAGCGTTGCGGCGAGCTCGCTCAGGCGGCGGTTGGAGCGACAGAGCACCGCTTGATCGCGATAGGGCACTCCCAGTTTCCGCAGTTCCTCGATGGCATCGGCGACGCCTTGGGCTTCGTGCTCGGCTCGCTCGAATTCCCGAACCTCCGGGCTGACGTCGCCACGGCCTCTCGCCGCGGCGAGCTTGAGCTCGGGCAAACCTTTCGAGACCCCCATCGCGCGGGCGAACCTGGAGAACGTGGCGACCACCTCAGTGTGCGACCGATAGTTGGCCGCGAGCGCGTGCGTCGCCGCTCCGGGGTAGTCCTTGGGAAAGACGCGCAGGTTCGCGGATGAGGCGCCCCGGAAGCGATAGATGGACTGCCGCGCGTCTCCGACGGCCCAGAGCCGCTTCCCGTCGCCGGCGACGAGCTTGAGCAGGCACGCGCTCGCCCGGTTGACGTCTTGGTATTCGTCGACCAGCACATGCCGATGACGAAGCTGAACTGTCGCGCGCAGCCGGTCATTGGTCCGAAGAAGCTCCGCCGGTCGCTTGACGAGATCGCCGAAGTCGACGCCGCCCCGCTGCCGAAGGCCTTCCTCGTAGCGCTCATACACGGTGGCGATCTCGAGGCACTTCTCGCCAACCTCAACCTCGTCCGGACTCTTGGCTCGCTTCGCCATCCCCTGGGCGAGCTCGCGGTAGCGGACGGTGTCGACCATCTCGTCTTTGGCCCGCGAGATCGCCGAGAGGATGTCGCGGAGCACGATCGCGGGGTCCCAGAGATTTCGGTAGTGCTTGAGAGAGAGCGTCGGCAGCGTCTCCTCGAGCATTTCGACGGCATCGCTTCGGTCGAAGAGTATGGGCGCTGCGGGGAGCTCGAGCAGGTCGTGAAAGCGCCGGAGGAGGTCGAGGCCGAAGGCGTGGAACGTCCCGATCCACATCTTCCGCGCACTGCCTGGGATGCTCGACGAGAGGCGCTCGGCGAGCTCGCCAGCCGCCCGGTTTGAAAAGGTGAGGATCAGGATCGACGCGGGATCAACTCCCTCGCGCACGAGCGACTCGACGCGCTTGACCAACGTGCGGGTCTTTCCGGTTCCCGGCCCTGCGTCGAGTAGAAACGGTGCACCCCGGTGGGCGGCGGCGGTGTCTTGAGAAGGCTCGTCGGTCAACGATGGCGGTGCTTGAGGCACTGCGGGTGCCGATTGAGGAAGTAAGAGCGCGTCGAGCACCTGCTGCCGAACGAAGTTGAGCGGCAACCCGAGCCGGGAGGCAATGGTTTCGACGGACATCCTCTCATCGAGATAGGCGGCTCGTGCGTGAGCCCGTGGCAGGAGCAGCTCCCGGCCGAATACGTTGGCCTTCAGCTCGCCGCGGACGCGGGCGCCGTAGTCTTCGACGCGCTGCAGGCCAACGGGGGCAGGCTCAGTCGATTGAGAGGGGTCGATGTCCTCGACCGCGCACTCGCTTGACGAATGATCGATTTCGGCGTGCCCGAGCTCGTGGGCGACCAGGAGCGCTTGTTGTCCGGGGTCACCGCTGCTCGCGCATGAGATCAGACCGGCTTGATCATCGAAGACGGCGTGGGCTCCGTTGAGCGCGAGGTCACCCGGGGGGAGCCAGGCCAACTCCAGTCGAAGGTGTGCGGCCGCCCGCTTCGCCAGATCGAGCGGCTGCCACGGGTCAGCGCCCTCGCGAACCAGCAGTTCATGAAGCTCGGCTGCCCGGCGACGAATGGGATCGAATGGGTCCATCGCTACTTGCCGAGAAGCTTCCTCAGCTGCGCATCGGTCAACTGCGAGGCTCGCGCCGCTTCCTCAAAGGACTGCTGCGTGATGGCCTCGGGTTTTCGATCTGACTTGTGTCGCACCGCGTGGTGAATCACAGGTCCCGCGCCAAAGTGGGCACTGATGACCTCGACAGGCACCTTCATGGCGTTGGCTACGCGTCGACTGAATTCGGGCGGAATCGTATCTGGCCGGATGCGACGATCGCGGAGCCTTGTGACGAACAGGGCGTTGACGTCCAGCTCGACGGCCAGGGCCCGTACCCCCTCACGGTCCAACTTCAAGAGAGGGTTCTCGGCTGGAACAGCGACAGGCTTCGGAGCCGAGACGCCGACCTCATAGAGCTTGTTCTGAAATCGGCTCATCGCCCTCGTCACGGCGGCGCTTGTCTCCGCCGCCGCCGAGTCGACAGTCTCCTCGTCGTCACCGCGAGCGGGTTCGAGCGCCCACGCGATCGCGAAAGCGGTGAGCTCCGCCGCGTGCTGTGGATACCGACGCGTGAGGTCATCGAGAACCTCAGCGCGCGGCGTGTCCGTCAGAGCGAACTCGTACAGGGCATCGGAAAGTGGAATCTGCTTGTCGCGATCGTTGGTCGTCATGGCTCCTCCTTGAAGTTCTTCAGCAGCCGTGCCGCTTCGGCGAGCCGGGTGCGAATTGTGCGTCCGCTCACGCCACAGCGGGTCGCTGCCGTGGGCTCATTGGGGTCCGTCGATTCGATCTTGTACCCGAGGCATCGAACCAGGGTGACCGCCTCCCTCACATCTTTGGGCAGTGCTCGAATGGCGGCCAGCAGCTGCTCACCGCGTGCAGATGCCTCTGCCTGTGACGGGCTTCCGTCCCTCGAGGACTGGCTTGTCGACTCGTCGTCGAACCCGGGCTGCGCGATGGGCTCGACCGGGAGAGCTACGACTTCCTGTCTCGACTTTTCCCGCAGCTGAATGCCGAGGCGCAGGGCTTTGAACGCTTGGTTGAATTTCACCTCGAAAAAATCGAGCTGATTGGGATCCGCTCCCTGTCCGTCAGCGGCGATCATCTCGGCGAACCTGCCGAGGACCTCGTCGATCACGTGCCCGTCGTCGGTCTTGCTCTTCAGTTTGAAGACGCACCGGGCGAGGAGGAGGGGCACGAGCTCGTTGACGACGCGGTCGTTGCGACGCCGAGCGTCGCGGATCACGTGAAGCAGCACCTCGGATCGCAGGTACCGCGGCGATGAGCGGCCGAGTGCGGCACGCTGCGCGAGCTCAACCGTACTCTGAGCCAAGGCGACGTCGAGGTCGGTTTGGATTTCGGGTGGACGTGCGTAGGGTGTCCCTTGCCGATCTACCTTCGAAAGAGGTCGTGCCATCGATCACCTAATTCGAGGAGTCGCCAAACCCGGAAGTCACATTTTCTTGGCGGAACTATGCTGACTTACGCGAACTGATCGGACAAGTCAGAGCAGCTTGGCGGGACTGAAGGACGTCATGCTCCGTCCGACAGTCGCGGGACATCTGCCACGGCTGAAAGTGAGCGCGGTATTCGGAGCTACTTCTTGGGCCCCCAGCCGACCGACTGCTTCACCTCGGCCACGACGGCCTTCGCCGACTTCGCGCCCCAGCCGCCTCCGGCCGCGCCCGCCTTCTTCGCGGCGCCGGGCGGCTGCGTCGCCGCCGGCAGCACCTTCACGGTGAGCTTGTCGCCTTCTTGCTTCGAGGCGGTCACGAAGCCGCCGAGCTCGTACTTCTTCTGCAGCTCGACGAGCTTCTTCTCGAACGCGGCGATCTCGGCCTTGAGGTTCTTCGATTTCTTGTCGAAGACCTGGGTGATCAAAACGCCCGGGTCAGCCATTCGTCATTTCACCGAGCCCTGGTGCTGCTCGCCCTTCGCTCCGACGAAGTCGCCGAAGATCATGCGCGAGAGCCAGCCCGGGTCTTTGCTCGCCCGCATCTCGAAGCCCTGCGCCAGCGAGTCGTACGCCTCGGCGCCGGCCTTCGTCATCCACACGTTCTGGCCGTTCACGTTGCGCTGCTCCGTGAAGTTGCCGGCCTTCAACGAGTTGGCGTCGATCGTCTCGACCTGATTCGCCATGCCGATCGTGCCGATCGGCTTGTTCTGCACCCGCATGTCTCCGCCAGCCATGGTGTGAGGCCTTTCGTTGAAAGTGTCGAAACTCTACCGCGTCTGCCTGACCACGGCCATCGACGCAACCCCCTGGAGTCGGGCTCGGCACGAAGGTCGCAATGCCGGTGTGCGCCACCCACACGAAGGACCCACACATGAAAACGAAGATCCTCACCGCACTCGTCACCGCCCTCGCGATCGCCGCCTGCGACGAAGCGAAGCCCGTCACGCTGCGCAAGCCGACCGCGACCGAGAACGCGCTCGCCGCCAGGCCGAAGACCGAGCCCGTCGCCGGCGACGCCAAACCCAAGACCGACGCCGGCCAGCTCACCCAGGCCGAGCCGGAGCCCGAGCTCCCGAAAGACACCCTCGCCGTCGAGCACGACCAGCCCAAGGTCGATCACCTCGCGCGCGCCGAAGAGCTGAAGAGCACCGGCGACTTCGCCGGCGCCCTCACCGAGGCCCGCCGCGCGCTGTTCACCGACGGCACCGACGAAGACGCGCTCAAGTTCATCGCGAAGATCGCGCCGCGCACCGGCCGGCACTCCATGGCCGCCGAGGCCTTCGGCCGCATCGCCCAGCTGCACCCCGACGACTCCGCCCCGCTCATCGCGCAGACCCGCGCGCTCATCTCGGCGAAGGACTTCAAGGGCGCCATGCTCACCGGCCGCGAGGCCGTGAAGCTCGACGACCAGAACGTCGAGGGCTGGCACGCGCTCGGCCGCGCCCACCTCTCGGCCGGCGACCTCCAGAGCGCGATCGTCGCGTTCGAGAAGGCCGTCGAGCTCGACCCGAAGCACGGCTACGCGCTCAACAACCTCGGCCTCGCCTACCTGCGCGCGAACGAGAACGCCGCCGCCGCCCAGGTGCTCGAGCGGGCCGCCGAGGCCCTGCCCCACGTCGCCTACGTGCAGAACAACCTCGGCGTCGCGTACGAGCGGCTCGGCCACATCGACGAAGCGAAGGCCGCCTACGACCAGGCCACCGTGCTGAGCCCGAAGTACGTGAAGGCGCGCATCAACTCCGACCGCGTCGCGAAGGTGCAGCTGAACCCCGAGGAGCCCTCCTCGGACTACGACCCGATGCCCGACGACGTGAATGCCGTGCCCGAGACCGTTGTTCCGTGACGTAAGCGCCCTTTCATCACGGCGTCTGCGCCCTCGGGGCCGGCTGGACCGGACCTGGGGGCGCAGGTGTCTTTCGAGGAGACGATGACCAAGACCCAGAGCCTGCGGCGGCCGGTGCGCGCGGCGCTCCGAACCCGCGAGCGGCGCGATAAGGTCCGCCCCGTGAAGAAGTGGCTCAAGCGCCTCGCCAAGGCCATCGTCATCTGCGTGGCGCTCGGCGTCGGCGCCTTCGCCGGCAGCTACTGGTACTTCTCGCGCGACCTCCCGAACGTCGAAGACCTGCGCACCTGGCGCCCCCCGCAGGGCACCAAGGTCTTCTGCAAGGGCGGAGTCGTCTGCGCCGAGTTCTACAAAGAGCGCCGCACCTGGGTCGACGTCACGAAGCTCCCCGAGCACGTGAAGCACTCGTTCCTCGCCGCCGAGGACGCCGACTTCTACAAGCACGGCGGCCTCGACTACATCGGCATGGCCCGCGCGCTGCTGAAGGCGCTGCGGCCCGGCTCGCGCGCCGGCGGCGCCTCGACCATCTCGCAGCAGGCGTGCCGCAACATCCTCCTCACCCAGGAGCGCACCTTCGGCCGCAAGATGCGCGAGTGGATCCTCACGCCCCGCATGGAAGAGAAGCTCACGAAAGACGAGATCCTCAACCTCTACGTCAACACCGTGAACTTCGGCCACGCACGCTACGGCGTCGAGGAGGCCGCGCTGTTCTACTTCGGCAAGCACGCCGAGAAGCTCACCCTCGGCGAGGCCGCCGTGCTCGCCGGCACCGTGCAGCTGCCCCACCGCATCAACCCCGTGACGAGCGTCGTCAAGGCGAAGAAGCGGCAGCGCTACGTGCTGACGCAGCTCGCCCGCCACGGCTTCGTGAAGCAGGAGATCGCCGACGCCGAGCTGGAGAAGCCCATCTTGCTCGGGCCGCGCCCTCCCACCGAGGTCGGCTCGTACTACGCCGAAGAGATCCGCAAGCGCCTCGTGCGGCAGTTCGGCGAGGCCGAGCTCGCGAGGAACCCGAACGCCAAGACCACCGCCACCGATCGCGCCGGGAAGATCACCGAGCTCGGCGAGAAGGCCATCAACGAGGGCGGCTACCGCATCGAGATCGCGATGGACGTGAAGCTCCAAGCCGCCGCCGAGGCCTCGGTGAAGGCCGGCCTCGAGGCCGTCGATCGCCGCCAGGGCTACCGCGGCCCCCTCGGCAACGTCGAGCCGGCCCGCTTCAAGACCCTCGAGCCGCTGCTCGTCGCGCGCGTCGCCGAGGCCGGCAAGCGCAAGCCCGACGAGGTCCTCGTCGCCGACCTCTCGGTGCTGAAGGACATGAAGCCGCCCGAGGAGCCCGAGCCCGAGACCGAGGTCGTCGACCCCGACGAGCCCATTCCCTCGTTCGACCAGCAGCTCGCGCGCGCGGTGCACGTGAAGCCGCTCGCCGAAGGCCTCGAGACCGTCGGCTGGGTCTCCGACGTCGACGAGGCGAAGGGCACCGCGGCGGTCGACCTCGTCAGCCAGAAGGCGCAGCTGTCGTTCGCGTCGCTGACCTGGGCGCGCCCGCGCAACGAGAAGGGCCAGCTCGGCCTGCCCCCGAAGACGATCTCGCAGGTCGTGAAGGTCGGCGACCTCGTGCGCGTGCGCATCGGCAAGGCGCTGCCCGCCAGCACGATGCTCGAGGCCACCCTCGCGCAGGTGCCCGCGGTGCAGGGCGCGCTGCTCGCGATCGACCCCGCCGACCGCTCGGTCGTCGCCATGGTCGGCGGCTACGACTTCGCCACCAGCGCCTTCAACCGCGCGACCCAGGCGAAGCGCCAGCCGGGCTCGTCGTTCAAGCCCTTCCTCTACGCGTCTGCCATGGCCGAGGGGAAGTTCACGACCCTCACCCAGGTCAACGACGCGCCGTTCACGATTCGCGACCCCTACACCGGCAAGAAGTGGCAGCCGCAGAACTACGAGAAGGGCGGCTACGACGGCCCGCTCACGCTGCGCCAGGCGCTCACCGAGTCGAAGAACACGGTGTCGGTACGCCTCATCGAGGCGATGACCCCGCAGACCGTCATCGAGTTCGCGCGGCGCGCCGGCATCCACAGCGAGCTGCCCGAGAACCTCACGCTCGCGCTCGGCACCGGCGAGGTCTCGATGCTCGAGATCGCGAACGCGTACACCACCCTGCAGTCGGGCGGCCTCTACTCCGAGCCGGTCACGCTCGTGAAGGTGATGGACTCGAAGGGCACCGTGCTCGAGGAGCACCACGCCTCGCCCGAGCCCGCCGTCACGCCCGCGGTCGCCTACCTCATCACCTCGCTCATGCGCAGCGTCGTCGAGCAGGGCACCGCGATGGCCGTGCGCGAGCTCAACCGCCCCGCCGCCGGCAAGACCGGCACCGCGAGCGAGTACCGCGACGCCTGGTTCAGCGGCTACACGATGGACTACGTCGCCTCGGCCTGGGTCGGCTTCGACGACCACGACCCCCTCGGCCACGGCGAGACCGGCGGCCGGGCCGCGCTGCCCTTGTGGCTCGGCTTCATGAAGGCCGCCCACGAGGGCAAGCCGGTGCGCGACTTCGAGGCTCCCACCGGAGTCACCCTCGCGCGCGTCGACCCCGCCACCGGCCTGCTCGCCGGCCGCGCGATGCCCGGCCGCGTCGAGCCCTTCCTCGAGGGCACCGCGCCGACCGCCGAGGCTCCGACCCCCGGAGCCGTCACGCCCGACCAGTTCCTGCTGCAGGACGGGAGGCGCGGCCGGCCGTGATCGCGGCGCTATCGGCGGTGCTGCTCTTTGCCGCACCTCCGCGCCCCGCCGCGCTGAGCCGCCCCGCGCTCGAAGAGCTCGCGATCCGCATCGTCGAGCAGGCCGAAGGCGCGAAGCCCGAGCCGCCGGTCGGCGTCTGGGTCGAAGGCACGCCGCCGGTGCTCGCGCGCGCGTTCGCGTCGGCGGTGGCGTCGCAGCTCGCCGCGAGGCGTCGCGGCCCGAGCGTGCTCGAGGTGACGAGCGCCGCCGAGGCCGAGGCCGTCGCCCGCGCGCACGATCTTCGCACGCTGCTGCGGCTGTCCATTCAGCTCGACGGGCAGAGGGTGACGGCGCGCGGCGACGCGATTCACACCTGGGTGAACTTCTGGTCGGGCGCTCGCGCGAGCCGCGACGGCTCGGCCGTTCCGCTCGCGGCGGCCGTCGACGCCGACGCGGTCGCCCTCGCGCTCGGGGCCACGCCCGCGGCGCCGGCGCTGGGACCTTCAGGCCCGCTGAAGATCGCGATGACGTCGCTCGCGAAGCTGTCGGGCGTGCCGGCCGCGCTGTCGTTCGGTGACGCCGACGGCGACGGGAAGCCCGAGCTCGCGGTGCTGCAGGACGACGGCGTCGTCGTCCTCGAACTCGAGGGGAAGCCGAAGCTGCGAACGGATCTGCGCGAGGTGCCGAACGCCGCGAGCCCTCCGCGCGAGCCGTTCGGAGCGATCGCGGTGTCGCCGGGCCGCGTCCACATCGCCTCGGGCAAGAAGGCGAAGCCGACGTGGCTCTCGATGAAGGGCGAGAAGCTCGAGGCGGGCGGCCCGCTCCTCGCCGACGGCGTCGCGGTGAAGCTGGTGCCGGGCCTGAACGTGTTCGAGAAGCAGGTGGCGATCGGGGGCAGGCCCATCGAGCTGCCGGCGCCCTTCACGGCGGCGTCGGCGCGCGGCGCGGTGGCGCTGGTCGTCTACCCCGACGGCAGCGCGATGGTGCTCGACGGAGCCGCCGTGCCGGCCACGCGGTTCAGCGGCGCCGGCGCGGGCAGCGCGCTCGCGGATCTCGACGGCGACGGCACCCCCGAGGTGCTGCTGTCGTCGGCGCGCTACGCGATCGACGGCGACGAGCTGAAGGTGCTGTCGCTGCCGCAGGCGACCGCGCTGCAGGGGCGCTCCGGGTCGGTGGTCGAGGCGCCCGTGCTGTGGCAGGGCACGACGCCGCGCGGCCGGGTCTTGAGCGCGCTGGGCGCGGATCTCGACGGCGACAAGAGCGAAGAGCTCGTGCTCGGCGTCTGGCTGGGCGACGGCACGGGAGAGCTGCTCGTGCTGAGGGCGACGCGATGAGGCGAGTCATCACACTGGCACTCCTCGTCTCGGTTCCCGGCTCCACCGCCTCGCGCGCCCGCTACGGCGGCACGCTCCAGCTCGCCCTCGCCGGCAGGCCCGCCGAGGCCGACGGCCTCTACGCCGACACCCCGGCCGAGGCCACGCTGCTCGCCCTCACCGGCCGCGCCCTCTGCCTGAGCCCCTTCGGCGTCACGCGCCCCACCCCGAGCACCGTGCGCATCGACGTCCCTCCCACCCTCAAGGCAAGCGACGTCGCGGCGCTCCTCAAGCGCGTGCAGACCGAGCCCTCGCCGTACCGCGCCCTGCTCGGCCCGGTCTCGCAGATCTCGGTCGCCGGCTCCGCCGTCGAGCTCAAGCTCGCCTACGCGTGGCCCGACCTCGAGAGCGCGCTGTGCCACCCCGCGCTCGCGCTCCCGGGCGCCGGCCCGTTCAAGCTCTCGGCCCCCGGCCGCTACGCCGCCGACCCGGTCTATGCCGCCGGCCGCCCGTACCTCGACGAGCTCGTCGTCACGTCGACCGACGATCGCGGCGCCGAGCGCCTCTTCACGCAGCGCAAGGCCCACCTCGCGATCGGCCTCGCTCCGAAGCCCGACGCCGAGAAGCTCTCTTTGGCGTTCGCCACGGCGCTGCTCTACTCGCCCTCGCTCCCGCCCACGTTCCGCGCGGCGTTCGAGACCGCGGTCGATCGCAACGACCTCGTGCGCTTCTTCGTGCGCCCGCCCGCGGCGCCGCTGCTGCCCGGTACGCCCCAGACGAAGCCCGCCGCCCTCTCGCCGGTGCGCGAGGTCACGCTGCTCTACGACGCCTCGCTCGACGATCAGCGCGCGGTGGCGGCGCGGCTGCAGGTGCGGCTCGCTCCGCTCGGGTACCGCGTGGCGCTCAAGCCCCTGCCGCGCCGCGAGCTGCGCGCGCGCTGGGCGAAGGGCGACTACGAGCTGATGCTGTTCTCGGCGCTGCTCCCGGCCCGCTCCGCGAACGCGCTCGCGCTCGTGCTCGAGGCCGCGAAGGCGCAAGAGCTCGCCCAGAAGCACCTGCCGGGGCTCGGCGCCCTCGACGACGAGGCCCGCGAAGAGAAGGCGAAGGAGCTGCTCGTCACCCTCGGCCCCAGCCTCGCCGCGCTCCCGCTCTACGTGCAGGGCCTCTCGCTGAGCGTCGGGCCCACCGTTCAGAACCTCAAGCTCGACGCCTGGGGCCTGCCCAGGCTCGACGACGTCTTCCTGGGGGCCGAGTGAACCCGAACGTGAACGTGAACGGCAGCTCCGGGCGCTCGGCATGAGGCTGCGCACCACGCTCTCGCTCGCCTTCCTCGCGCTCTCGCTGGTGCAGGTCGCCACGGTCGTCCCGTTCGCGCTCAAGAACCTCACCGCGCTGCTCACCGGCCAGGAGCAGCAGCGCATCGATCGCTCGATGGTCGCCGCCGAGGCCACCGCCGCGCGCAAGCAGGCCGACGCCCACGCCGCGATGAGCGAGCTGGCGCGCAGCCCCGACCTCGAGGAGGTCGCCCGCGACGCCGATCGCAAGCCGCCGCCGCCGTCGCTCGCGACCGCCGCCGAGACGCTGATGCAGAAGCGCCGCCTCCAGGTGCTGTCGCTGCTCGACGGCAACGGGCGCACGCTCTCTTCCGGCCACCTGCCCGCGCACTTCGGCGACGTCGACGACACGCTGCTCGAGGTCACGAAGCACCCCGCCGACGCCATCGTGCCCGTCATGGTCGAGCTGTCGGGCTCGAGCGGCCTGCGCAAGGCGCCCGCGCTCGTCACCGCGCGCCCCGTCGACTACGGCGACTCGCGGATGTGGGCCGTCGGCGGAGTGCTGATCGGCGAGGCGTTCGCGACCGAGCTCGACCAGCTCACCGGCGCGCAGGTCGAGATCGTCTCGGGCAACGAGCGCATCGCGTCGACGGGCGCGCGGCCTGCGAGCGCGGCGGTGCGCACGCTCGAGTTTCCGCCCGTCGCGCAGGTGCGGCTCTCGTTCTCGCGCGCCGGCATGCTCGCCACCGAGGCCGAGGTCTTGCGCGCGTTCCTCGCGTTCGCCTCGCTCGGCCTCGCGCTCGCGCTCCTCATCGGCGTCGCCGTCAGCCGCCGCATCACGCGCCCGCTCGAGGCGCTCACCGACGCGTCGCGCCGCATCGCCGCCGGAGAGCTCGACGCCACGGTGCAGCTGCCGGCGCAGGGCGAGCTGCGCACGCTGATCGAGACGTTCAACCGCATGACGATGGACTTGAAGGCCACCACCGAGAAGCTCGTGCAGAGCGAGCGCATCGCAGCCTGGCAGGAGGTCGCCCGCCGCCTCGCCCACGAGATCAAGAACCCGCTCACGCCGATCAAGATGTCGCTCGAGACCCTCATCGCTCTCGGGAAGCGGGGCGACCCGCGCTTCAACACGATGTTTCAAGAGAGCGCGGGCGCCGTGCTCGAAGAGGTCGAGCGCCTCAGGCGCACGGTCGACGAGTTCAGCCAGTTCGCGCGGCTGCCGCGGCCCAAGCTGCAGCGCCTCGACCTCTCGGAGCTCGCCGCGCAGGTGCTGCAGCTCTACGCTCCGGGGAAGATCACGTACCGCGCCGACCTGCAGCCGAACGTGGCCGTCGACGCCGACCGCGATCAGCTCACGCAGGTGATCGTGAACCTGGTCAAGAACGCCGAAGAGTCGATGAGCGAGACCGGCGGGGAGGTCACCGTGCACGTCGCGAAGGACGCGGCGAGCGCCTGGCTCGAGGTGCGCGATGAGGGCGCCGGCGTCCCGCCCGATCAGCGCGCCCGCATCTTCGAGCCGTACGTCACCACGAAGTCCGGCGGCACGGGCCTGGGCCTGCCGATCGCGGCGCGCATCGCGCAGGAGCACTCCGGGCGGCTCGAGCTGCTCGACTCCGAGAAGGGTGCCCGCTTCCGGCTGACGTTACCCGCGGCGTGAAGCTGCCGGCGTCAGCGGCTGCCGCCGAAGTACGGCGGAGGCGGAGGCATGCCGTTCGTGCCGGGGAGCTCGTTGTCGCCGGTCGGCCGCTTCCAGGGTACCGGGTCGCTCGGCAGGCTGGAGATGTTCGGGTTCGTCAGGCCTTCGCCGGTCGCGGTCGGGATCTCGCCGGTGGAGCCCGGCGTCGGGCAGCCCTCGGGGCCTGTCGCCAGGGCCTGCTGGTTGCGATCGGTCGCCCCCGTCTCGGACGAACCCATGAGCGCCTGCTGGCCCTCGGGATCATCGACCCCGACGCCGCAGGCCGAGAAGCCCAGCATCGCCAACAAACCGACAGTCATCCACGTCAGACGCATACCGTTCACCTTGCCCTGCAACCGCGATGCCTCACTCGTCGTCGCCATGGGCCACCTCCTTCAGCTCGCCTTCAGCGTTGACGATCTGTGACAGCCGCGACCGCTTCATCTTCAGCAACCGTGCGGCCTCGCTGATGTTTCCACCCGCTTCGGTCAGCGCGCGGTGAATGCACTGCATCTCGACCTCGTGGCGCAGCTCCTTCAACGAGATTCCCCGCGCCCTCGCCAGCTCGAAGTAATCGATGTTGCCATCCGGCGTGCGGGTCAGGGTGCTCGCTTCGGGCGCGGCGACCGGCAGAACGGTGGCAGGCGTCACAGCCGCTGGAGCCGGCGGCGGAGCCGATGTCGCAGCCGGTCTCGGAGGCGCCTGCACCTGAACGGGCGTCGCGGGGCGGCCGTCGATCAGCGCGCGCAGCTCGGCGACGTGTCCGAACGCCTCGGGCTCGATGACGTCGCCCTCGGCGAAGATCGCCGCCGCCGACAGCACGTTCTCGAGCTCGCGCACGTTGCCGGGCCAGCTGTGCCGCCCGAGCAGCTCGAGTGACGCGCTCGACAGGCGCTTGACGGGCTCGCTGCGCTCCTTCGCGACGCGCTCGAGGAAGTGCGCGCAGAGAATGCCGAGATCTTCGGGGCGCTCGCGCAAGCTCGGCAGCTCGAGCATCACGCCCTTCAAGCGGTAGTACAGGTCGGCGCGGAAGCGGCCCTGGCTGATGAGCGCCTCGAGGTCGCGGTTCGTCGCGCAGATGACGCGCACGTCGACCTTGATGGTCTTGGTGCCGCCGACGCGCTCGAGCTCGCGCTCCTGCAGCACGCGCAAGAGCGCGACCTGGCACTTCGGAGAGATGTCGCCGATCTCGTCGAGGAACAGCGTGCCGCCGTCGGCGAGCTCGAAGCGGCCCTTGCGCTCGCGAATCGCGCCGGTGAACGCGCCCTTCTCGTGGCCGAACAGCTCCGAGAGCAGCAGCTCCTCGACCATCGCCGCGCAGTTCACCTTGATGAGCGGCATGCTGCGCCGCGGGGACAGCTGGTGGAGGGCGTCGGCGAGCAGCTCCTTGCCGGTGCCGCTCTCGCCGCGAATGAGCACGGTGGTGTTGCTGCGGCCGATCGGCTCGAGCTGGCGCACGATGCGCTGCAGCGCCGCCGAGCGCCCGACGAGGCCCAGCTTCTTCTCGGCGGCCGGCGCGGTGATCGCCATGCTGCGCGGCAGCTTCAGCTCGGGCTCGACCGCCGCGAGCAGCTCGGCCCGGCGCGGAACCGAGAGGAACGCGGTGCGGCGCACCGGCGGCACGCGCTGGAGCAGCTCTTCCAGCATGCGCCACGCGCGCGACAGCTCGGCCGCGGCGCCCGGGTCGCCCGCGAGGCGCTTCAGCTTCGCCATGAGCAGGTGCACGCGGAAGGGGCCTTCGAGATCGGGGTTCTGGAGCAGCGCGTCTTTCGCGCGGGCGGCCGCGCGGCCGGCGCCGTGCAGATCCGACAGCTGCAGCGCGAGCTCGCCGCGCGTCAGCTCGATCTCGATCGCCGCGGCCGGCAGCGAAGCGGCGGCGCGCTCGACGCAGCGGCGCGACAGCTCGGCCTCTGCCTGCGCGCGCTCGCCGTTCAGCACGTGGGTGCGCGCCTTCAGCGCCGCGGCGAGGCCTGCGTACCCGTCGTTGCCGACCTGTTCGAACTTCGCGCGGGCGCCGTCGAGCTTCTGCAGCGCCTCGCCGTGATCCTTCCGGTCGACCGCGATGGCGCCGAGGTTCAAGAGCGCGCTGCCCTCGAGGTACGCGTCGCCGAGCTGCTGGCTCAGGCTCAGGGCGTGCTCCGAGAGCTCGGTCGCGCGCTCGAAGTCGCCGAGGAAGTGCAGCAGGCGGCTCAGGTTCGAGGCGACGTGCGCGGTCTCTTTCGGGCCGACGTAGCGCGTGACCATCTGCAGTGCGCGCGCGAGGCAGTCGAGGCCGAGCTCGAAGTCGCCCGAGTCGAAGTAGATGGCGCCGAGGTTCGCGAGCGCCCAGTGGCGGCCGAGGCCGTGCGCCTGCGCCGACTGGTAGCAGGCGATCGCGGTCTCGACGTCGCCGAGCTTCTGCGCCGCGACGCCGCGGTTGAGCCGCGCCTGCGCGACGAGGTCCTTCAGGCCGTTCTCTTCGGCGACGCTCGCGTTGAGCGCGAACAGCTCGGACGCTTCTTTCGCTTCGCCGCGGGCGAGCAGCGCGCGGCCCATCGCGTTGCGCAGCGCGATGGCGGCCTGGGCGGGCACGCCCGACTGCGCGAGCGCGGCGCGGGCGACGTCGATGACGCGGCCCACGTTGCCGCGCGTCAGCAGCACGTCGGCGCGCGTCGCCTCGGCCTCGAAGCGGGTCTCGGCGGCCTTCAGCGGCACGCTGAGCGCGAGCTCGGCGAGGCGCGGCTTGCCGGCGCGCAGCAGGTGGCGCGCGGCGCCGAGCACCTTCGCGGGCGACTCCTCGAGCCGGTTCGACTCGATGAGCACGCGGGCCGCGCGGCGGTAATCGCCCTGGGCGGCGAGCACGGCGCTGTAGCGGTCGAGCACCCTGGTGCGGCCTTCGCCCTTCAGGCCGGTGAGCGCGCGCGCGTAGAGATCGGCGGCGTCTTCGTGGGCGCCGCGCGACGACAGCTCGTCGCCGGCCTTCGCGGCCAGCTCGACGGCCTCGGGGCCGATGCCGAGCTCGAACAGCAGGGTGGCGGCCTGCACGACGTCGCCGTTGGCGGCGAGCGCCTTCGCCACGGTCTTCTGCACGCTGGCGCGGCGGGCGGCCGGCATCGCGGCGGCCCAGGCCGAGCGATCGGCCTCGCGCGCGAAGCGGTAGACCGGCTGGCCTTCGACGACGCGCGCGCTCAGGTAGCGGCCCTGGACGAGGGCGTCGAGCTCGACCGCGACGTCGCCCGACTGCAGCGCCGCGCGCAGGGCCGAGAGCCCCATCGCGTCGCGGCTCACGCTCAGCACGTCGAGCACCACGCGCTGCGAGGTCTCGAGGCGCTCGGCGCGCTTCACGAAGAAGTCGACCGCGGGTACGGCCTTCTGCTCGAGCAGCGCGTTGAGCGCCTCGGGGTTGCCGCCCGTGGCCTCGAGCAGCTTCTGCGCGATGTCCTGGCGCGAGAGGTAGCCGCGAATGCCTTCGAGATCGAGGCCGGCCATCGGCACCGAGCGGGCCGGGACCTTCGCGAGCACCTCGGGGAGCGGCTCGGGCAGCGCGCCCTCGTCGCGCAAGCTCGCGACGAACAGGCCGCCCGACTTCGCGCCGGGCGTGGTGGAGACGGCGGCGACGTAGCGGAAGAGCTCGAGCGAGGCGCGATCCGCGGCGTCGAGATCGGGGAGCAGGAAGACCGGGGCCTCGCGGCCGGCGAGCGCGAACAGCTCGCACACGGCGTCGTAGAGCTCGACGCGGCGGTTCTCCATCACGTCTTTGCCGGTGGCCTTGGTGAGCGGCCCGAGCAGGCGCGCGAGCTCGGCGAGGCGGGCTGCGGGGACGCCGGACTGGCCGAGGTGGGTCAGGAGCTCGGCGACGATGGGAGAGAAGAGGCCGAACGTGCGGCGGGCGTCGCGGCCGGAGCCGCCCTCGAAGACGTGGGCGTTGCGGCGGGCGGCGGCTCCGCGGAGGAGGCCGAAGAGGTGGCTCTTGCCGACGCCGGCGGGGCCCTTGAGGAAGACGAAGCGGGCGCGCTCGGTGCTGCGCGCGTCGTCGTGCTCGCGCAGGAGCATCGAGAGCTCCGCATCGCGACCTGAGTTTGCGGAACCGGCGTCATCTGCCGGTCGGCCCCTCCACAGCATCAGCACTTCGCTCGACATCGGAAGCTCCCCGCGCGCCCCTTTGCGCATCTGACTTCGGACGCGCGTTCAGCAACCCATATGCCAGTCAATTACCAGGGGTGACGCGCGCGCAGTGTCGCAGATCCGGCAGGTTCGAAGCGACCCTACATGGGCGCATGGAAAGGGAGAAAACGTCGCGACGGGAATGCCTCTTCCCCTCAAAGATCTGACTGAAACGAGGTCAGCGGGCGTTGGCCAAGGCCGCAGAAGATCGCGACATCCGTGCCGCGATCCGGAGTCAGTCGGCGGCTTGCGGGTGGCGAAACAGGAGCCCCGGGAAGCGGGCAAAGTCGCCGTCGGCGGTGATCCACTCGCAGCCGTGCTCGATGGCCAGAGCGGCGTGGTAGGCGTCGGCGATCTGGTTGCCGGTGGCCTTCGCGGCTCGGCACAGGCGCATGAAGATTCCCCAGTGTTCGAGCCCGGGGCGCAGGAGCCTCGCGTCGGGCTGATCGACGAGCTCCGAGACGAACTCCACGGCCGTCTCGAACGACGAGGGCGGGTCGAACACTCCGCGGTGGGTCGCGAGCCTCAAGAACGCGCTGAGCACCAGCTCCGAGAGCGCGAACGGGCCCCCGGCCACGAGCCCCTTGAGGAAAGCCGCGCTCTCGGCGTGATTGGGGTGAATCTCGCGGTGGGCCGCGAGGAGGATGTTCACGTCGGGCATTCTCATCGGCGTCGCGTGGCGCTCGCGTGATCGATGTCGTTGGCCTGGTGCTCGAGCTTCTCCCAGCTCAGTCCAGGCATGAGCCGGCCTCCCGCGACCGTGACCAGCCGAAAGGGCCGCGCCTTGCGCTGGGGCCTGGCTGTCAGGTCGCGCTGAAGGGCCGCGGTGACGTAGGCGCTCAGGGTCAGCCCCTGCTCGCGCGCGCGGCGCCGAGCCTGGGCGAGAATCCGATCATCGACGATGATGCTGGTCCGCATGAGCAGGAGAATAACGACCGTATGCAGGTGCATACAACGCTCCGACGAAGCGCGGCTCAGCGCGCCGGCTTGAAGACCCAGGGGAAGGTCACCGTGACCTTCCCCCCACCGGCCGGCTCCGGAAAGCCCCAGGTACGGATGCGAGCCGCCGCGCACTCGGCGACCGGGCCGAGCCCATCGCTCACCTCGACGGCCCTGGCCTCCTCGACGGCACCCGACGCGCCGATGACGAACAGCAGCGCGACCTTGCCCGACGCGTTCGGGTTCCGAGCGAGCTGCCGCTCGTAGCACGCCTTGATCTCCTCCTGATGCTCCTTGATCACCTTCATGATCGCGCTCTTGGCCAACCCGCCGGCTCGTGTCGTCGTCTGGTACGCGGTCACGCCCCCATCGGCGAAGAATAGCCACGCATCGTCGTGTGACTCTCCAGGTTTCAGCGGCACCGAGAACGACTGCGTCACGCCCGCCACGCATTGCTCGAGCTGGGGAGTCGGCGGGTTCGAGCGCTCGGCGACGACCGTGAGCCCGCCGTCGGCGCCCACCTTGAAGCGCATCATCACGAGCGTCTCAGTGGAGGCGCGGCAAACCGCGAGCGCAGCCGTCTGCGTCAGCAGCGCCGCATGAAACGGTATGTCGGCCGTCGTCGCCGTGGTGGGTTCGAGCTCCGTCACCGGGACGACGTTCGGCTCCAGCGCAATGGGCCCGCTGGGTGCCAGCTGCCACGAGAGCGCCGCGCGCCCGAGCGTCTTCATTTCCGGAAAGCGCCAGCTCCGCACCACGTCGAGTGCGCACGCGCCGAGTGCCGTCTCGGAGAAGCGGCCGCCGATTCGCTCCAGCGTCGCGAGGAGCACCACGCCGGAGCGACCGACGACCACGGACACGCCGAGCGGCCCGTCGTCGGCGGGCGCCTTGCGATGGTCGAGGTAGCACCGCGCGATGTCGCCGCGCCGCCTCCACTGCAGCTCGAGTGGATCGAACAGCTCGATGGACACTTCGCTCTTCTTCGCCGGAGCCCAGGCGTAACGCACCGAGGTCGGCGGTCTGCGCGGAAACTGCCAGCCGCTCACGGCTCCCATGAAGCAGCTCGCCGCGGCAGGGCGCGCGTCGCGAAGAACCGCCGCGCTCTCGACGCCTCCGTCGACGATCGAGAACTCGAGCTCGATCGAGCCGGACGCCTTCGGGTTGTGGCAGGGCGCGAGGTCGCCGGCGTGGAGCGCGACGACGTCGTCAATCTCGATGAGCCCGAGGCCACCGTCCGCGAACGAGGCGCGCAGCACGACGGCAACCAGCCGGAGCGTTACGGCCCCCACCGCAGCACCACCCGCCCGTTTCCGCCGGCCCCGATCGCTCCGCACGCCGTGCTGCCGCCCACGCCCGCGTCCGCGCCGTAGTCCGGATCCGTGGCCCCGCCCGGCGTGAACAGCATCGCCGCGAGCGTCACACCGCCCGGCGGCACCAGGCACGAGCCACCCCCGCCGCCGCCGCCGTTGCCGCCTGCTGCACCACCGCCTCCGCCGAACCGGCCACCGCCGCCACCGCCGCCGCCACCCTCGGAGCCCCAGAAGCCGCCGTGCCCGCCGGGGCCGTCGCCTGCTCCGCCGAGCCCGCCGAGGTTTCCGCTCGTGCCGCCGCGCCCGCCCGCCGGCCCCACGCCGGAGAAGCCCGCCGAGTGCCCGCCCAGCCCCGCATCGCCCGGCTGTGTCTGCGTCCCGCCGGTGCCCGGGTTGCCGTACTGGCCCGCGTTGGTGTTCCGCCCGCCGGTCGCGCCGATGAGGCCCCCGCCGGCTCCGCCGAAGCAGTTCGTCAGGCTCCCCGCCGCGCCCGCGCCGCCGCCGCCAGGCGCCACCAGCACGCGCTGCCCGAACGCGCGCAGCGAAGACGCCCCGCCGCCACCTCCGCCCGAGCGGCCCGCCGCCGTCCCGCCACCCTCACCCACCGTCACCTCGAACGCCTGCCCCGGCGACGCCGCCAGCGTCGCGCTCGCGAACCCGCCGCCGCCGCCGCGCGCCGCGCCGCACGCCGCTCCACCGCCGGCGCCCCACGCCTTCACCGTCAGCGTCCGGCACCCGGGCGGCTGGTAGAAGACCGAGAGCCCGGGCGCGTCGAGCACCGTGCTGCCGGGCGTGCAGACCTGGCACTGCCCCGCTCCGCAGGCGCCGCCGTCGCACGCGGTCCCGTCGGGCGCGTTCACCCCGAAGTCGGAGCAACCCGCAGGACAGCTCGTCACGCCGAGCCGGCACGGGTTCGAGAACGCACACGGCAGCCCCGGCGTGCAGTTGCTGCACGTGCCGATCCCGTCGCAGGTCCCGCCGGCACCGCACGGAGCGCCCGCATCCACGTTCCCCGACGGCATGCACACCGGCGTCCCGTTGCTGCACGCCGTCGTGCCCTGCACGCAGGCGTTCGCCGTGCTGCATGAACCACCCGGCGTGCACAGCGGCTCGCACAGCCCCTCGCTGCACCGCATGCCCGCCGGGCACAGCACGCCGGCGCAGCGAACGTCGGCGCACGAAGCGCTCTGGCACACGAACCCGTCGGCGCACTGCGCGCCGCCGCACGACGTCGAGCGGCACACGCCCTCGAAGCAGCTCTCACCGGCCGGGCACAGCACACCGACGCACGCGCGCTCTGCGCACCGCTGCTGCAGGCACGCGTAGTTGAGCGAGCAGTCGAGGTCGGGACAATCACGCGGGTAGCACTCGCCGCCGGCGCACGCCTGATCGGCCGGGCACTCGCGCCCGCACCGCCCGCAGTGCAGGTCGTCGAGCCGCGTGTTCACGCACTCGTTCACTCCGCAGACGCTCAGGCCCGCGCGGCACGCGGGCAGGCCGGCGTCGAGCACCCCGGCGTCGGGCAGCGCCGGCGGCGGGCTGCTGCAGGCGACGAGCAGCACCAGCGCCAGGGCACGCACGCGGCCTTCAGTCCTTCACCGGCGTCGCCTTCAGCGCCGCCTTGCCGTCCTTCACGTAGACCTGGAACCGCACCGTCTTGCAGTTGTACTTCGCGACGAGCTGCTCCTTGTTCTTGCGCAGCTTCGCGGCGAACTTGTCGTACGTCATGCCGTCGTTCGGCTCCCCGCACTTCTGCCGCGTCGCGAGGAAGTCGCGGAACGTCTCCTGGAAGTGGTGCTCCTCGTCCGACGCACCGCCGCCGACCGGAGCGATCGCCTGGATCTTCGGCGCCGCCGGCGCCGGAGACTTGTACGCCGGCTGCTGCGCCGTGTTCCCCGAGTCGCGCCGCGCCGACTTGAGCAGCTCGGGCGGAATCGCGGCGACCCGCGTGGCGTCGGGGTTGAACCCGCCCTCCTGCACGCCCGAGTCGCCGGCGCTCGCGAGCGCGAACGGGTCGAGCGCCTGGTGCGAGTCGGTCGACGCACCCATGTTCGGCATCTTGTGAGCCGGGTAGGCCGTCGTGCGCTGGTTCTCGAAGCTGTCGTCGTCGGCCAGGCTCAGCGGCGGCGGCGCCGCCTTCGGCATCGGCGGCGGCGCAGGCGGAGGCGGAGGCCCGGCCGACGCGAACGGATCTTCCGCCGGCCCGTCGAACGGCGTCTGCATCTGCGCGGTGCGCGCGAGCGACTCGGCGGGGGCCGCGGGCGGCGGAGGCGCGGGCGGCGCCGGGAAGTTGAAGTCGTCGGGGCTCGCCTCGGGCGCCGACGGCAGCTCGGCCGTCGGCTCGATGATGCCGGCCGGCAGCGGCTCGACCTTCTCGGCGCGCGTCTTCGGCTCGGCGACCGTGCTCACCGGCGCCTTCTTCGGCAGCGGAGGAGCGTCATCTTCCTCGTCTGCCGCTCCACCCGCCGACACCAGCAGCGAGAACACGAGGCCCGCGGCGAGCAGGCCCACCAGCATGAACAGCGCCGTCTTCTGCGCGCCGGCGAGCGTCTCCATGAACGGCCGCACCGTGCCGATCGCGACCACCTCGAACGGAGTGCCGGGGATGTCGCGGCGGGCCGCGATGTCGAGCGCGTTCGCTCCGCCCGTGAACATCGGCAGGCCGATGGGCCCCAGCGACGTGGCCGCGCCCTCTTCGATGACGCTCGTCTGCCCGGGCTTCGCGGCCTTGTACGCCTTCTCGAGCACGTCTTTCTTGCCCGCGGCGCCGACCAGCTGGCCCTTCATCCACAGGCCGAGGCCCGCGAGGTTGAGATCCTTCGCGACCGCCTCGGCGAGCTGATCGACGTTCGCGAAGCTGCCCCACAGCGGCCCGCCGACCATCACGGTGCCCGCGGGCTTGAAGTCGCCGCCGAGCACCGGCAGCGAGAAGAAGAGGCAGGGAGCCCCGTTGAGCTCGAGCAGCACGCCGTCGCCGCCGCCCGACGACGCGCTCTTCACGTCGAAGCCCTCCGGAGGAGGCGCCGGCTCGGCCGAGCCCTGCGCCATCAGCGCTCCGTTGTCGGTCGCCAGCACGAAGTAGGTCGTCGTCTTCGACGGGTCGGTGAGCGCCTCCATCGCGACCGTGCGCGCCGCGTTGAAGCGGTCGGCCGTCGGAGCCTGCGCGCCGCCCTTCGAGTACGCCGCCGGGTTGGCGGCGAGACGCACCGCCGCGGCCTGCAGCTCGCTGCGCGCCTGCTCGATGCGCTGCGCGACCGCGCCCGAGGCGGGGAGCAGCGACTGCTGCGCCTCGGCGACCGCCTTCGCCGCGAGCGCGGGGGACGTCATCGTGAGGTGGGCCGCCCAGAGACCGACAGCGACGAGGGCGAACACCAGCACCTTCAGGCGGTTCATCACCGCCGTTTTAACAACCCTGCAGGGAGTCGGGTAGTTTCAGGTGCATGGCCGACAAAATTCCCCCGAAGACGTTCACCGTGGTCGCGACCGTGGACGATCCGCTCACCGCCGATCGGCTGGTCGACGGTCTCGTGGCGCTGGAGATCGACGCGTTCCACCGCGGGCGCGGCGGCGCCGGCACCGACTCGTTCGGCGCCATGACCAAGGGCTACTGGGAGGTGCTCGTCCCCACGGAAGCGCTGGGGAAAGCAGAGCCCGCCGTCCGCGAGGAGCTGGAGCAGATCGCCAAACAGGCCGACGAGAACGCGAAGGCCGCCGAAGAGGAAGCCATGTCGGGCGAGAACCCCGTCGAGCCTTAGGGGCCCGCGCCCTGCGTCGACTTGGGGGGTGGGTCTGGCGACACCACCTCGTAGAGGGCGAACCCCTCGACCGTCCACTTCGCGTAGCTCAGGTTGCGATCGAGGTAGGCCGACAGCGGCTCGTCGACGATGCGCCCGAAGGTGCGCGACGCGTGCCGCATCGCGGGCCCCTTCTTGCGCTGCAGCAGAAAGCCCACGTGCGAGATCCGCGTCACGAGCCGCGGGCGATCGGCGCGGACCACCACGACCACCGTGCCCTCGGGCGCGGCCTTCAGCTTCTCGAGCGCGACGCGCGCGGGGATGATGTCGAGCGAGAACTCGCCGCGCGCCTGGTGCTCGCGATCGAGCTTGAGGCCCCTCCCCTCCTTCTGCTCCCACTGCTCGTCGCCGAGCGTCTTCTTCACCGTCACGACCGCGTCGCCTCCGTAACGCTTCGTCACGTCACGCAGCACGCCCTTCTTCACGTTGTTGGGCAGCCACTGCGCCTCCATCACGTGGTTGCGCTCGCCGTACGAGACCGTGTCGCCCGCGTAGCGGATCGCGTCGAGCTTCTTCTCGACCGCGTCGGGCGCGATCGTCATCGCGATCGCCGTCTCGACGAACGTCAGGCAGTCGAACGCGTCGGTGCGGTACCGCGGGTCGGGGTCGAAGCCCTCGCCCTCGCCGAGCGGCGACGTCACGTACTTCGCGCCCACGAACTTGTCGGCGGCCGGCACGGGATTCACCGGCACAGCATTCACCGGCACAGCGCTCGCTGCGGCCTGGAGCACCCACAGCACGGCCCACGACGTCACTTGATGCCCGCCTTCGCCAGAATGGCCTTGCGCTGATCGTCCTGCAGCCGCAGCGACTCGAGCTCCTTCTCGAACGGCAGCTTCGCCTCGCCGATCGACTCGAAGCTCTTCAGCACCAGCCAGTCGAGCATCTTCGGGTCGCCGCCCTGGTACATGATGCGCGCCGCCATCGCGCCGACGGCGTGATCCTTGTCTTCGAGCAGCGGCGTCAGCACCGGCGCGACCTCTTTCGCGCGCGCGCCCTCGAAGAGCTTCAGGCCCTCGAGCCGCTCGTACGACTGCGCGCTCGACAGCTTCTTCTTCGCGAACTCGAACCCCTTCTTGTTGCCGAGCGCGCACAGCCCCTGCGCTGCCGCGAGCTGCGTGCTCTCGGAGCCGTCGGCGAGAAACGCCTCGAGCGCCGGCGCCTGCTTCTTGTCGCCCGACATGCCCGCCGCGATGAGCAGCTCGACCTTCACCTCGAGCTCCTGCTCCGCCTTCGCCTGCTTCATCAGCGCCGGGCCCGCCTTCGCGAAGTGAATGAGGCCGAGCGCCTTCGCGGCGTCGCGCCGCACCCCCATCGACCTGTCGCCGAGCAGCGGCACGATGTGCGGAGCTCCGACCTGGCTCTTGCGCTGCCCGAGGCCGCGTGCGCCGTACATGCGCACGACCGGGTCTTCGCTGGTGAGGAGATAGATGAGCGCCGCCTCGCCATTCGCGTGCGCCATGACGGCGAGCGCCTGGGCGATGCGCTGCAGCTGCTGGGGGTCGCTCGTGCGCCTCACCACCTCGGCGAGCTCGAGCGAGACGCTGCCCTCGGCGCCCAGGTAGTGGACGCGGCTCAGCGCGGCGTTCAGGTTGCCGTCGCCGCGGATGATGGCGTCGACGAGATCCTGCGCCTCGGCGCGCACCGCGAGCGCCTTGTCACGGCGCGATGCTCCCATGGCCTCCAGCGCCAGCATGCAACCCACGAACACGAGAACCCGCATCGCCATTCGTGACGAAAGGCTAGCATCGAGCCCGCGTGTTCGCTCTCGCCGGACTGTGCGTCTTCGTGCTCGCGGCGCGGCCCGGTGACGGCTGCAAGGAGGCGTGCATGAGCCACGTCTCCGACGCCCGCCTGCGCGCGGTCGTCTGCGGGCGGTGCTTCACCGACGCCGACCGCGGCAGCTGGGCCGCGGCGCTGGGAGATCACTCGGACGTCACGGACAAGGCGCTCACCGGCCTGCTCGACGACGCCGACTGGGCCGTGCGGTGGGGCGGTGTGCGCTCGATCGCGAAGCGCAAGCAAGATACCGAGGGCCACGTGTTGAGCGAGTGGGTGAAGTCGACGCCCGACAAGGCGTGCTCCACCGCGGTGCACGTCGCGGGGGCGAAGAAGCAGACCGTCGCGGCGGTGGTGCAGCCGGCCGCCGCCGCGCTGTGCTGGGAGCGCCGCGCCGCGCTCACCCGGGAGCTCGAGATCGAGATGTACTCCGACGCCGTGACGGTGCGGCTCGAGGCGGTCTCGCACCTCGCGGCCTTCCTCGAGCGGCCGGTCGCGCGCGTGGTGCTCGACGCGATGAAGAGCCGCCCGCCCGAGACCGACGACCTCAGCGCGGGGCTGCTCGTCGAGGCGGCGCACCTCGGCGGCCCGCCGGCGGGCAAGGCGGTGCTCGACCTCAAGAAGGCGGCCGCCGACGAGCCGCTGGTGAACCGGCTGCTCGCGATCTGGTCGAAGCGCATCGACGCGGCGCGGCCGCTCCTGCAGGCCGTGGACAAGAGCGGCAGGCGCGAGGCGATTCGCCAGCTCGCAGAGGTCGCTCCGTTCTCGGCGCCGGAGCTCGAGAGCGCGCTCGAAGACGCAGACCCGGCGAACCGGCGGGCGGCCGCGATCGCGCTCGCGAAGGGTGAAGGCGAATCGCTGGCGACCTACGCGCGGCGCAAGCTCGACCCGCAGGTGCAGGTGCCGCCGGCCGCGCGGCTCAAGTGGATCGCGGCGACCGGCAGCTCGCAGGATCCGGCGTGCGAAGCCACCCTGCGGGCGGCGTACGGTGACGAGCGGCACGACGAGACGATCCGCGCGGCGGCGCTGCCGGCGCTCGCCGACTGCGCGGGCGTGAAGGCGTTCGACCTGCTCGAGAGGGCGCAGGCCTCGAAGGCCCCGGCGCTGCGCGCGGGCGCGGTGCTCGCGCTCGTGAACCTGCCGCGCGAGCCGAAGACGGCGCGAAGCCTCGCGGTCGCGCTCGCGGACTCCGACCCGAACGTGCTGGCGGCGGCAGCCCGGGCGGTAGGCGAGCTGCGGCAGCACCCGCTGACGGCCCGGGTGGTGGCGCTGCTCGACCACGGCGACGCCGGGGTGAGGCGCGAGGCGATTCTGACGCTGTCGCTCCTCGACACGAAGGCGGCGGTGCCGCGGATCTCGCGGGCGCTGACGGACGACGCGTCGGCGCCGGTGCGGGAAGCGGCGGCGAAGGCGCTCGGAGAGCTCGGCACGTCGCCCGCGGTGCCGGCGCTGATCTCGGCGTCGGAGTCCGACAAAGACGCGAAGGTTAAGTTCGTGGCCGCCGAAAGTCTGCGTAAGCTCGGGTTCAAGCGTTCATCCGGGAGCATGAGCCCATGAAATTTCGCCAGGCCGCGGTGCTGGAGCCGAAGGACCCCACGTGGAAGCAGATCGGCGCCGGCCTCAAGAAGGCCGGGCTCAAGGTGAGCAGCGCGCGTGAGGCCTCCGGCCTGGGGAAAGAGCAGCTCGTGGTGATCGGCCCGTCGGTCTCGTCGGCGGCGAAGGTGGTGAGCGCGGTGAGGAAGGCGGCTCCCGAGGCGCTGGTGCTGGCGGCGCAGTCGAAGGGGTTCAAGGCGCCGTGGGCCGACGCGGTGCTGCCGCTGCCGGTGTCGCCGAACGACCTGAAGGCGCGGCTCGCCGACTTCGAGAAGCGCGAGGTCGCGATGGCGCCGCCGGTGCTGGCGTCGGCAGGCGAGGGGATCCTCGACCCCCTCACGAACTTCTACACGTTCAACCACTTCAAAGAGGTGCTGTTCGTCGAGGTGAAGCGAGCGCGGCGCTACGGCTTCCCGCTCGCGATCGCGCTGATCGGGTTCGACCCGGTGAAGGTGAAGCCGTCGCCCGGTCTGCAGGAGCAGCTCATGGGCGGGCTCGCGCTCGCGATCCGCCGGTCGCTGCGCGACACCGACTACCCCGTGCAGCAGGGGCCCGATCGCGTGCTGCTCCTCATGCCGCACACGGACCTCGCCGGCTCGCTGATCGTGGCGCGCCGCATCTGCGAGCGGGTGTCGCGCGCGACGCTGCAGCATGGTGACGAGGTGCTGTCGCCCACCATCTCGGTGGGCGTGGCGGCCGGCGAGCCGGGCCGCGAGTACGGCTTCTCGGACCTCGTGCGGCAGGCGCAAGACGGGCTGCAGGCGGCGCAGGCGCGCGGCGGCAACCGCGTCGAGTTCTTCGATGCGACCGCCTACAAGGCGATGGCCGAGCAGACGGGCACTGCGACTCCGCCGACCGGTACCCGGGCCGTGGCGCGCAACTGATTCGATGACGTGAACCTGGACGTGGACGCGAACGTGGACGGCTTTGCCGGCCCTGAAACAGCCGTCCACGTTCGCGACCACGTTCGCGTTCACGAGGGCCTACGCCACGCGCCTCGGCAGAATCCGCTCCGACCACTTCGGCGGGCGGCGCAGCCGAGGGCTCGTCTCGCGCATCCGGCTCCGCTGCGCCGGAGCCTTCATTCCACGGCTCACCGCGCGGCGCGGCCACAACGACGTCTGCTCATTCCCGGTGTTCATACACGCCCTCGTCGCTTGACCAGCCGGTCCAGCTGGTAGTTGTTCTTCAGGTACCCGCGCCGCGTCGACTTCCGCGACGGCCGCGGCTTCAAGCTCTCTTCGGCCACCACGGTCGCGCTGCGCTCGCCGTGCTTCGACAGGTTCCGCGCTCCGCTGTCGGCGGTCGGCCGGCGCTTCGGCGCCTTCGCCGGGCGCGGCGCCTTCTTCGGCTTCTTCCGCTCGTCTTCGTACCGCTGCCGCTCCGCTCTCGTGGCCATGGCCGCTCCTCACGGGCTCAAGCTGCTGACCGGCTGCTGCTCGGGCGTCTCGGGGCCCTGGAACACGCGCCGCGCTTGAGCCTGCAGCGCGCGCGCGACCTCGGCCGAGCTGCCCTCGAGCGCGATCACCTTCGGCTGCGCCAGCCTGATCCTCATGCCCTTCACGAACAGCGGGCAGCTCGGCTTGTCGAAGCCGTTCGCGCGGGCGAAGGCGAGGTGGCACTGCAGCCGCTGCTCGATCTGCTGCGCGTCGGCCTCGGGCTTGATGGTGAGCAGCACGCCCTTCTTGATGTCCTGCACGTGCGCGACCTGCGAGGCCAGCAGCGGGCACGCCGCGCGGACCCGCGACGGCAGCTGCTGGCACGCGGCGTCCTCGAACGCCTCGAGCTTCGCGGCCGCCTTGCTGTGCTCGGCGGCGGCGCGCAGCTCGCGGTCGGCGCGGGCGAGGTGCGTCGACGTCGGGTTGTAGTCGCGGAACGGCCCGTCGGGCAGATCGACGAACGGAGACCGCGTCATCGCCTGCCGCGACTGCGTGGGGTCGTACTGCCGCTGCTCGCGTTCGGCCCTCGCCTCGTGCTCCGCCGCCTTCACCCGGTGCTCCAGAGCCGTGAGCTCGCGCTCGCCACGGTGCGAGCACGCCGTTACGAAGAGGAGACAGACCAGCGCCGTACGAACCATGCGCCCGACCGGTGCAGCGCACGTGCCGCCGGCTCAACACAGTGCTTTCGCGTGAGAAGCAGTGCTTTCGCGCGGGAAGCGGCCGGGGCCCGCTGCAGAAGCGCCCCACCTGGGGCTGTTCTTCACGGCCCGCTGATCTGCATCGCGTCGACGCGGTTACGCCCGCCGCGCTTGGCACGGTAGAGGTACTTGTCGGCGGCGGCGATGAGGTCTTCGGGCTGCGCGAAGTCGGAGTCGAACAGCGTCGCCACGCCCAGCGAGATGGTCACCTTGATCGGCGTGCCGTTGAACGTGAAGTCGGCGACGTCGACGGCCTTGCGGCACCGCTCGGCGCAGCGCAGCGCCTTGTCGACGGCCGACTCGCGGAGCATGAGCGCGAACTCCTCGCCGCCGTAGCGGGCGAAGAGATCTTCCTGGCGCACGGTCTCGTTCACCTTCGTGGCGATGCGCGTGAGCACGTAGTCGCCGGCGGGGTGGCCGTAGGTGTCGTTGATCTTCTTGAAGTGATCGACGTCGAACATCACGAGCGACAGGGGGACGCGATGGCGCAGGCAGTACGCGAACTCCTTGCGGATCGTGTCCATGAAGTACTTCTTGTTGTAGATGCGCGTCAGGCCGTCGCGGGTCGCCGACTCGTAGATGCTCTTCTGGTACTGCTCCTCGAGAGCGTCCTGAATCGAGAACTTCAGCACCGTGTTCGAGCCGATCTGGATCTTGTCGCCGTCGGCGAGCGTCGCCACCGACACCTTGATGCCGTTCAGGTACGTGCCGTTCGTCGAGCCCAGGTCCATCAGCTGGAAGTGGCCCTGCGGGCTCAAGAGCACCTTCGCGTGCTTCCGCGACACCCCGTCGTCTTCGATCTGCAGCGCGGTCTCTGCGGAGCGGCCCATGACCACCTCCGCTTTATCCAGCTTGATCATTTTTCCGATCGCTGCCGGAGACTTCGCAGAGATGACGATGAGGTAGGCGGACTGGCCTTTCGCCTTCCCCAGCAAATCCGCAATCGTATGGACTGAAGTCTTGTCCTCGGACATCGACTCACCGACCGTTATGGCGTGCCAGCATACTGTGTTCCGAACCCGTCAGCCTGTTCGTTCTCCCGCGATGTTGCGGGCGATGTAGGACCCGAGCGCGACACCGCTGTAGCGCGCGAGCGCGTGCATCAGCTTCACGACCGCCGCCGACGACGTCATGTCGCCCCCGCTCAGCGCGCCCTCGTCGAGCGCCGCCCGCCCCGACTCGTAGAGCGTCAGGTCGACGCCGTTGCGGTGCGCCTGGCTCACCACCACGACCGGCACCTTCAGCTTCTTCGCCCGCTGGAACACCGGAAGAAGAGAACGCGCGCCCTTCATCGGAAAATTTCCTGAGCCGTGTGCTTCGACCACGAGCCCCCCGACCTGGCTTAGCAAGGGAAGAACGACGTCCGGATCCAGACCCGGGTAGACCTTCAACAGATACACGCGCGGGTCGAGCCCTGGATCGAGGGCTCTTCTGTTTTTTCTCGAAAGCCCCGGCTCGAAGCGGGTGTCGACGCCCAGCACTCCGAGCGGCGGGCAGTTCGGGCTGTCGAAGGCGTCGTATTCCCCGGCGCTCACCTTGCGCACCCGGTTGCCGCGAAAGAGGTGCGAGTCGAAGCAGACGGTCACCTCGCGCGGGCCCTGGAGCGCAGACGTGACCGCGTCGATCAGGTTCAGCCGCGCGTCGGTGCGGACCTCGGCGAGCGGCCGCTGCGCGCCGGTCAGCACGACCGGCTTGTCGAGGTTCGGCAGCATGAAAGACAGCGCGCACGCCGTCCACGCCAGCGTGTCGGTGCCGTGGGTGACGACGGCTCCGTCGAAGCGATCGAGGCGCTCGTGCAGCCGCCTCGCCAGCGCCGACCAGCTCTCGGGCTGCATCTCGCTCGAGTCGACGTTCGAGAACAGCTCGAGCTCGATCTTCGCGAGCTCGAACAGCTCGGGGACGCGGTCTTTCAGCGTCGAGAGGAAGGCGCCCGGCTTCAGCGCGTGCGGCCGCCGCCCCCGCATGCCGAGCGTGCCGCCGGTGTGAATGAGGAGGACACGCTTCGAGTCCATGCTCTTGAAGATGCGTTCCTTTACAAGCCAGGAGGGGGTCGCTACAACGAACCGCGTGAAGCGGCTGTCGAAACTCTCCGCGCTCGGGCTCGCCGTCGCCTCTCTCTCCGCGCTCGCCGGCGAGCGTGTCCTCGAAGGCCTCCCCGGCCTCGACTTCTCGAAGCTCGGCGCCCCCGCCCAGCGCGAGCTCGCCACCGTCTTCACCGACGAGTTCGACTACTGCGGCCGCCCCCTCACGCTCGCCGCCTCGCTCAAGAAGGGCGACAGCTGCCGCCACACCCGCCGCATGGCCAGCCTCGCCGCCACCTACGCGAACGACGGCCAGGGCGCCCAAGAGATCATCAACGCGCTCGCCAAGTACAACACCTCGTTCAACAACAAGCGCCACACCTTCAAGCTCGACGACCGCACCTGCAAGGGCGCCGCCGCGAAGGACGCCAAGGTCACCGTCGTCGAGTTCGCCGACTTCGAGTGCCCGTACTGCAACGCCGCCCGGCCGATGATGGCCGAGCTCAGCAAGCGCCCCGGGGTTCGCGTCTGCTTCATGCCCTTCCCCCTCTCGGCGCACCCCAACGCCGTGCCCGCCGGCCAGGCCGCGCTGTTCGCTCGCGACGCCGGCAAGTTCTGGGCGATGCACGACGCGCTCTTCGACAACCAGCTGTCGCTCTCCGACGCCGCCATCAAGAGCCTCGCGAAGCAGGTCGGCCTCGACGAAGCCGCCCTCACCAAAGCGATGGCCGCGGGTAAGTACAAGGACGAGCTCGAGGCTTCGAAGGAGGCCGGCAAGAACGCCGGCGTCGACTCCACGCCGTCGATGTACATCAACGGCCGCAAGCTCACGCTGGGCATTTCGATGGACTCTCTGGCGGCGACCGTGGACGATGAGCTCGATTGGGTCCAGGGCAGTGGTGCCTGGGCTTCGAACTAGCCCCTTCACCCACCTGTCTCCAGACAACCTTTGGACCCCCGCTTCATCGTCGACGGCAAAGGTCACCTGACCCCGCAGGAGGGCCAGGGCGCGTCGGCGATGCGCGAGCGCCAGGGCCTGTGGTCGCTGGCCGAGACGTCGCCCGATCTGATGGTGCTGGTCCGGGCGCCTCCGCAGGGCGGAGTCATCGAGAAGCGGCCGCGCGTCGTGCTCGCCGGCGACTGCGGCACCTTCCCCCTGTCGGACATGATCGCCTTTCTCGGCCAGTCGCGCTGGAGCGGCATCCTCAAGGTGAACACGCCCGCCGGCGAGCGCACCCTGACGCTGAAAGACGGCGAGGTCCGCGCCGCGCACTCCGACTCGCCCGCCGATCGCATCGGCGAGGTGATGGTGCGCATGGGCTACGTGACGAAGCTGCAGCTCGAGCAGGTGCTGCAGAACACCCCGCCCTCGCGCATCGGCAAGGCGATGGTCGAGACCGGGCTGCTGCAGGCCCACGACCTCTTCAAGTGCCTCACCGAGCAGGTCTCCGAGATCTTCCACACGATGATGCTCGCGAAGGAAGGCGCCTTCGTTCTCATCGACCAGGAGCTCGACGACAAGCCGCAGCACACCGTGAACGTCTCGATGCAGTCGCTGCTGATGGACTCGATCCGCAAGATCGACGAGATGGCGCACTTCCGGAAGCGCATCCCCCACGGGCGCGTCTACGTGCAGAAGAAGAAGCCCTCCGACGGCACGCTCGAGCCCGAGGAAGATCACGTGCTCGGGCTCATCAACGGCCAGCGCACCGTGCTCGAGCTCGGCCAGGCCGCGAAGCTCTCGGAGTTCGACTCCACGCGCATCGTCTACCGGCTGCTCGAGGGCGGCTTCGCGACGGTGCTGAAGGAGGCCGCGGCGCCCGTGGTCGAGGCTCCGGTCGCGCGGCCCGTGGCGGCGCAGGAGCAGCAGCAGGCGCCCGGCGGGTTCGGCAAGCCCGACGAGTCGACGCGCGTGATCACGGTGTTCAACACGATCTTCCGCGAGGTGCGCAACGAGGTGGCGCGGCGCGGCCGGCTCGAGACGTTTCTCGCCCAGGCCAACGCCGCCATGCAGGCGAACACGCTGACGCAGGTGCCGGTGCTGTTCGGGCTGACGTTCGCCGAAGACGGAGCGCTCAACGCCGACAAGCTGCACGCCCAGTACGAGAGCATGAAGTCGCAGCTCGGCACCGAGCCGCTCGCGTCGCTGCGCATGGCGCTTTCCGACGTGATGTTCTTTCTGCTCTTCCAGGCCGGCGAGCTGCTCGAGCAGCGCGCCGACGAAGATCTCGCGCGGCGCGTGAAAGAGCTGCTCGCGACGCTGGACAATCGCTAGCGCGTTGCCGAACGGGATCTTCAAAGAGTCCCCCGAGGACTTCGAGGTCGAGGAGGTCCCCGCCTATCAACCCTCGGGCGAGGGCGAGCACCTCTTCCTCTGGGTCGAGAAGCGCGGCGTCTCGACGCCCGACGCCGCGAAGCGCCTCACGCGCCAGCTCGGCCTCGCTGAGCGCGACATCTCGTGGGCCGGCATGAAGGACAAGCAGGCCGTGACGCGCCAGTTCTTCTCGGTGTCGTCGAAGGTCGAGGGGCTCGTCGCCTCGTTCGCGGATCCCGACGTGCGCGTGCTCAGCGCGAAGCGGCATCGCAACAAGCTCAAGACCGGCCACCTCGACGGCAACCGCTTCAAGCTGCGCGTGGTGTCGGTGACCGACCCGGCCGCGTTTCGCGCCGCGTTCGATCGACTCGTGGCGAACGGCGTGCCGAACTTCTTCGGCGAGCAGCGCTTCGGGGCCGACAACGCCGCCCGCGGCAAGAACATGCTGCTGAAGGGCGGCGGCAAGCGGGGCAACCGCTTCGAGCGCAAGCTGCTGCTCTCTTCGTACCAGTCGCTGCTCTTCAACCGCGCGCTCGAGCGGCGCATCGCCGCGGGCACGCTCTCGAAGGCGCTCGCCGGCGACGTGCTGAAGAAGCACGAGAGCGGCGGCGAGTTCGTGTGCAGCGACCCGGCCGTCGATCAACCTCGCGTCGATTCGTTCGAGGTCAGCGCGACCGGGCCGATGTTCGGCCCGAAGATGCGGCGCGCCGAAGGCGAGGTCGGCGCCGCCGAGCAGGCCCTGCTCGACGAAGAGAAGATCGGCCTCGAGGTGTTCGAGGCCGGCGGCGGCGAGACCCTGGGCACGCGGCGCTTCTTCCGCGTCCGCCTCGCCGAGCCGTCGCTCGAGCTCGAGGGCGACGTCGCACGGCTGTCGTTCACCCTGCCCTCGGGCAGCTACGCGACGGTCGTGCTGGGCGAAATCACGCGCTGAGTCAAAAGCCCGGGCGGGCGCCGCCACCAAGGCCCGCATGAAGCGATATCTCTTTCTCGCCCTGGCGCTCGCGGCCTGCTCCACGCCCGCCGACCACTGCAACCCCTCGACCTGCGCCGGCTGCTGCGACGTGAACGGCATCTGCCGGCCCGGCACCGAGGTCGACGCCTGCGGCCTCGGCGCGAACATCTGCATGGTCTGCAACTCGGCCGCGGAGCAGTGCCGGGCGAGCCAGTGCGTGCCGACGTCCGGCAGCGGCGGCGGCAGCAACACCGCGGGAGGCAGCGGCACCGCAGGCGGCTCGGGCACCGCAGGCGGCTTCGCGACCGCCGGTGGCTTCGCGACCGCGGGCGGCGCCGGCACCGCCGGCGGCAACAGCTGCGTGCCCGAGAGCAACTCGAGCTTCTGCTCGCGCATGTTCCGCGTGTGCGGCAGCGTGAGCGGCACCGACAACTGCGGCATGCCGCGCACGGTGGCCAGCTGCGGCATGTGCACCGCGCCGAACACGTGCACCGCCGGCCAGTGCACCTGCACCTCCGAGACGAACCCGCAGTTCTGCGCGCGCCTGGGCCGGAGCTGCGGAGCGGCCAGCGGCACCGACAACTGCGGCCGCTTCAAGTCGGTCACGAGCTGCGGCACCTGCAGCGGCACGAACTACTGCACCGCCGCCGGCACCTGCATGTGCTCGACCGAGACGAACGCCCAGTTCTGCTACCGCCTCGGCGCGAGCTGCGGCCCGCTGTCCGGCACCGACAACTGCGGCAACACGCGCAACGTCGCGAGCTGCGGCACGTGCAGCGGCCTCGACACCTGCGGCGGCGGCGGCTTCCCGAACACGTGCGGCTGCGCGGGCGAGACGAACGCCGAGCTGTGCATGGCCGCCGGCAGCAACTGCGGGCCGCTGATGACGTACGACCGGTGCGGCCGCTCGCGGAGCATCAGCTGCGGAACCTGCACGGGCACGACGACGTGCCAGAGCGCGGGCACCTCGAACGTCTGCGCGGCGGACCCCGGCCCGTGGTCGGTGCGTCACTCGCGCAACCAGCCGATCATGAACGTCGTGCACGCAGCGGCGGCGAACGACGTCTGGGGCTCGAACGGAACCGCCCTGTACCGGTTCCAGGGCCAGCGGTGGAACCCGGCCGGCACGCTGTCGTTCTCGCCGAACGCGTTCATGACCCGCGCGGTGAACGACGTCTGGGCCGTCGGCCGCGGCTCGGCGACGTTCATGGCGCGGTTCGACGGCACGAGCTGGTCGAACGTGACCGGGCTGCCGATGCTGCCGGCCTGGTCTGAGCTCAACGCGATCTGGGCGCGCAGCGCGACCGAGATGTACGCGGTCGGCCACAAGGTCAACACGAGCGGCAGCACGACGGCCGCGCTGATCCTCAGGTGGGACGGCACCTCGTGGACCGAAGAGACGATCAACCCTGCTCGCGCGGTCGAGCTCACCGGAGTCGGCGGCTGGGGCACCCAGACCTGGGCGGTCGGGCACGGCGGCACGATGCTCACGCGCGTCGGCACGCAGTGGCTGCAGGATCAGGCGGCCCAGAACGCCGTCGGCGCGAACGCGATGATGAACCAGCTCTTCGCGGTGCCGAACGGCGAGCTGCGCGGCGTCAACTACCAGGGCGCGATTCACCGCTACAACGGCACGGCGTGGACCACGCTCGGCGGCGGCGGCTACATGCGCCGGGTCTGGGCGCCGAACGACACCGACCTCTGGTACGCGGGCGGCTCGAGCTTCAACCTGCGCAGGTTCGGCAGCTCGGCGACGTACGCGTCGCACGACTTCATGGACCTGCACGGCGCGGTCGCGAACGACGCGTGGGCGGTGGGGCGCGACTACTCGAGCAAGGGCGTCATCTACCGATTCGACGGGACGGCCTGGAGGGACTTCGTCGACTCGCCCACCAGCGGTGACCTGGGGAAGCTCTCGGGCGTCAGCTCCACGGACATCTGGGCGACCGGAACCGAGACGCTGCACTTCGACGGCACGGCGTGGACGCGGGCGAGCACCAGCGGCTTCCAGTCGATCTTCGCGTGCGGCGCCAACGAGGCCTGGGCGATGTCCGGCTCGACCGCGCACCGCCTGCGCATCGGGCAGGCGACGACGACCACCGCGGTCCCGATGGCTCCGACCTACTCGACGTTCCCCGGCATCTGGGGCGTGTCGTGCAACGACTTCTGGGTCGCGGGCTACGACAACCCGAGCTACGGCAGCCGGCAGACGTTGCTGTACCACTACGTGAACGGCACCTTCACGCGCGTGACGCTGTTCGCGTTCCCGACCACGACTTCGCTGCTTCAGCTCTGGGGCTTCGGGGCGAACGACATCTGGGCCGCGAACGACTCCGGCAAGCTCGTGCACTACGACGGCACGCTCTGGTCCCAGGTCGCGACGACGAACCCGCCGTCGACCGGAACGCTGTGGGGCACCGCGGCGAACGACCTGTGGGACGTCTGGTGCGACAGCTACCGCTGCTCGCTGTGGCACTACGACGGCGCGGCGTGGACCGAGACCGCCTTCCCCGACGCCGACGGCTTCTGCCTGCAGGGCGTGTACGGGAAGAGCGCGAGCGACGCATGGGCGATCGGGTCTTGCCGGTCGTTCAGCTCGACGGCGCAGCCGTCGCTGCGCACGATGCACTGGGACGGAGTCCGCTGGACGGAGCAGGCCGCGACGAACGTGCCGGACTACCCGCTCGCGGTCTGGGGCGGGCCGGCGGGCTACTGGATCGCCGGCGAGCACGGGCTGATGATGACGCACCCGTGAACGTGCTCGACAGCCTCGTGGCCCACGTCGCGGAGCAGCTCCGCGGCGACGCGCCGGACCACCACTCGTTTCCGCTCGACCCCGATGCGTTCGAGTACGTTCACGAGCGTTCACCCTCCGCCGCGATGCAGGCGCTGCTGGCGAAGCCGATGGCGCAGCAGCTCGGGCGAGGTGTGTGCCGGTGGCTCGCGAACGGCCACGAGATCCTGGTGCTCGATACCGACGGTGACGCCGGCTACGTCGCCGTGCTCTCGCCTGCCGGCGACGACGTGGGCTTCGGCGCGTTCGTCACGGGCGGGGTGACGTGGCTCGCGCGCGACGAGTGGCTGCGCCGCGTCGCGGCCGGATGAGGTAGAAGCGCGGCATGCGCTCGCTCTGCCTGCTGGCTGCTGTCGCGGTGACCGTCGTCGCGTTCGAAGCGGAGGCCGGCGGCTGCGTCGGCTGCACGACGGCCGCCGAGTGCTCCGGAGGGTTCTGCGTGCTGTGGAGCACGAACCCGGGCTGCGGAATCATGAACCGCACCTGCTGCCCGGGACAGACGCCGAACACCGGCTCCTGCGTCGTGATGGACGGCCGGCCCCGCTGCGAAGACGCGGGCACGTGCACCGTGGTGAGCGCTCCGGGAACCGGCGGAGGCAGCGGCGCGACCGCGGGCGGCAGCGGCGGAACCGCAGGCGGCAGCGGCGCGACCGCGGGCGGCAGCGGCGGAACCGCGGGCGGCACCGGCGCAACCGCGGGCGGCAGCAGCACGGGCACCGGCGGCAGCGGCACGGCCGGCAGCGGAAGCGCGGGCTCTGGAGGAGAAGGCGGCGGTGGGTGCAGCTGCAGCGCGAGCGGCGCGCTGGGCGGGGTCGTGCTGCTGGCTCTGGCGCGGATGCTCAGGCGCCGCCGTCAGGCGGGCGTGACGGTCTGCCAGGGCGACACGGCGACGTCGAACTTCGCGAAGCTGTAGACGTCGCGGATTCCGGTGTTCTGCTTCTTCACGCCGATGAAGGCGAGCTTCTTCCAAGGTCGCGGGGGCATGGCGCCGATATGGCACCGGCCTCAGCCGACGATCTTGCGGATGGCCTCGGCGCTCGCCTTCCCCGTCGCGAGCAGCGTCTCGAGCATCCCCCGCGCCGCCGCCGTAAGCGCCGACAGCGTCTTCAGCGCCTTCAGCGCGTGCTTCAGCTCCGGCGTGCTCGGCAGCGCCTCGAGCCGCGCGATCGACGACTTCACGATCTCCTGCGTGCGTACGATCAGCGGCAGCTCGCGCTGCCGGAACACGTTGTTCACCATGCTCCACACGTCGCGCTCGGCCCGGTACGTCTGCGCCCGCCGCGTCCGCGTCGACAGCGAGATGTCTTCGTGCACCACGCCCCACCGCCTCAGCTCGGTGATCGCCAGCGAGATCGCCGACGGCGACAGCTCGAGCTGCTCGCCCAGCTCCGCGGCCGTCAGCGGGTGATCCGACAGGTACAGCACCGCCCAGATTCGCCCCAGCGCCCGCTTGAACCCCCAGAACTCCATCAGCGCGCCGAGCTGCTCGGCGACCTGCAGCTTCGCCTCTTCGAGCGGCGACAGCTTCTTCGGGCTCGGAACCTCAGCTGCCACGGAGCCCCATCGCCGCGCAGACCGACTGCAGCGTGTCCCTCGCCACCGACGGCGCCAGCGCCGCGATCGCGTGCGTCACCGGCCCCAGCTCGGTCTCGACCACCTGCAGCGACCGCGCCACCGCGTCGGTGCGCGCCAGCGCGTGCTGCACCACCCGCCCGATGCGCGCCTCGCCCGCCTTGTCGCAGAACGCCCGCCCCAGCGCCTTGCGGTGCAGGGGGGCGCTGTCGAGCGCGAGCGCAACGGGGAAGCTGATGGTGCCCTGGGTCACGTCTTTTCCCACCGCCTTGCCGACGGTGGCCTCGTCTCCGGTCAGGTCCAATAGATCATCCACCACCTGGAACGCCACACCGAGCCCCTCGAAGACCTCGCCCAGCTTCACCGCTTCCTCCAGCGTCTTGCCCGCCGTCAGCGCCCCGAGCTCGGCGCACAGCCGCATCAGCGCGCCCGTCTTCAGCGTCGCGACCTCGCGCGCCCGCGCCGCCGTGATGCTCGTGTCGCCGCGATCTTTGAGCTGCACCAGCTCTCCCGTCACCAGCCGGTGCAGCGCGAACAGCGTGCGCTCGAGCGGCGCGCTGCCGAGCCGGTGCGCCGCCGCGATCGCCCGCACCACCAGCGCGTCGCCGCCGAGCACCGCGGCCGCGTTGCCCACCGCGAACGCCGCCGACGGAGCCCCACGCCGCATCGCCGCCTCGTCGATGACGTCGTCGTGCAGCAGCGTCGACAGGTGGATGACCTCGACCAGCGCCGCCGCGTCGGAGCACGCCTTGCCTCCCGCTCCTCCCAGCGATCGGTGCACGAGGCCGACCAGCAGCGGCCGCACCATCTTGCCGGGCCGCTCGACCATGAGCCGCGCGGCAGCGCCTCCGGGTCCGGGAATGTCGGCGGCGGCGATCTCGACTCCGCGGCGTACCGCCACGATCTCGTCGGACAGCAGCGACAGCGCGGCGCGATGTGCAGCGGTGAAGTTGGCCATGCTCATGGTGCCTCCTGGGTGAGGGCGGTGATGACGCGTGCGGGCAACGGCACCGCGCGCTTCGTCTCTCTCGAGACTGCGACGTGAACGGTCTTCACGTGCGCGCAGGGCTCGCCGTCCGGGCCGGCGACGGTGTGCTCCAGCGTGAACGACTTCTCTCTCAGCTCCGCGACGCGCACGTCGACCGTGACGGCGGCTCCGTGCGGCAGCGGCTTTCGGAACTCGGCCGACGCGTTCGCCAGCGGCAGCCCGACGTCGCCGGCCACCAGCTCGTGCAGCGGGGCGCCGCGCTCGCGCATCAGCTCCTCGTACGCGTCGTGGCAGAAGTCGAAGATGCGCCCGAAGAACGCGATGCCGGCCGGGTCGGCATCGTGAAAGCGAACCCGGGTGGTGTAGCGGAACGTCATCGCTGCGCCCCCAGCGCGGCGAGGGCGCGCCGGTCCAGCTTGCCCAGCGCGTTGCGCGGCAGCGCCGCGACCTCGCGGATGCGCGCGGGCACCTTGAACGCCGCGAGCCGCGAGCGGCACCACTCGCGCAGCGCGAGCTCGTCGAGAGCGCCGTCTTTCGGAACCACGAGCGCGAGCGGCACCTGGCCCCAGCGGGCGTCGTCGAGCGCGAGGACTCCGGCGTCGCGCACCGTCGGGTGCTGCAGGAGCGCCGCCTCGATCTCGGCGGGGTAGACGTTCTCGCCGCCGCTGATGAGCAGGTCGTTGCGCCGGCCGAGCACGGTGAGGCGGCCCTGCGGGTCGAGCGCGCCGAAGTCGCCGGTCTTCAGCCAGCCGTCGCCGCGCGCGGCGGCCGTCGCGCGCTCGTCGAGCAGGTAGCAGGTGAACAGCGCCGGGCCGCGCACCTCGAGCTCCCCCTCGCGGCCCAGCCTCAGCTGCACGCCGTCGAGCGGCAGGCCGGCGTCGTGGCCGCGCGGCTCGGTCTGGGTCGTCACCTGCGAGCACGCCTCGGTGAGGCCGTACGTCAGCCGCACCGGGAGCCCCGCAGCGCGGGCGGCGTCGACGAGCGGCGCCGGCGCCGGCCCGCCTCCGCACAGCACGGCGCGCAGGTGCGGCAGGCTCGGCACGCCCTGCTCCAGCAGCCGCTGCAGCGTCGTGGCGACGAAGCTCGCGTGCGTGATGCGCTCGGCCGCGAGCGCCGAGGCGTCGCCGAGCACGAGCGTCGAGCCGTCGTGCACGCAGCGCCACAGCATCGCGAGGCCGCCGATGTGGAACAGCGGCAGGCTGCAGAGCCAGCGCGAGTCCGGGCCGGTCTCGAGCCGCGCGCGCGACGCCAGGGCCGCGGCCTCGAACGCGCGGAAGCGGAGCATCGCGGCCTTGGCGACGCCGGTCGTGCCCGACGTGAAGAGCACGGCGCCGGCGGAGGGGTGAATCGTCGTGGGGCCGGGGCGGCTGCCGGGCTGCGCGAACGGCTCCTCGATGAGGCGGCGCGGGCGCAGGCGATCGAGCTGGGCGGCGATCTCGAGCTCGGTGAGCCGCGCGTTGAGCAGCGCGGCGCGGGCGCCGAGGCGCGCGAGCGCGAGCACGTGAACGGCGAGGCCGATCGAGTTGAACGACTTCAGCGCGATGCAGTCGCCTCCGGCGACGCCGTCGTTCGCGAGGGCGCCGGCGAGGGCGGTGACGCGCTCGTCGAGCTGCGCCCAGGTGAGGCGCTCGGAGCCGGAGACGAGCGCCTCGGCGTCGGGCCGCTCCGCGGCGCGGAGGTGAACCGGGCAGATCATCGGGGCACCTCGACACCCAGCCCGGGCGCTCCCGGCAGCTTCATGAACCCGTCGCAAACCGGCGCCGGGTCCGGAGCGTGGTCGCGGGCCAGCAGCCCTCCGGTCGCGAGCCCGGCCGCGTGCTGCGACGGCAGCGCCGCCGCGAGGTGCAGCGCCGCGAGCCGGCCGACCACGCCCTCGAGCATCGTCGTCACCACCACGGCGATGCCGCGCGCGCGCGCCTCGAACGCGAGCGCCTGGCACGCCTTCAGCCCGCCGATGACCGCCGGCTTCAGCACCAGCACGTCGGCGAGGTGCTCGTCGACCACGCGCGCACGGTGCGTCGCGAGCCAGGCGTCTGCCGCGATGCGCACGCGCGTGTGGGCGCGCAGCTTCGGCGCCTCGCCCGGGTCGCGCAGCGGGTCCTCGCAGTACGAGGGCTGCGCGCGCTCGAGCGCGCCGAGCGCCTCGATCGCGACGGGCAGGCTCCACGTGCCGTTCGCGTCGAGGCGCAGCTCGGCGCGCGGCCCGATGCGCTCGCGCAGGCGAATCGCCCGCTCGATGTCGCCGGGCGTGCCGACCTTGAGCTTGTAGGAAGAGAAGCCCGACGGGACTTCGTCGCCGGTCACGAGCGCGTTCACGGGCACCGCGCTGCGCGGGGCCGCATCGAGCAGGCGCGCGAGCGGCACGCCGCGGCGCTTCGCCTCGGCGTCGAGCTGCGCCGTCTCGATCGCGAACCGCGCGCACGGAGCGCTCCGTGGCGGGTCGCCGGACTCCAGCGCAGCGCGGCACTCGTCGAGCGTCTCGGTGCCCGCGGTCGGCAGCGGCATCGCCTCGCCGACCCCGCCGTCGATGAAGACGAGAAAGCCCTCGCGCGCTTCGATCGTGCCGGAGGCGGTGACCAGCGGCCGGACGAGAGGAAGACTGACGCGCCGGAGCTCGAATGGGCCGCTCAACGGCCCCCTCACCCCGGCCCTCTCCCCTACGAGGGGAGAGGGAGGCTTGGCTTCGCGCGTCATCCGAGGCTCCACAGGCCCGCGGCGAGCAGCGCCCCGCTCACCGCGTGCAGCCTCGCCGTCTGCGCCAGCGCGCCGTTCAGCGCCGCGCCCTTCGCCTCCATCACCGTCCGCCACGGAGCCAGCGCCAGCGGCAGCGCCAGCAGCATCACGAGCGCCGACGGAGCCACCACGCCGAGCACGCCCGCCCACGCGAACGCCACCAGCAGCAGCGCCGCGTACTGCGCGCGGGTGAACCGCTCGCCGAGCTTCACCGCGAGCGTGCGCTTGCCGGCGCGCGTGTCCGTCGGAATGTCGCGCAGGTTGTTCACGACCAGCAGCGCCGACGCGAGCAGCCCCACCGGCACCGACGCCAGCACGGGCAGCAGGTCCACCCTGCCCGCCTGCACCCAGTACGTCCCGATCACCGCCACCGGCCCGAAGAACACGAACACGAACGGGTCGCCGAGGCCGTGGTACGCGAGCGGAAACGGCCCGCCCGTGTAGAGGTAGCCGCACGCGAGCGACGCCACGCCGATCGCCAGCACCGGCCAGCCGCCCACCGCGATGAGGTGCACGCCGCACAGCGCCGCGAGCGCGAACGACAGCACCGCCGCCCCGAGCACCACGCGCGGAGCGATCAGCCCCGACTGCGTGACGCGCTTGGGCCCGAGCCGCTCGGCGTCGTCAGCGCCCTTCACGAAGTCGTAGTAGTCGTTCGTGAGGTTCGTCCCGACCTGGATGAACAGCGCGCCCGCGAGCGCCGCCAGCGCCGTGACCGGCTCGAAGTGCCCCGCGCGCGCCGCGCACGCCGAGCCCACCGCCACCGGCACCGCGGCCGCGGTCAGCGTCTTCGGCCGCGTGGCCATGAGCCAGGCGCGCACCGAGCTCACGGCAGCCTCTTGAACCGCTTGAAGTCGGGCTTGCGGCGCTCGAGGTAGGCCTCCTTGCCCTCCTTGGCCTCCTCGGTCATGTAGTAGAGCAGCGTCGCGTTGCCGGCGAGCTCCTGGACGCCCGCCTGGCCGTCGAGGCCCGCGTTGAAGCTGGCCTTCAAGAGCCGCAGCGCCATCGGGCTCATGCCCAGCATCTCGCGGCACCACGCGACCGTCTCTTCCTCGAGCTTGTCGAGCGGGACGACGGTGTTCACGAGCCCCATCTCGAGCGCCTGCTTCGCGTCGTACTGGCGGCAGAGGAACCAGATCTCGCGCGCCTTCTTCTGCCCCACGATCGAGGCGAGGAACGACGCGCCGAAGCCGCCGTCGAAGCTGCCGACCCTCGGGCCCGTCTGGCCGAAGCGCGCGTTGTCGGCGGCGATCGTCAGATCGCACACGACGTGCAGCACGTGGCCGCCGCCGACCGCGTAGCCCGCGACCATCGCGACCACGGGCTTCGGCAGCGAGCGGATCTGCTTCTGCAGGTCGAGCACGTTGAGCCGCGGCACGCCGTCGTCGCCGACGTAGCCCGCGCTCCCGCGCACGCGCTGGTCACCGCCGGAGCAGAACGCGTGCTGCCCCTCGCCGGTGAGAATGATGACGCCGGTCTCGGGATCTTCGCGGGCGGCCTCGAACGCCCGCGACAGCTCGTGCAGCGTCTGCGGCCTGAACGCGTTGCGGACCTCGGGCCGGTTGATCGTGATCTTCGCGATGCCGTCGAGCTTCTCGTGGCGGATGTCGCCGTACGGTTGAACCTGCTTCCATTCGAGCTTCATGCGGTTGCCTCCAGGGATTGCGCTTCGATGAACGTCTGAACGCGCGCGCGCCACGCGGCCGGCGCTTCGAGGTGTGCGGCGTGGTGGCCGGGCACGAGGCAGCGCCGCGCGTGCGGGATCTTCGCGGCCACGCGCTCGGCCTCGGCCAGGCCCTTCGCGTCGCGATCGCCGTTCACGAGCAGCACGGGGCAGCTCACGCGCGCGGCTGAGTCGCCGAGCCACGGCATGCTGCCCTTTCCGAGCACCTCGAGCGCGGCGGCGAGCGCGTTCGCGTCGTGCCGCAGCCGCTCCGGAGCGCGCGGCGCTCGCCCAAACAGCGCCTGCGTCTCCCACTCGGCGGCGAACGCCTCGACGCCCCGCGTGCGGAGCAGCTGCGCCCACCGCGCGTCCTGCGCCCGGCGCTCGGCCCGCTCGGCCTCGGTGGGCAGCCCCAGCGCCGCGCCGTCGAGCACGAGCCACGACACCCGCGACGGGTGGCGAATCGCGAGGCACAGCGCGAGGCGCGCGCCCATCGAGTACCCGGCGACCCCGAACGGAGCGGGCAGGAAGCCCGCCAGCGCGTCGACCACGCCCTCGAAGTCCGTCACCGGCGGCGGAGTGCCCGCGTGGCCCGGGAGGTTCGGCGCCGCGCCTTCGAGCAGCGGCCCCCACATCGTGCCGTTGCGCGTGAAGCCGTGGAGCAGCAGCGCGCTCATCGCACCGACTCCCACGCGACGCGGTGATCCTCGGCGACGTCGCGGCCGCGCGCATCGGCCTCGATCAGGTGCACGCCGCCCTCGAGCGCCTGCTGCACGGCCCGGGTCAGCCCCGCTGCATCGGCCGCGCGGTGCCAGAGCGCGCCCGCGACCTTCGCGACGCTCTCGAGCTCGACCTGGGGCGGCATCACGAAGAGCTCCTGCAGCCGCGGCGTCGACTGCGCGACGGGCAGGAACTCGAAGATGCGGCCGCCGGCATTGTTCACCGCGACGGCGCACAGCGAGATCTTCAGCCGCGCGCCCCAGACGAGCCCGCCGAGATCGTGCAGCAGCGCGGTGTCGCCGACGAGCAGCGCCGTCTTCCTGCCGGTGGCGGCGGCGATGCCGAAGGCGGTCGAGGTGACTCCGTCGATGCCGCTCGCGCCGCGGGAGCTGTAGACGTTCAGCGGGCGCGCCGACCTCGACGCGAACGCGTCGACGTCGCGAATCGGCATGCTGTTCGAGAGCATCAGGTTGCTGCCCGGAGGCAGCGCCGAGACGAGGGCGCGCGCGAACGCCGGCTCGCCGTCGAGCTTCAGCGCGGCAGCGGCGCGGGCGTCGAGCGCGAGCCACCGCTCGAGCCACGCGGGGTCGCCGGAGGGCGCGTGCGCCGCGAGGGCCGCGGCGATGAGGCCCGGGTCGCCCTCGAGCACGCAGCGCGCGGCGTGGTTCGGGTCGCAGACACGGCCCGGCTCGGCGATGACGATGGCGGCGGCGGCGTCGGCGAAGCCCTGCAGCGTGCGCGTGGTGAGCGGGCCGCCGACGCGGATCACGAGCTCGGGCTTCTCGCCCGCGCCGGCGCGCAGCAGCGCGTCGTAGTGGGCGACGGCGTTGCCGCTGCCCTCGCCGAACCGGTAACCCGACGACGCCTCCGCGAAGATGGGAGCGCTCAGCTTCTGAGCGAGCGCGGCGACCGCCGGCGCGTAGCGGCCGGGGCCGGCGACGATGACGGTGCGCGCGCCGAGCAGCTTCGCGGCGGGCGCGACGTCGGGCGCGGAGCGCCCGGCCACGGCGAAGCGCTCATGGCCTGCGAACGGCGGCGGCATCGGGGTGCCGGGCGGCAGCGCGAGGGGCTCGCGGAACGGAGCGTCGAGGTGGACGACGCCGCCGCCGGCGAGGGCGCGGGCGACGGTGGCACGCAGGTGCTTCGCGGTGTGCTCTTCCGGAACGCCGAGCGGCACGAAGCGGGCGTAGCGGCCGAACAGCTCGTGCTGGTCGATCGTCTGGAGCGCTCCGAAGCCGTGCAGCTCGGGCGGCCGGTTCGCGGTGATGACGACGAGCGGCACCTGCGACATCGCGGCCTCGATGACGGCGGGGTACGCGTTGGCGCCGGCGGTGCCGGACGTCACGATGAGGGCGGCGGGCGTGCGGGTCGCCATTCCGGCGCCGAGCGCGAAGAAGGCGGCGCTGCGCTCGTCGGGAATCGGCCAGAGCGTGAGCTCTTTGCGCTCGGCGAAGGCGAGCGCGAGCGGCGCAGAGCGGGAGCCCGGGCTGACGGCGACGTGCTTCACGCCGTGCCGCACGAGGACGTCGGCGATCGTCGCCGCCCACGCAAATGTGAGCGAGGCGCCGCTCATACCGGGTCCCCTCTCCCCTCGTAGGGGAGAGGGCCAGGGTGAGGGGCGAGTGCGCCGAGAACGGGCACCATCTTCCGACAGGTCTCGTCCCACTCGGCCTGGGCGTCGGAGCCGGCGACGATGCCGGCGCCGGCAAACACGCGAGCGACGCCGGAGCGAACGTGGGCGCATCTCAAAGCGACGGCGAGATCGACGTCGCCGAGATCGACGCGGCCAACGGCGCCGGAGTACCAGCCGCGAGAGAAGCCCTCGTGTCGGGAGATGAAGTCGACCGCCGCATCGCGCGGAGTCCCAGCGACGGCGGAGGTCGGGAACAGTCGCCGCAGCACGGGCCCGCAATCCGCCGCGCGCGCCCGCACCGGCGTATGCAGGTGCCGCACGTAAGGCAGCTCCATGACGAGCGGCTCGGCGGGCCGCTCGGCGCCGGGCAGGGCCGCCAGCACGTCACGAACGACGCAGGCGTGCTCCCGGTACTCCTTCTCGCCGAACGCAGCGCCGGGCGCGGCGGAGCCGGCGAGCGCGTCGATCTCGACGACGCCGCCGCGCCAGCGCAGCAGCGTCTCGGGGGTGGCGCCGAAGAAGGTCCCGTCGAAGCGAAAGAAGTAGGACCGCGCCGCAGCCGGCAGCCGCCGGAACACGTCCCACGCGCTCGCCGGGGCCGGCCGCTCGATCGCGCGGGCCAGCACGACCTTCTCGAGCTCGCCCGCACCGATGGCCTTCAGCGCGCCCTCGACGAGCGCGCGCCACTCACCGCTCATCGCGCCCATCAGCGGCGGTACTGCGGCCGGCGCACCGTACGTCCACGCGCCCACCTCGAGCCGCTCGGGCCGCACGAAGCGTGCCTCGCCCGAGGGAAACACGAGCGCCCCGAACCAGGGTCCCGGCCCGTGCTTGCCGCTCGCCAACTCGGCGACGAGCTCCAGCGAGCCGGCGCGCTCCTCGGCAATGCCCCAGCCGACCTGCGCCTGGCCGCCTGCGACCCACGCCACGATCGGCTCGATCATCGCACCCTCCTTCTAACTTCGGTTGCAGATATTTTGCAACTGTGTAAAAGATTCGAATCATGAAAGCCACACGGAAGGTGCGGGTCGGCGACGTGACGTTCGGCGGCAGCACGCTGGTGGTGATCGCGGGCCCCTGCGCCGTCGAGAGCCGCGAGCAGCTCGAGCTCGCGGCGGCGAGCGTGAAGGCCTCCGGAGCGCACCTGCTGCGCGGCGGCGCCCACAAGCCGCGCACGAGCCCGCGCACGTTTCAGGGCCTGGGCTCCGAGGGCGTCGACCTGCTCGCCGAGGCAGGCCGCCGCCACGGGCTGCCCATCGTGAGCGAGGTGATGGACTCGGCGCAGCTCGCGCAGATGGCCGAGCGCGTCGACCTGCTGCAGGTCGGCGCCCGCAACATGCAGAACTTCTCGCTGCTCAAGGAGCTGAGCCGCATCCGCCGGCCCGTGCTCCTCAAGCGAGGCCTCGCCGCCACCGTCGACGAGTGGCTGCACGCCGCCGACTACCTGCTCGACGGCGGCAACGAGAACGTCATCCTCTGCGAGCGCGGCATCCGCACCTTCGGCGGCGAGACGCGCTTCACGCTCGATCTCGCGGCGGTCGCCTACGTGCGTTCCCGCTGCGACCTGCCGGTCGTCGTCGACCCGAGCCACGCCACGGGCCTGCGCGAGCTGGTGACCCCGATGGCGCTGGCCGCGGCCGCCGCCGGCGCCGACGGCTTGATGGTCGAGGTGCACCCACACCCCGAGCAGGCCCTCTGCGACGGCCCCCAGGCGCTGACGCCCGTGGGCTTCGAGCAGCTGATGCAGCGGCTGCAGCCGGTGGCGCTCGCCGTCGGTCGCTCCGTGTCTTTCACCGGCGCGCGCGCAGTTCCCGTCCCGGCGATCCTGGAGGCGCGATGAGCGAGCAGGTTCAGGCCATGTTCAGCGCGATCGCGCCGCGCTACGACCTCGCGAACAGCGTGCTCAGCCTCGGCACGCACCAGCTCTGGCGCAAGGCCGCCGTCCGCGCTTCCGGAGCCGGCCCCGGCAGCCGCGTGCTCGACTGCGCCACCGGCACCGGCGACCTCGCGCTCGCGTTCAAGCGTACCGTCGGCCCCAAGGGCCGCGTCGTGGGCACCGACTTCTGCGCCGAGATGCTCGAGCTCGCTCCGCCGAAGGCGGCTGCGGCGCGGCTCGAGGTCGAGTTCGCGCAGGCCGACGCCCAGGTGCTGCCGTACGGCGACGACTCGTTCGACGTCGCCTCGATCGCGTTCGGCATCCGCAACGTCGACGACCCGGTGCGCTGCCTCAAAGAGATGGCGCGCGTCGTGCGCCCCGGCGGGCGCGTCGTCGTGCTCGAGTTCGGCCAGCCGAGCGGGTTCTTCGGCGCGCTGTTCCGCATCTACAGCACGTACGTGCTGCCGTTCGTCGGGGGCCTCATCAGCGGCCGCCCCGCCGCTTACAAGTACCTCGACCGCACCGCCGCCGCGTTCCCCAGCGGGGCGAAGTTCACCGAGCTGATGTGGAAGGCCGGCGCGTTCGCCGAAGTCGGCGACCAGCCGCTCACCTTCGGGACCGTTCATGTCTACACCGGCGTGGTGGCTTGAGCTCGTCGACCCGAGGCTGCGCGACGCGCTGAAGCGCGACGTCGCCGAAGCCGCGCCGTTCACGCCGCGCGGCCACGTCGTGCTCGTGGGTCACCGGGGCGCGGGCAAGTCGCGGCTGCTGCTGCCGGTCGCCGAGCGGCTGAGGCGGCCCGCGGTCGACCTCGACGCGTCGCTCGGGCGCGCGCTGTTCGAGCGCTCGCAGCGCGAGTTCCGCGCGGCCGAGCGGCGCGCCTTCACCGCGGTCACCGGAGAGGCCGTGGTGGCGGCGGGCGGAGGGTTCCTCTCGCTGCACGCGGACCTGCTCGACGGCCACACGCCGGTGCTGGTGCCGGTCACGTTCGAGACCTACGCCGAGCGCCTGCGCGCCGACACGACGCGGCCGAGGCTCAGGCCGGAGCTCTCGCTGGAAGACGAGATCGAGACGGTGTTCACCGCGCGGGAAGAACTGCACGAGCGCGTGCACACGGTGCCGCTGGCCGTGCTGCTGAGGGCGCTGTCATGACCGTGCGAGTCGTGACCCTGCCCAGAGGGGCGGACCCGGAGACGTTCGCGCGAAGGGCGAAGAGGTTGGGCGCAGACCTGCTCGAGGTTCGAGACGATCTGACGCAGCACCACGACTTGCAGACCGTGCTGCCGCTGATGCACACACACCGCGGAACGGACGAGCACAGCGAGACCCCGTCAGGCCGCATCGCGTCGGCGCACTTCGATCGTCCGCTGACGCCCGACGAGGCAGCTCGGCACTGGGCAGAGTGCTCCGCGCGGTTCATCAAGCACGTCGAGCCGCTCGGCGACCCGCTCTCGGGCGCGCGGCTGCTCGAGACGCAGCGGCGGCTGATCGCCCGCTTCGGCGAGGGCCGGGTCACGGTGCTCGCGACGGGCGCGTGCGCCCTGCCCTGGCGCGCCGTGCTCGCCCGGCGAAACGCGTTCGACTTCCTCGCGCTCGACGCCGGGTCCGCCTCGGCGGTGGGCCAACGCCTCCTCACCGACGCAGCCCGCGCCGACGCCGCGACCGGCCCGCGCCTCGCCATCATCGGCCACCGCATCGCCCACGCGCGCTCGCCGCGCATCCACCCGCAGCCGTTCGATCGGTGGGACCTGCCGCCCGACGCTCCGGTGCGCGGGCTCGTCGACGCGCTGCGCGAGCACTACCGCGGCTTCGCGATCACCGCGCCCTTCAAGCGCTCCTTCGGTGGCGACGGCGCCGTCAACACCCTCGTCCGCACGCCCGGCGGCTGGGCCGCCTACAACACCGACGTCGACGGCGCCCGCGCCGTCGTGAAGCGCTTCGGGGTGAAGGCCTTCACCGTGCTCGGCGACGGTGGAGCCGCCTGGGCGCTGCGCAAGGCCGGCGCTCACACCGTGCTGAAGGCGGCCGAGGCGCGCAGCGTCACCGGCGACGTCTTCTGGACGTGGCCCGAGCACGTGACGCCGCCACCGCACTTGCGGCTCGACGGCGCCCGCGTCTTCGTCATCGCGTACGGAGCGCCGGCGGCGCGAATCGCGAACCGCATCGCTCAGCTCGGCGGCACCCCGGTTCGCGCCGGGCACGTCTGGTTCGTCGCCCAGGCGCGCGCACAACGAAGGCTCTGGTCGGAGGCGTCATGAACACGTTCGGCACCCTCTTCCGCGTCACCACGTTCGGCGAGAGCCACGGGCCCGCGCTCGGCGCCGTCGTCGACGGCTGCCCCGCCGGCGTCGTTCTCGAGCCGGCGCAGCTTCAAGCCGCGCTCGACCGGCGGCGCCCCGGCCAGTCGCCGCTCACGAGCCCGCGCCAGGAGCTCGACCGGGTCGAGGTCCTCTCCGGCGTCTACGAGGGCAAGACGCTCGGCACGCCGATCGCCATGCTGGTGCGCAACGTCGACGCCCGGTCGCAGGACTACCAGACCCTGCGCACCCAAGACCGGCCCGGCCACGCCGACTACACCTGGCGCACACGCTTCCAGCACCGCGACCCGCGCGGCGGAGGCCGGACCTCGGCGCGCGAGACCGTGAGCCGCGTGATGGCCGGCGCCGTCGCCGAGGCGCTGCTCGCGCGAGAGCTGCCCGAGGTGCGCACGGTCGCGTGGGTGGCGAAGGTGGGCGCGATCGCGTGTGCCGCTCCCGAGCCCACGCTCACGCGCCCGCAGGTCGACGCCCACCCGACGCGCTGCCCCGACCCGCGCGCTGCCGCCGCGATGGCCGAGGCGATCGCGAAGGCGCGCGACGCCGGCGACTCGCTGGGCGGCGCCGTCGACCTTCGCGTGACCGGGCTGCCCGTCGGGCTCGGCGAGCCCGTGTTCGGCAAGCTCAAGGCGACGCTGTCTGCCGCGCTCGCGAGCATTCCCGCGGTGGCCGGCGTGCTCATCGGCGCGGGCGATCTCGAGAAGGCCGGCTCGGAGTTCCACGCCGACCCGAGCTCGTGGGGCGGCATTCAGGGCGGGCTGTCGAACGGGCAGCCGCTGGAGCTGCGCGTGCTCTTCAAGCCTCCGTCGACGCTGCGCGAGCACGCGCTGAACGGCCGTCACGATCCCTGCGTGCTCCCGCGCGCGGTGCCGATCGTCGAGGCGATGGTGTCGCTCACGCTCGCCGACGCGTGGCTGTCGGTGCTGGCGCACCCCCACCGGTCATGAGATCGACACCCACATACGAGCGCGCAGGGGTGAGGCGGCAGGTCGAGCGCCGAAGCAGTCGCCCTCGCTCCACGTTTGCGCCCGGTTCGCACCGTAAGTGCATCGATCTCTGGGGGAGCTTCGAGAGGTGCGCCCGCGAGCTCCCGCGCGACGCCCTCTGCCTCGCCGACGAGCGCGTGCTCGAGCTCCACCCGCACGTGCCCCGCGCCCTCGGCCGCACCGCGATCATCGCCGTCCCCGCGCGAGAGCAGACGAAGTCGATGACGCAGCTCACGCGCCTCGCGAACGCCGCCCCGGCCTCGACCCGCGCCGTCGTCGTCATCGGCGGAGGCACCGTCGGCGATCTCGGCACCGTGCTGGCCCACCTCATCCGCCGCGGGGTCCCGCTCATCCACGTGCCCACCACGCTGCTGGCCGCCGTCGACTCCAGCGTCGGCGGCAAGGGCGCCGTGCACGCGAGCTGGATCAAGAACGCGTGGGGCGTGTTCCACTACCCGCACGCGGCCTGGCTGTGCCCCGAGCTGTGGGAGACGCTCGGCGACGACCAGCGGCGCCAGGGCCACATCGAGGCCTTCAAGATGGACCTCTGCCTCGACCGCGCGGCGCTGAAGCGCTGGGCGAAGGGGCCGCCGCAGGATCTCATCGGCCGCGCCCGGGCCCTCAAGACGCGCGTGTGCGCGCGAGACCCGTACGACTCCGGCGGCATCCGCCGCGTGCTCAACTTCGGCCACACGTTCGGCCACGGCTTCGAGTCGGTCACCCGCTTCCGCCTCGCGCACGGCGACGCCGTCGCGCTCGGCATGCTGCACGCGCTCGACCTCGGCGGAGCGCCGAAGGGTCTCGTCCGCGACGTCGAAGCCGTGCTCGCCCGGCTCGGCGCCCCTCCGCGCTCGAAGCTCGACGCGCTGCTCCGCAGCCCGGGCCTCTACGACGCGATCGCCGGCGACAAGAAGGGCGCGAGCCGCCGCGGCGCCACCATGGTGCTGCTGAAGGCGCCGGGGCGCGCGCACGTGCGCTGGGTCGAGTGGAGCCGCGCGTGATCGTCGACGCCACGAACCTGAGACCCGCGCGCCTCGTGCCGCCTCCGTCGAAGTCCGACGCCACGCGCGCGTTCACGCTCGCGTGGATGCTCGGCCTCCCGCCGCCGCGGCTCCGCGTCACGCCCACCGACGTCGCGCGCCTCGCCGCCGGGCTCGAGCGGCTCGGCACCGGCGAGCCCATCGACTGCGGCGACGGAGCCGCCCCCTTCCGCATCCTCCTCGCGCTCGCCGCCTCGATGCCCGGCCGCTCGTGCTTCACCGGCACGCCGCGCCTCGCCGCGCGCCCCCACGGCCCGCTCTTCACGGCGCTCGGGCTCGAGCCGGCCGGCACCTGGCCCCTCATCGTGACCGGCCGCGAGCCCCGCGCGTCGTACCGCGTCGACTGCGCGCTCAGCAGCCAGTACGCGAGCGCGCTGACGCTCGCCGCCTGCCACACCGTGCTCGTCACCGGCCGCCCCTGCGAGGTCGCGCTCGAGGGCCCCGTCGCGAGCCGCGGCTACCTCGACGTCACGCTGCGCTGGGCGCGCGCCGCGGGCTTCGAGCTCGAGGCGGCGCGAGAGCTCATTCGCGTCGTGAAGCACGCGCCGGTCGACGCGCTCCCGCCGGTTCCCGCCGACTGGTCGTCGCTCGGCTACCTGCTGCTCATCGCGCTGGCGTCGGGCAGCGAGGTCGAGCTCGAGGGCGCGGGCGAGCACCCCGACCGCGCCGTGCTCGAGCACGTCTCCGCGTGGAAGAGCGGCCGGGCCGTCGACGCCGATCTCTCAGGCACGCCCGACCTCGGGCCGACGCTCGCGGCGCTCGCGCTCGCGGGCAACGGAGGCGCCCTGCACAACGTCGAGATCCTCCGTCACAAAGAGAGCGATCGCCTCGCCGCGATCCTCGAGCTCGCGCGCGCCGTCGGCGCGCACACCGAGCTGCGCGGCGCGACGCTCCGGCTCGGGCCCGCAGCGGCGACCCGGACGTTCACGTTCGACTGCCGCGACGATCACCGCCTGACGCTGACCGCGATCAGCCTCGCGTGTCTCTTGCGGTGCCGCGCCCACCTCGAGCACACGTCGGGCGTCGACAAGAGCTTCCCGGGCTTCTTCGACCAGGCGGCTCAGCTCGCCTTGCTCGTGATCGCCGGCTCGGGCGGCGGCGCCGCCACCTCGACGGGCGCGACGGCCGCGGTCTCGGGCCTGGGTCTGCGCCCGAGGTGATAGGTCTGCTCGACGACGCTCCAGTCGACGATCAGATCGCCGCCCTTGCTCTTGCACTGCTCTTCCCAGCTCTTGAGCAGCTCGAGCGTGGCGTGATCGAGGTGCTCGAGCTGATCGAGGCGCACGTGGAGCTCGCGATCCTGCGGGACGCTCTCGAGCGCCTCGGCGATGTCGGGCAGGCGCAGGAACGTCGCCGCGCCCTTGAGGTGCATCACCGTGCGCCGGGTCGCCGGATCGTCTTCGATGCTGATGTCGAGCTTCGACATCTGCAGCAGCATCTTGCCGACCGCGAGCCCGAGCCCGATCAGCACGCCCTTCAGCAGATCGGTCGTGACGATCGCCACCACGGTCACCGCGTAGATCATGACCTCGGCCTTGCCGTACTTCCGCAGCTGCTTGATGACCGCGGGGTTCACGAGCTTGTAGCCCGTGTAGACGAGCACCGCGGCGAGGCTCGAGATCGGCACCAGGCGCAGGACCTGCGGCAGGAAGACGACGAGCAGCAGCATCCACGCGCCGTGCAGAATCGTCGACAGCCGCGTCTTCGCGCCCGCCTGCACGTTCGTCGACGAGCGCACGATCACGCCGGTCATCGGCAGCCCGCCGAGCAGCCCGGCCAGCGTGTTGCCGACGCCCTGCCCGAACAGCTCGCGGTTGAAGTGCGTGCGCGCGCCCGAGTGCATGCGGTCGACGGCGGCGGCCGAAAGCAGCGTCTCGGCGCTCGCGACCACCGCGAGCACGGCCACCGAGCCCCACGCCGCCGGGTCGAGGAGAATCGCGAACGTGTCGCGCGCCGGCAGCGTGACCGACCCGAACAGCGAGTCCGGCACGTTCACGTGCGCAATGGGGAAGTCGAGGAGGTTGGCCAGGAGCGTGCCCGCGATCACGCCGACGAGCGGCGCCGGCACCGCCTTCAGCTTCTTCGGCGCCTTGTTCCACAACAGGAGCACGACGATGGTGAGCACGCCGACGATCGCGGCCTCTTCGTGCGGCAGATCTTCCTGCGGGCGGATGCCCTTCCACACCGCCTCGGGGATCGAGAGCAGGTTCTGGAGCCCGCTGCTGCGCGGCTTGTCGTCGACCATCACGTGCACCTGGCTCGCGAAGATCAGCACGCCGATGCCGCCCAACATGCCGTTGATGACCGAGGGAGGCACGGCGCGGAACCAGCGGCCTCCCTTCACGGCGCCCGCAATCATCTGCAGAGCGCCGGCCGCCATGACCAGCACCGAGACTCCGGCGAGGCCGTACTTCTGAATGAGCGCGTAGACGATGACGGCGAGGCCCGCGGCCGGGCCGCTGACCTGCAGGTGCGAGCCCTGGATGAAGCCGACGATGAGGCCGCCGACGATGCCGGTGATGAGACCCGCGGCCGGTGGAGCGCCCGACGCGATGGCGATGCCCATGCACAGCGGCAGCGCCACGAGGAACACGACGAGCGACGCGAGCGCGTCGGCACCGACCGTGGAGGGGAGCTTCATCTCAGATCGCCCGGAGCTGCTTGGGAGCTGCTTCCGGCGCGATCGCGGGGCCCTTCACCGCGGTGACGGGTAGGAACTGGCGCTCCTGAACGTCGTACGCGAAGACGTCGCCGGTCTCGATCTTGTAGACCCAGCCGTGCAGGCGCACGTGGCCCGCCGCAAGGGCGGCCGCCACCGCCGGCTGCGTGCGCAGGTGATCGAGCTGCGTCAGAACGTTCTCCTGCACGGCGGCGTTGAGCAGCGCGACGCCGCTGAGGTGCTGGTAGCTCGTCTTCATCACGCGCGCGGTGGCGTCGGCGTTCTTGATCCACTGGGCGACGCGCGGCAGCTCGACCAGCTTCTGCGGGTTCAGCATCGCGTCGACCGCGCCGCAGTGCGTGTGGCCGCACACGATGATGTCGCGGACCTTGAGCACCGCGACGGCGTACTCGATGGTCGCGGCCTCACCGCCGACCGGCGCTCCGTCGGCCGGCACGAAGTTGCCCGCGTTGCGGATGATGAACAGATCGCCCGGGTTGGTCTGGGTGATCAGGTTCGGGTTGATGCGCGAGTCCGAGCACGTGATGAACAGCGTCTCGGGGCTCTGGCCGCTCGCGAGGCGGCCGAAGAAGTCTTTCTGCGGGCGAACGACGTCGTTCTGGAACTTGTGAATGCCATCGATGAGCTTCTGCATGGGGCAGCGGACCTCGTCAGGGGTGTTGGGAACGAAAAGATCAGGAGCGTGTCGGGACTACGCGACGCTCCACGGCGGAAAGCCGATCTCTTCCCAGTGCCACTGCTCGGGTACGCCTGCCTCCCAGAGCTGCGCGACGCGCAGCCGCATCGCCTCGCCCCGGAGCTGGACCTCCCAGGCCCAGTCGTCGCCGCCGGTGTCGTCGTCGGCGTCGGTGTCACATTCCTTCGGTGAGAGGTCGGCCTGCTCCGTCTCGACGTCCTGCGCGAGCATCGGCCGAACAGCGCGATCGACGGCGGCGATGGCGGCGATGGCGACGATGAGCGCGATGGCGAGGCCGGCGAGGCGTTTCATCGAAGGGACGAACAAGATACGGAGACCTCTTCAACAGAGTCAAACGGTCTTCTGTTCCAGAACCCGGGGGAGCTCGGCGAAGTGCAACTTCGGGCCGCGACGTGCGCCCCGGTCACGCCCGGTTGTTCAGGTACAGCGCCGCCTGGTGCGCGAGGTACGAGATGATGCCGATCTCGTGATCCGCGAACGTGTGGCTCCCCTTCTTGTTGAGGAGCTGCACGCACCCGAAGCTGCGCCCGTGCGTCATCATCGGCGCGCACGCGAGCGACGTGACGTCGTAGTCGACCTTGTCGACCACCGCGCGGTAGTGCCGCGGGTCTTTGTCGACGTCGCTGATCGCCAGCGACACACCTTCCATCGAGCAGAACCCGGCGATGCCCGAGCCCGCCGGCACCACGATCTTCGCGGCCAGCAGCTCCTTCGCCTTCGGGCCGCGCGCCACCGCGAACGACAGGTCGCCCGTCGCGTAGTCGGCACGGAACACCGAGCCCGACTCGGCCGGCACCTTCTCGAGCGCGAGGTCGAGCACGAACGCCAGCGCGTCGTCGGCCGTCGGCTTCGAGTGAATCTCTTGCACGCGCTCGAACACCTCGGCGAGCAGGTCTTCGACGTTCGCGCGCGGCGCCGCGGGAACACCCGTCACCGACTTCGGCCGCCCGATCGCGCCCTTCACCGGCGCCACCGGCTTCTGCAGCTCGTCGATGCGCAGCTGGTTCACGTCGATGCGCGGCGAGCTCTTGTTCCCGGGGCGCGTCGCGGGTCGCGGAGGTCCCGGCTTCTTCGCGGGCTCCGTGATCGCCTGCGCCGAGCCCGGCTGTGTCGGCTCCTCGCGGCGCAGCGGCGACGCGTTCGGCTGCGTCATCTCTTCCCGCGCGTCGGGCCGCTTCGCGACCGGCAGGTTCAGCTCGGTCTTCGCCTGGTTCGTCGCCGGCGGCGGCCGGATCTGCGAGGGCCGCTTGATGGGCGCCTTCGCGGCCTCCTCTTCCGACAGCTCCTTGATGCGGAAGACGCGGTTGTCCTTCGGCTCGGTGACGTGAATGGTGTTGTCGTCTTGAATGTCGACGAGCACGTTCTGAATCGTCGACCCCTGCTCACCCAGCTTCTGCAGCCCGGCCTTGAGTGCGGCCATCCAGTTCGCGGCGTCGACCTTCAGCGTCATGTCGAAGCCGCCCGCTTCCGCAGCGGGGATGAACACCTCGAATTTCGCCATGGCCGAAATGCCTAGCAGCTTTCGCGGGCATACAGAACGAAGAATGCTATAGCGGGCGGCCATGTCCGAGGACCAGAAGGGGTTCGGCTCGAAGCTGAAAGGGCTCTTCTTCGAGACTGACGAGGCGGGCGCGGAACAACCGGCCGCAGGCAAGTCTGCGGCCGATCTCGTCGCCGAGCTGGCGCAGCAGTCGGGCGCGAAGCCGCAAGGGCAACAGGCGCCGCCCGACGCTCCGCCGCCGAACCTGAACACGCAGAAGATGGCGTCGGCCGCGGGCGCTCCCACCGACTTCGACGCGATCTTCAAAGACGCGGGAATGGACGTCGCCGAGCTCGACCGAGTGAAGAAGGCGGAGGAGCTGCTCAAGGGGCTGCCCGAGTCGACGCCGCAAGACGTGAAGCGCCAGATCGTCGAGGCTTCGCTGAAGGCGTTCGGCTTCGAGCTCGACAAGATCGTCTCGGCCGCGAACAACCAGAAGAAGGCGCTCGACACGTACGTGCGCGTGAACGAGCAGGCGACCGCGAAGGCGATCACGGAAGCCGAGAACCAGATCAGGGTGCTGCACGACAAGATCGCCGCGATGAAGGCCGACATCGAGAAGCGCACGAAGCACCTCAGCGGCCTCACGGAAGCGGCAGCGAATCGAAAGAGCCAGGTTCAGAAGGTCATCGATTTCTTCGAACGCCCGGGCGGGCAGGCAGTGGCGCCCAAGCCCTGACGTTCATACCGACACGCGTAAAGGAGAGCTCATGAAGCTGACCCCGTTCGGGAAGTTCTTTCTGTTCCTCATCATCGTGGGCGTGGTGGGCTTCATCGCCTGGCGCCGCTACGGCGACGAGCTCAAGGGCTGGTCGGGCGTGAAGGACAGGCAGACCCAGCAGCCCGTCACGAAAGACGACTTCGAGAACATCAAGAACATCAACGCCGAGGTGAAAGACCCCGCGCGCACGGGCGACGTGCCGCTCAACGCGAACGCGAACAAGAACGCGGCCGTCACCGGCGGCAAGCTCGAGCGCCCGCTCGTCGTCGGCATCAACACGTGGGCCGGCCACGCCCCGGGCATCGTCGCGAACGGCGGCCTCGACGTGGGCGGCGCGGCGTCGATCTACAAGAAGAAGTACGGGCTCGACGTGAAGTTCGTGCTGCTCGAAGACCCGACGGTGAAGCTGACCGCCTTCATGAAGGGCGAGATCGACATCATGTGGGACACCGTCGACAGCTACGCGCGCGAGGCGAGCGTGCTCGCCGAGAAGAACATCCAGGCGAAGAGCATCATCCAGGAAGACTGGAGCCGCGGCGGCGACGGCATCGTCAGCCTCAAGACCATCAAGTCGGTCGAGGACCTGAAGGGCAAGAAGATCGCGACGACGAAGTTCACGCCGTCGCACTGGCTGCTGCTCTTCCTGCTCTCGCAGTCGGGCCTGTCGCCCGAAGACCGCAAGGCGATCGAAGACAACCTGGTGTTCACGGCCGAGGCGCCGCAGGCGGCGGCCGCGTTCAAGGCGAAGCAGGTCGACGCCGCGGTGACCTGGGAGCCCGACCTGAGCGGCGCCGTCGCCGCCCGCGAGGCCGAGGCGCACATCCTCGTCAGCACCACGGCGGCCACGAACGTCATCGCCGACACGCTGGTCGCCCGGCAAGATCTCATCGACAAGGCGCCGCAGACGGTGAAGGACTTCGTGAACGGCTGGTTCGACGCCATCAGCGTCATGAAGGAAGACCCGCAGGGCACGAACCACATCGTCGGCGCGGCGCTGAAGCTCTCGGACGACGACGTCAGCGGCATGCTGTCGGGCCTCAAGCTCACGGCGTTCGCCGACAACGCGGCGTTCTTCGGCCTCACCGGCCCGAAGGCGCACTTCGACTCGCTCTTCAACGGCGCGTTCGTCATCTGGCGCAAGAAGGGCGTCGTCAACAAGGTCGTCGACGCGAAGGACTGGGGCGACAGCCGCTTCGTCGCGTCGCTCGCCGACCAGTACAAGAGCCAGAAGGTCGAAGACAGCTTCGCGTTCAAAGACAAGCCGACGGTCAAAGACCGCGCGATCGTGAACAAGAGCCTCTCGATTCACTTCACGACGGGCTCCGACGAGATCATGCCGGGCAGCTACTTCACGCTCGACTCGCTGGGCGACACGATGATCGCGTTCGGCAACACGTACCTCGACGTCGAGGGCAACACCGACTCGCGCGGCTCGGCGGCGGCGAACAAGTCGCTGTCGCAGAAGCGCGCCGACGCGGTGAAGGCGTACCTGGTGAAGAACTTCCAGATCCCGCCGGAGCGCTTCATCACCGTGGGCAAGGGCAGCGCCAACCCGGTGGCCGACAACTCGACCGAAGACGGCCGCGCGCTCAACCGCCGCACCGACATCAAGGTCGTCTTGAATGCGCAATAAGGCGGCCTCGCCTCCGCTCTTCGGCGTGCGCACACGGATCCCGTCGGGGACCGCGCGTGCGATCTCGCTCGCCTCGGTGGTGCTGCTGTTCGTCGCGTGGTTCGTCACCACGATGGGCGACAAGCCGCTCATCGACCCGCTGAAGCTGCCTCCTCCGCAGGAGGTCTTACGCGCGCTCATCGCGCTGGCGTTCACCGACCTCGGCCCCGAGCTCGGCGTCAGCGCGCTGCGCGTGTCGATCGCGTTCGTGCTGTGCATCGCGGTGTCGCTGCCGCTCGGCGTCTTGATGGGCTCGTTCGAGGCGGTGAACCGCTGTGTCGACCCGGTCATCTCGCCGCTGCGCTTCACGCCGATGAACGCGTTCGTGCCGATCTTCATCATGTGGTTCGGCATCGACGAGACCGAGAAGATCGCGTTCCTCTTCTTCGCGACCGTGGTGTTCCTGCTGCCGGTGGTGGTCGACGCGATCCGCTCGGTGCCGGAAGAGCTCGTGCAGACGGCGCAGACGCTCGGCGCGACGCGGTGGCAGCTGATCCGCACGGTGCTGGTGCCGGCGGCGCTGCCGCAGATCTTCGACAACTTCCGCGTCATGAACGGCATCGCGTGGGGCTACATCCTGCTCGCCGAGATGGTGAACAGCCGGCACGGCATCGGGCACCTGTTCGACGCCGCGTGGCGCGCGAACAAGTCGGATCAGATTCTCGCGCTGATCCTCGTCGTCGGGGTCGTGGGCCTGGTCTCCGACTTCGCGATCCGCGGCGTGAACGGGCTGCTCTTCCGCTGGAGGGAAGCCGATGCCTGACGCGACTCCTTCCACGACGCCGCCGAAGCTCGACGTGAAGAACCTGTTCATCAGCTACACCGACCGCAAGGGCAACACGGTTCAGGCGGTGCAGGACGTGAGCTTCGAGATCGGCAACAAGCCGGGCGTCGGCGAGCTCGCGGTGTTCCTCGGGCCGTCGGGCTGCGGCAAGAGCACGGTGCTGAAGGCGATCGCCGGGCTGCTCATGCCCGACGCGGGCAAGATCCTCATCGACGGAGCCCCGCTGCCCGAGGGCACCGGGGCCGATCGCGGCATGGTGTTCCAGAGCTACACCTCGTTCGGCTGGCGCACGGTGCGGCAGAACGTGGAGTACGGGCTCGAGCTGAAGGGCGTGCCCGCGGCAGAGCGAAAGAAGCAGGCGCTCGAGATCATCTCGCAGGTCGGCCTGAAGGACTTCGCCGAGGCGCTGCCGAAGCAGCTGTCGGGCGGCATGAAGCAGCGCGTGGCCATCGCGCGCACGCTCATCAACAAGCCGAAGCTGGTGCTGATGGACGAGCCGTTCGGAGCGCTGGACCCCCAGACGCGCTGGGGCATGCAGACGCTGATCCTCGACATCTTGAAGAAGCAAGACAACACGGTGCTGTTCGTGACGCACGACATCAGCGAGGCGGTGTTTCTGGCCGACGTGATCTTCGTGCTGTCGCACCGGCCCGCGAAGGTGCTGCACCGGCTGGACGTGCCGTACTTCGAATCGCGCGAGGCGTCGGTGAAGCAGTCGGCCGAGTTCAAGAAGCTCGAGAACCAGCTGCTCGATCTGCTGCACGAGTCGAAGGTGCAGGGCAACGTGCGCGTCGGGCTGTGAACGTCGTTCTGCTGCACGGGCTGCACGCGGGTCCGGCCCAGCTGACGGCGCTCGCGCTGCACCTGCGCGCGCAGGGCCACGTCGCGGTGCTGCTCGACCTCGCGACGACGCGCGGCCTCGACGCCTGCGTGCTCGACGCCTGGGCGCAGCAGCACGCCGCCTTCCCCACCGGCCCGGTGCACGTGGTCGGGTTCAGCTTCGGGTCGCTGGTGGCGCGCGCCCTGGCGCACCGGCTGGGCGAGCGGTGCCCGCTGCTGGTGCAGATCGCTCCGCCGAACCAGGGCGCCGGGTGGGCGCGGCGCTTCTCGGCGGTGGCGATGTTCCACGCCGGGGTGCGCGATCTGACGCCCGGCTCGGCGGCGCTGGCGCGGCTGCCGGTGCCGGGGTGCCCGATCGCGATCGTCGCCGGCACCACGAAGATCGGCTGGAGCGCCCCCATCACCTGGCCGGTCGCCTTCGCGAACGCGGCGCTGCGCATCGACGAGCCCGGCGACGGCACGGTGACGCTCGCCGAGACGGCGCTGCCGCCCGGCGCGGCCGAGCTCGACCGGGTGCTTCTGCCCTACGCTCACGATCATCTGCCTGCGGTGAAGGAGCTGCACGCGCAGGTCGCGCACGTTCTGCAACACGGGCGGTTCAAGCAGCGCTAAAGAGGGACCTCACGGATGGCAGAAGGCAAAGCCAAGAGCTACCTGCGCTCGGCGTTCCTCAACATCTACAACCTGTCGATGTTCGGCGGCGCCATGGTCGCGGCCGCCGCCACGGGCGAGTACGTGCTCGCCGCCGCCGCCGTCGGGCTCGAGGCCGTCTGGCTGCTCTTCGGCCCCGACCTGAGACCCTTCCGCCGCGCCGTCGACAAGGCCGACCGCGAGGAGCGCGAGAAGGCCGACCGCGCCCGCGTCGAGAAGCTCATGGAGTCTCTGCCGGAGCGCGACTGGCAGCGCGCCAAGGCGCTCGACGAGCTGCGCCGGGAGATCGAGCGGGACATGCAGAGCAACCCGTCTTTCCAGGCGATCCTCCTGCAGAGCGAGCTCGACAAGCTGTCGCAGCTGCACCAGAGCTTCGTTCACCTCGCGAACGCGTGCGCGCGCGCCGAGACGTACCTCTCGGCGCTCGACCCGCGGGAGCTCGAGCGGCAGCTCAAGGCGCAGGAGGCCATCACGCAGAAGATGACCGACCCGCAGGTGAGGGACCTCGCGCAGAAGAACATCGAAGTCATCAAGAAGCGCCAGTCGACGATCACCGAGATCGAGAACTTCCTCGCGCGCGCCCGAGGCCAGATGAACCTGATCGAGAACTCCGTGCGGCTGCTGCGCGATCAGGCGCTGACGATGACGAGCCCGTCGCAGCTGGGCGAGCAGCTCGACGACCTGCTCACGGGCGTCGAGGCGCTGCAGGCGTCGACGAAAGAGACCGAGGCGATCTTCTCGGGCGTCTCGCAGATGCAGCCCATCTCCCCGGTCTCGTCCGAAGGCGTCGCGCAAGGCGCACAGGGGACCCGCGTTCGGGGCTAGCATCCCTGGTGCGGTCGAGGGCTGTCGTGCGGCCCGAACGCGTTCCGCAGCCCGAACACGTTCCTGAGCCCGAACGCCGTCCCGTGAACGAACGCGGACCCGTGGCCGTGCACGCGCCCGTGGCCCGTTCCCCGTGCCGCGCCCGTTCCCCGTGCCCCGACCGGGGGTGAGCGTGCATGATTCACCGGTGTCCGCCGCCGGCACGAATCGATCACCGTCGTACCTGCAGGCTCTGGACTCGATCCGCGAGGTCGAAGCGCTCGTCCCGGGCGAGCCGCTCTTGCTCGGCGACGCGTTCCTCGCCGACGGCGGCGGAGCGTGGCGCGCCTTCGCGCGGCGCAGCGAGCTGTTCGTCGACGGCGTCAGCGTGCAGGACAGCCCGCCGCTGGTTCACGGCCAGGTCATCGAGACGGGCGCGGGCAAGTGCGTGCGCTACCTCGAGCGCGAGCCGCCTCCGCCGATTCCGCGGGCGCTGCGCGCATCGGCGGGCGACCCGTTCGGCTGGCAGGTGCTCGCCGACTGGCTCGAGGAGCACGGCGACGATCGCGCGGCGGCCGTGCGGGGCGCCGCAGAGAGCACCGAGGCGCGCGTGCGCCGCTTCGGAGCCCTCGCGCGGCACTTCCGCTGGGGCAACCTCTCGGTCACCTGGGCCCACGGCTTTCCGCACACGGCGGTGCTGCGGAGCCTCGAGCGCGAGCTGCTGCCGTCGGCGGCGTGGTGCCTGAAGACGCTCCTCGAGAGCGACGAGTCGGCGTTCCTCGAGCAGCTGCACGTGGACCTGGCGAGCTCGAGCACGACCGCCGACCAGCTCGTGTTCGAGCTCGTCGAAGTGGCGCGCCAGGCGCCGCCTACGCTGAAGCGCCTGACGCTCGGCCCCGTGCGCGCGATCGCGGACGAAGAGGCCGTGCTGCGCGCGCTCGGCACGCTGCCGTGCGAAGCCTCGCTGGAGCGGTTCCGGCAATGTCTCATCGGAGGGGTCGCGGTCGGCCACGAGCCGCAGCTGCTGTGGTTCGCCGGAGAGCCGCTCGCGGTGAACCTCACGGCGCACGGGCCCTGGCTGGTGCGGCCCGAGGGCCGCTACCTGTCGCCGGTGCGCGTGAACGGCCACGCGTGCGTCTCCGCGCGGCTCATGCACGGAGACGTCATCGAGCTCGCGAACGACGTGCGCGTCACGGTGACGCTGCGGTGAAGCGCACCGTCAGGGAGTCTGCGGCTGAGCCGGCCCCCTCGTCGCGAAGCCGACGGCGAGCCCGACGGCGACCGCGGTGACGACGGTGCCGGCGACGCCGCCGATCACGATCCACTTGCCCTTGCCGGCGCGGCCCTGGCAGCCGCCGCGCATGCCGCACCACTTCGCCTGATCGACCGCGCCCTGGGCCGGGGCCTCCTGAGCGTCCTGCGGGGTCAGCGACTGCTGCGTCGGCTGATCGGTCGACGGCGCGGTGGGCGCTGCAGGCTCCGGCGCTGCTGGCTGCAGCTCCTCGGCGAAGCCAGCGGTGGGCAGCAACAGGCACAGCGAAAGGGCGGTAGCTCGCAGCACGTGGGGACCTCCGGGTGAGTTGTGACGCGAATGGTGTAGCGGTGGGGCCGGTGCCCGGAAGTGCCCGCAACGTTTCTTCATGCTTCTTAAGGTCGGTGGTTGGTGGTCGGTGGTCGGTGGTGGCGCGGCAAGGGCCAACTCACAGCTGTTCCGATCTACCGCCCGGCCCGAGCCGCGACTTCTTGCGAGCCGGCGCCGCGTCTTCCTCCACCGCCTTTCGCTCGAGGCTCTCTCGTGTCACGCCGGCCTCGTCGAGCACGCGGCGCGCGGTGAAGATCGGCGCGTTGCAGCGCAGCGCGAGCGCGATCGAGTCCGACGGCCGCGCGTCGATCTCGTGCACCTTGCCCCTCTGCTCCACGTAGATCTTCGCGAGGAAGGTGTTCCGCTTCAGGTCGTCGATGAACACCTTCTTCACCTTGCCGCCGAGCGTCTTGATCATCGTGTCGAGCAGGTCGTGCGTCATCGGCCGCGGAGGCGTCTGCCGCTGCAGCTTCATGCGAATCGCGTTACCCTCGGCGGGCCCGACGAAGATCGGCAGCAGCACCTCTTCGGCCGGCGGCGAGAGCAGCACCGCCTCGGAGCCGTCCTCCGTCGGAATCACGTCGCGCACCACGACCTCGACCTCGTCCGGCGGCGGCGCGGCCGCGAGCAGCATCAATGCGATCATCATGACGCCCGAACTGTACTACCGGGCGCGGTCGCGCTCCGCGGGTGTGCCCGTGAGAGGCACGAAGCGAACCGGAATCGTGCGCTCGACCGAGCCGTTCGCGCGGACGATCTGCAACGTGAGGTCGCTCTGGTCGCCGGCGGGGATCACGAGCCTTCCGTGCTTCTTCAGCTGCTTCACGAGCGGCTCGGGGACCTTCGCGGCTCCGGCGCCCACGGTGATCCCGTCGAACGGAGCGGCCTCGGGCCAGCCTGCGTAGCCGTCGCCGATCTTCACGTGCGCGTTCTTGATGCCGAGCTCGGCCAGCCTCTTCTTCGCGCGCTCGCCGAGCGGCGCGACGATCTCGATGCTGTAGACGTCGCGGCAGATGTGAGCGAGCAGCGCGGTCTGGTAGCCGGAGCCGGTGCCGACCTCGAGCACCTTGCAGTCCTTCGGCAGCTGCAGCTGCTGAATCATGAGCGCGATGAGCGAAGGCTGAGACGTGGTCTGGTCTTCGCCGATCGGCAGCGGGTTGTCCTCGAGCTCGCGCGCCTTGACCTCGTCGGGGAGGAAGTCGGCGCGCTTCACGGCGTCGAACGCCGCGAAGATGCGCGGGTCCGTGATGCCGTGCTCGCGTAGGCGCTGCGTCCACGGCCCCGCGTGGGCTGCGAGGCCGGTGAGGAGCAGAAGCATGGGCAGCAGGCGCGCCATGCTGCTTCCATAACACTCAGTGGGCGGCGAACCCGAAACCACCCGTCATCAGCGGGTTGTCGATCACGTGCGGCGCCGGAGCCACGAGGAGGCCGCCGGAGCTGCCCATGTAGCTGTGCGCCCTGCCGCGCCAGTCGGTGCCCATCGCGTTCGGCTGATACGGCCAGTCGGTCGCGATCACGTCCGCGTAGCCGTCGCCGTCGATGTCGCCCGGGCCAGCGAGCAGGTCGCCGAAGTTCACCGTGCCACCCGGCGGAGTGCCGAACGTGGTCGACGGGTCGAGCGGCACGCCCGCGGCGGTGGAGTAGTAGACGTGGAAACGGCCCTCGTCGGTGACGACGAGATCCGGGAACCCGTCGAGGTTGACGTCGTTCGCGGCTGCGAGGTCCTGGGCCCACTCGACCGACATCGCAGGCCGGTTCAGCGCGGTGAACGTCTGCGTGACGCCGTTCGGGCCGCCCTTGTAGATGCGCACGACCGACGGCCCGACGTGGCCGGCGGCGACGAGATCCGTGTAGCCGTCCCAGTCGAAGTCGCCGGCCGACATCGCCCAGCCGAACGACGTGCCGCTCGGCCCGGTGAGGGTGATGCCCGGAGTCGTGCTGATGCCCGTCGCCGACCCGTAGTGAACCCAGACGGTGTTCGTGTTGTAGCTGGAGACCGCGATGTCGCCGTAGCCGTCGCCGTTGAGATCGCCGGCGGAGATCGAGGTGATGCCGTACGTGAAGTCGCTGTTCGTGATCGTGGTCGCCGGAGTCGTGATGAGGCCGCTCCCGCTGCCGCGGTAGATGCGCACCGCGTAGCCCATCGTCGTGAAGCCGCCGCCGACGACGAGATCGCCGTAGCCGTCGCCGTCGACGTCGCCCGCGGTTCCGCTGGAGCGGTACAGCCCGTTGCCGACGTTCATCGTCGTGGGCGACGTCAGGTCGATGCCCGACGCGCTGCCGTAATAGACGAAGATCTGCTGCGGGTTCGCGCTCGCGAACGAGACGTCCGAGAAGCCGTCGCCGTTGATGTCGCCTGCCCGCGCGACCGAGCGGCCGAAGAAGGTGTTGCCGCTGGGGTCCGCGATCGTGGTCGCGGGCGCGGGCGTGCTGGTCCGCCAGCCGGAACCGCCGTGGTACACGTAGACGCGCGCACCCTGATAGGTCGAGAGCAGCGGGTCGGCGAAGCCGTCACCGTTGACGTCGGTGAAGGCGCCGAAGCTGCGGCCGTTCTGCGCGGGCGTGAGCGGCGAGCGGAACTCCCAGACGGGGCTCAGCACCGTGCTGGTCATGCCGCTGCCGACGCTGCGAACCCGCCAGTAGACGACGCCCGGGAGCAGCGGCGTCATCGGCACGTGCGTGGTGCCCGTGACCGTGACCGGGAAGCCCGGGTGCATCAGCGTGCAGGCGCGGTCACGGCAGACGTCGAGCTGCGCGCCCGTCGCTCCCGCCGGAAGGGTCCACTCGAAGCGCGGACGGTTCGAGGTCGCGAAAGACGTGGAGCCCGGGAAGAGCTGCTTCGGGGCCGCGAGCGGACCAGCCGAGCCGCCCGCCGTCGCACCGCCCGCCGTCGCGCCGCCCGCCGTCGCACCGCCCGCCGTCGCACCGCCCGCCGTCGCACCGCCC